>SCPN01001441.1_pt1 | contig 43358 bp, 56 predicted proteins | sample 6106831 | NCBI WGS metagenome assembly SCPN01 (sample SAMN10720447, study PRJNA508395) | human gut metagenome | isolation source: Participant 1, 0 month | reverse complement strand
GACTTGATTCTGAACGGCGAACCAGAGGAGTATCTGAAGAATGTGGCGGGAAGTCACGGATTAGAAGATTAGCATAAAGGGTATGCGGCTATAAACCGCATACCCTTTACACTTTAGCGCTTCCGACCGCTGCGGCATTGGAACGTGACATCAGTTCTTCGACCGGGATTCCGGCTGGGCAGATGTCCTGGCACGCAAGAGATTTTCCGCAGCCTTCAAAATAAAGCTGACGATACGCATTTGCGAGTTCTGTCTGATGGGCAATATCCTGTTCTTCGTTCAGAATACGGTAAGCGTTGACGGGCAGAACAGCTCCAGCAAATTCACTGTTCGGCCAAAGTTCGGGCAGACCAAGCAGCAGCCACAGAGCAGACACTTAGCAGATCGATACCGCTGGCTGTGCGTATAGCTGGTCTGGAACGCATCTCCAGCCACAGCTTTGTCCGCTTCCAGTGCTTCAAAGATCACGGAACGGTCTACGACCGATCTTCACCAGTGGGAATTTGCTCAAAGGCTCCAGAGTAACAACGTCCCTTACAGTCCCGCAGAAAACGGAACAGGCAAGACGAGGGACCATTGATCCGCATGGCACAGGGCACCGCACTTGCGTATCATGCAGCCGCATTCCCACGCAATGGGGGAAACGACCGTTCCGCTCTTTTCGCACAGAGGGCTGCGGTGATTCAGCTCGTTCAACACCGAAGCAATCGAGGTGTCCGCACTTCCCTCAAAGGAAAACTCCTGCCAGCAGGGTGAAGCCTGCGGGTTTTCCTGCCGTTTGATTCGGATGGTGTAGTTCATAAATCATGCCGCCTTTCGGGGATGGATTCAAAGCTGATGGCGATATGCTGCGCGTTCCAGTGTGCCACGGTGGTTTTGCAGTAAACGGCATCGTTGCGTTGGGGATAATCTGCCCGCCAGTGCGCACCCCGGCTTTCTTTTCGGGCGAGGGCACTTTCCAGCATGGCACAGCCCAGAAGCGGAAGGGTGCCAGACAGTTTGCGGATTTCCTGAATGCCCGCTTCCAATGTCTGTGCATCCCGCACGACACCGAGTGCGTTCAGCAGGATACGATTCATCTGCATTTGAGCGTCCGGGGAAAGTTCGGCAGAAGGGATTCTTCGGCACAGGGCATATTGGGGGAACTGACTGTTTCCCGGCAGGCAGTTTCCGCAGCAATCTGTCCTCCATAGATTGCACCCAGAAGAGAATTTCCACCCAGACGGTTTGCGCCATGGTACTGAGCGCAGCATTCACCGGCAGCGTACAGATTCCGCATCGAAGTGCGGTGCCGCTCGTCCACCTGAATGCCTCCCATAAAGTAGTGGATACCCGGCAAAATCGGAATGGGTTCTTTGCGAATATCTTTGTGCAGATAGGTCTGACAATCATCCACCAGTCCGGCAAGTTTATGCTCCATGACTTCTTTAGGAAGCTCTGTCATATCAAGGAACACCTCATAGTCACGGCTGACCGTCCAGACTTCCCGCGCGGTGATGTCACGCGGCATCAGGTTGCCGTTGAGTTCCGGATATTTTTCTTCCATGAAATACCACGGCTTCCCGTTCCGTAATGCAAACAGCCGCCCGCCCTCACCACGGGCGGCCTCACTCAGAAGCATCCGTTTTTCGCCCAGTTCGACCGTGGTAGGGTGGTACTGGATCATTTCAAGATTTGCCATCGGAACGCCCAGACGGAACAGTTCTGCGGTGACTTCTCCGGTATTGGCAAGAGAGCCGGTCGTATCACCGAATAAGCCATGCAGCCCGCCTGTGGCAACAGGACGGCATCGCATACAAACCGCAGCAGTTCGCCAGTATAGGTGTCCTGCACTGTGCAGCCACCGCAGATGTTCCCGGAAAGCAGCAGGGTGCGGAACTTATGGTGTGGAAAGCGTTCGACCGTTCCTGCGCTTTCTTCCCGGCGCACAGCATCAATCAGAGCGGTCATTAGCTGCTTTCCCGTATCGCTTTGTGCAAAGGCCGTCCGCTTTTTCTTCTGTCCGCCAAAATTCCGCAGGTCGAGTTCATCGTCATCTGTCACGTTGAATTGTACTCCCAGATGGTGCAGGCTGCGCACCAGTTCGGACGCAGCCTGCGTCATCCCCCAGACTGCATTGGTCAGCAAGTCCGCAGGCAGCGGTCGTGGTATCTGTATAATGCCCTGGCTATCCTCCTCTCCCTTGGTATTCAAGGCTGCATTGATTCCGCCCTCTGCCATAACAGACTGCGCCCGCTCGGAGGCAAGGGAGGACACCAGCTTTACCGTCCAGCCGTTTTTCACAGCAGTCAAAGCAGCGGAAAGCCCTGCCAGCCCTGCACCCACGATCACCAAAGTGTGTTTCATACATTGTTCCACCCGATATAATATAGAATGATCGAACCGGCAGCAAACAGCACCAGTATAGAAAGAATCAGATAGAGGTCGCCGCGCTGCTCCTTATCCCGGACGATGCCCAGCGATACCAGAAGGGGTCGGAGATTGAGCAGAAGATGCACAAATACCGAAGCAACCAGTAAAAGCTGCGTCAGCAGCCGGACCGTTGTGAACGGAAACAGAATGTATACGCCGTCCTGCACTCTGCCGAACACGCCAATATGGAAAAAGAGCATGAGCAAAATAGCAAGCCCACTGGTGCGCCTTGCCCAGAACAGAGCATTCTGCTTTCCGTAGAGTTTTCCGCCGGACCGGGAAGCCCGGAATGTCTGTGCGGTCAGCAAAAGCCCAAGGACGGTGTGCGCCGCCAGAATGCCAACGCCGATCCATGCCAGAAACTTTCCTGCCCCGGAACTGATGCCCAGCAACATAAAACTGCCCATCAGCCCATGAAGCAGACAGATGAAAAGTAGCAGAACGGAGAGAATGGTGTTCAGTTTTCGCATGAGGGGTCCTCCATTTCTTCTGCGGAGAGCAGAAGGATGTCTGCATCCGGCAATGCTGTTGCATCAAGCGTATTTTCCGAAACCAGCAGCAGTTGATACCGCCCATTGATTGCACGGGAACGCAGCATGGTTTCGCTGTACTGCTTCAACGTGACATCTGCTCCGGCAGCAGTCAGGCGTTCACAAAGAGCCGTTGCATAGCAAAGCAAGGGATAGTCTGTTTCGCAGACCGAAAGCGTCATGTGCGGCAGTCCGGCATCGGAAAGGACTTCTGTCTCACCGGAAACAAATGCTTTCAGATCATTCCGGAAATCCGCATCGGAAAACGGTTCCAGCGCAGGGTTGATGCAGAACAGATAGTAGTTGCCTCCAGCGGTGCGGCTATCTGGCGGCACGTTTCGCTTTCGGGTCGCACCGGTCAGCCCATCCAGAATAGAGGGCGGCGAGTGCATAAATACGCCAAACGCGGCAAGAAATCCCAATGTCAGAACCAGAGTGATGAATTTTCCTTTCAGGCAGACCTCTTTATTTATTGCATGGTTGTTCAAATGAAAATCTTCTGCGCAAAATACGGCAGTTGAGTAAACGCTCAACTATATTGTATGCGAAATAAGGAGGCTGTCAAGGTCTGTTAGACGACAAATCGCAGGAAGCAGATGCTAACTTTTCCTTTGACAACGGAGGAAGAGCAGATATAATATGATTGAACGGTTGTTCAACTACAAAACAAGGAGAACGTCTGATGTCAAATTCTTTATACACCTGTAATTGCGATGTGATCCATGAGGACATCGTGAACGATGTAAAGGCAAAATGCAGCCGAAAGACGACTACATCCAGCTTGCATCGCTTCTTCGCTGTTCGAGATGGCACAAGAGTGCAGATCCTTCATGCTCTGGAACAGAGCGAGATGTGTATGCGACCCGGTTCTGCTGGGCGTCACCAAATCGGCGATCTCTCACCAGCTGAGAGCACTCCGGCTTTGCCGGACTGGTCAAATTCCGCAGAGAGGCCCAGATCGTATTATTCTCGCTGGCGGATGATCATGTAGGAGATCATCGACAAGGATTTGAGCATTTAAGAGGATGATCGCGCAAGCGATTATCTTTTTGTCTTTTAAGTTGAGCGATTGAACAATTAAGAAAACGTAGTGGAGGTCAAAATGAAAAGAGTATTCATCCTGAAAGGTCTGGATTGCCCGAACTGCTCAGCAAAAATCGAGAAAGAAGTCGGTGAGCTGGGTGGCGTGGCTTCTTCGACCGTGAATCTGATGAACCAGACATTGACTGTTCAGGCAGGAACATCGGTGGCTACCTCCCTGCTGGACACCGTTACCACGATCGTCCACAGCCACGAGCCAGATGTTGAAGTGTCGGAAAAGCAGCTGGAAGCGACTGCACCTGTCAAAAAGGATGAAAAAGCGGCGGTCTATAACGATGAGGATAAGAAGCGCACGATACGGCTTGCCGTGGTGCTGTGGTCTATGCAATCGGTATGGCATTGACCGTATTCGCAAAGCTGCCGACTCTGGCGGAACTGGCGTTTCGATTGTGGCGTATGTGATTCTTGATGTCGTATGGCAGGCAGTGAAAAATATCACCAGAGGACAGGTGTTTGACGAGCATTTCCTGATGAGTGTTTCCACGATCGGCGCATTTGCCATCGGGGAATACCCGGAAGCTGTTGCAGTTATGCTGTTCTATCAGGTCGGAGAGTTCTTCCAGTCGCTGGCGGTAAAGCGTTCCAGAAAGTCCATCTCTGACTTTATGGACATCTGTCCGATTCGGCGACCGTTGCTGGAATGGCGTATTGCAGGTCGTTTCTCCGGAAAGCGTTGCGGTGGGCGAGATCATCGTGGTAACACCGGTGAAAAAATCCCGCTGGATGGCATCGTTGTGGATGGCGAATCCATGCTGGACACCAAGGCACTGACCGGCGAATCTGTGCCGAGAAGCATCCGCAAAGGCGATGAAGCCCTGTCCGGCTGCATCAACCGAGCGGTTTGCTGACGCTGAAAGTCACAAAGAGCTTCGGGGAATCCACGGTATCGAAGATCACTGACCTTGTGGAGAATGCTTCTGCAAGAAAAGCTCCCACCGAGAACTTCATCACGACCTTTGCATCGATACTATACGCCGGTCGTTGTTGGAATGGCGGTGTGTTGCGATCATTCCGCCGCCTCGTCCTTGGCGGCGGCTGGTCCGAGTGGTTGCGCAGAGGTTTTGTGTTCCTGATCGTTTCCCTGCCCGTGTGCATTCATTTCTATTCCCTGACCTTCTTCGGCATTGGTGCCGCATCCAGCGCGTGTGCTGGTAAAGGGCAGCAACTATCTGGAAGCACTGAACAAAGTGAGCGTGGTGGTCTTTGATAAGACCGGCACCTTAACAAAGGGTGTTTTTGAGGTCGCAAATATCATTCCGGCAGCCGGATACCAGAAAGAGCAGGTATTGGAGTATGCTGCACAGGCAGAGAGTTATTCCAACCACCCGATCGCAAAGTCGATCTCTGCGGACTTATGGAAAGCCAATCGACCAGAAGCAGTTCTCTGGCTTTGAGGAAATCTCAGGACACGGCATCAGCGTTATGGTGCAGGGAAAGAAGGTACTGGCTGGCAACAGTAAGCTGATGGAATCTGAAAAGATTGCCTATGCCGCTTGCGATGCAGCCGGAACAAAGTTCTATGTAGCAGCGGATGGTAGCTATGTAGGCTGTATCCTGATCGCAGATGAAGTGAAGCCGGACAGCAAGTGCGCAATCGCAGAGCTGAAAAAGATCGGCGTGGAAAAAACTGTTATGCTTACCGGCGATGATGAGCGAATCGGCAAGTCGGTGGCAGACGAACTTGGTCTGGATGCGTATTATGCACAGCTCTTGCCCGACCAGAAGGTCGAAAAGCTGGAAATGCTGGATAAGCAGAAACGGCAGGGCAGCAAACTCGCCTTCGTGGGCGATGGCATCAACGATGCCCCTGTTCTTGCCCGTGCAGATGTCGGCATTGCCATGGGAGGTCTTGGCTGGATGCCGCGATTGAAGCTGCGGATGTTGTTCTGATGACAGATGAACCATCGAAACTTGTGTGAAGCCATTGATGCTGCAAAGGCTACGAAACGGATTGTGATGCAGAACATCGTGATTGCTCTTGGCATCAAGAGCGTTCCTTGTTCTGGGCGCACTCGGCATGGCTCGGTATGTGGAAGCCGTTCGGTGATGGGTGTCACGATCATCGCTGTTCTGAACGCAATGCGGATTTGAAGAAATAAGCAATAACAAAAACAGGGTGCGCACCCGACGCACCCTGCAAAATCCACACGATAAGTAAGGCAGGAGTTCCCCAGAGCAGAGTTCCCATAAAACAGTATTTGCAAAAGTTCCCGCAATGGTAGATTTGGCGTGACTTCGGTCACGCCTTTCTTTGCTTCCAGTTCATCCAGGGATGTACCCCAGCCCATCGTAATTTGATATGGATGTGCTGCACCCGCTTCCGCTGGACTTATTCGGGGCATCCACATAGATGCATTGACACCAGTTCACGGAGAGCATAAGGTGAGTTCTTCAATATGAACGTATTTGTGCGCTTCTGGACGAACTTCAATATTCCTCGATCTGCTGTTCCTGTACTTCGATTTCCTGCTGGATAGAGAGGGCTTCCTCTTCCAGATGCTTCTGTTCGGCATCGTAGCTCGCTCATCATGTCAGCGTTCATCGCTCAGCTTCCGCTGGCGTTATCCTCGTAGATTTTCATGAACAGCCGTTTGAGGTCTGCAATCCGCTTCTCATTCCGGGCAAGCTGTTTCTTCAGGACGGTCAGCTTTCGGTGCTTTCCACCCGAAGCTGCTCCTCCATGACCTTGCGGAAGTAGTCTCATGACGGAGAATGTAGTCCGTCACCCGCTGAACATGACTCAGTACACGTCCTTCCAGAACCTTTACCCGGATGAAGTGTCCCTTTGCACTTGCTCCTGTTCTTCTTGTGCAGAGAGCAATCAAAGAAGTCTTGACTGAAGTCCCTGTTGTTGGACGAACCATATTGCATCTTGGAACCGCAGTCAGCGCAGTAGACCATACCGAGAAAATGCTGCTCTTGCCTGTCCGAGTCATGCGGGTGACGCTGGTTACGAATCTCCTGAACCTTTCAAACACATCATCGTCAATAATGCGCCTGTGTATCCGGGAAGATAGCCTGATTTTCCACAGGATTCAGATGTCTCTTTTATCCCAGATAGAGTTAGTATAGGTCTTGAAGTTGACTGTGCAGCCAGTGTATTCCCGGCGTTCCAGAATCAAACTTACTGCTCTTTTATCCCAGCGGTAAGGGTCTTCCGGCAGGTGCGTAGATATTGGCGAAAGTCCCGTATCTTTCATAGTTCAATAGCCGGGGTAGGTACTTTCTCCTCCACCAGAATCCGTGTAATGCTGGCGGCTCCCCTCCATGCAGCAAGGTCAAAATCTTCTACAATCCAGCGTGTTTCCGGGTCGATCAGAGATGACCTTTTGTCCGGGTCTTTACATAGCCCAGCGGTGCATAGGCTCCATAGTGTACGCCATTGGCAAATCTCTTGTGCAGCCCTTGACCTTTTGCTGGTCTGTCGGGCGTGCATTTCATTCAGGATGTTTAAGAACGGTGCAAGCTCGCTTTCTCCGTTGATGGTGTCCGCATTGTCATTGATGGCAATGTAGCGTACTGCTGGGGAAATAGATTTCCGTGTACTGACCGGTCAGGATATAGTTTCTTCCCAGACGGGATAAGTCCTTTGTGACAACGCGGTTAGTTGTTTTTCCCTTCTTCGATGTCATCAATCATCTTTGGAAACTTGGACGCTCGAAATTTGTCCCGCTCCATCCGTCGTCAATGTACTCGTCTATTGAACGGTCAGCCATGCTCTGCGGCATTTTCCATAAGCATCATGCGCTGAGATGGAATTTGTCAAGGGGCTTTTCTGCAAAACACAATGTTTCTGAAAATAGCGTTCAAAATATATGCAGAGCCGTTAGTCCGCAGAGGATGCGAATTATCGGCTCAATGGTTTTCTTTATTTGTAATCATTACTTTTCCAATTCCAGATATTCTTGTCCCATGAAGATTTTCAATTCGTTTTGATCTACTTCTATCTCAAATTCTACACTACTATTTCCCTGTGTAACACAGATTATATCCGAGTAAGAAAACTATAATATGCGTCACCGCAGGATAGACCCGAATCGGGCATATCTTTACTCACAGCAAGTTCCCCGTTTTCTTGAAAGGTAAATATCTCCTCAGCATTTGCATCCTTCCATGTGCCAATAATATCTTTTTCGTTCTGAATGCGATTTACTTTACCAACACATACAATGGCAAGTATAACTGCACCAACAGTCAAAGCAATGCCTGCAACTCTCTTTACCAGTTTCTTTTACGCAATTTCTATTACCTCTGTTTCAGTTGCTTTGTTAGATTGAATGATTACATATTGCTCAATTTCAGTTCCTCTACAATTTCCACCTTTGATACGCTTCTAACAGCAAACAGCATAGCGATACATACCATAGCGCCGACAGCCATAACTGCAAGAGCATAAATACCGCCGTTCATATAAAAAGCAAATGGTGTCATACCCGACGATATGAAGTAGTAGATAGCACAATGAATCAAAAAGCTCACAGGCAACGCAAGAACCAATGCTTTTACGCCGTACAAAACAGCTTCGAGCAATAGCGTACATTTTAATCCTTTGGCAGTCATACCAACAGAACGCAGAACAGCAAATTCGCTTCTTCTCAAATGAATCGTATTCGAGATAGTGTTACAAACATTCAAGCTGATAATAACCGTCATCAGGATCGAGAACAGGCAGATTACCAGTTTTGCAATCGTATATACCTGTCTGGAATTATTCGTTGCGGCTGCAATGTCCACAGTTTGCGGAAATCCTCTGTCAGCCAGACATTCCATTGCTTCTTTATGCTGTGCTGTCTGTATTCTCATTTCCACATAGGCGTTATCATCTATCAGCAAGTTAAAATAACTTAAAGGCACGATGAGGACAGCTCGATCTCTCACAAACATGGATTGATATTTGCATTTTCTTCTGAAACGATTTCTTCCACGATAATCGGCAAGGCATCCTCGGATGCCCCCAGCGGAATGATTTCTGTTCCCGGTTCAATAAGAAACGGTGAGCCTGCAATTACCCGATTTTGTGCCGAATTATAGTATCCCATAGTCTGATTGAGCAAAATTCCATGATTGAAATTTGTCACATCCAGACTGAATCCATTTTCATCGCAAAAAGAGACAAAATGTTCTTCGTCCAATCCTACGACATATACCTCTGCTTTCGTACCATTGATAAAATATCCTTGCATATCAGGATTGATTTGTTCCTGCGAAAATTCAGCGGTCATATATCGCTGAAAAGAATAGGAAACATCCGCAGTGATATTTTCATCCGATAATGCCCCGATTGCGACAGGAATATCTTTGTATTGAATCATCGAAATCACATCAGTATAACAGGAACCGTCCTCCTTCATATCCAAGGATGTCTGATAAAGCATAAAATCAGAGAAACTATATAAGGAAAGGGCAATTACCACCGACAAGAAAATAGAGCCGGTAATCGCTCGGAAGCGTTTTGGATTACGCTTAATATTTTTTGCTGCTAACGAACCATAAATGCCAAAACCAAAGAAACGATTTTTCCGTCACGGAATTTCTTTCTTGATACCGCATTGTTAGACTGGCGGATCGCTTCAATAACTGTAATTTTAGCTGCTTGCTTCACAGGCTTTCTACTTCCGAAGTACAAAGAAGCAATGCCGGATAATCCGCTGACGAGCAGGATCAATCCGTTTACCTTCAAGGACAGTTCTACGATGCCAAAAGTGAATGTTTCTCCAAAAGCTGCCCTGACCACACTTAATAACAGAGCAGATAGCAGGATACCAACAACCAATCCAAAGGGTATGCTCACCACTCCCAAAAGGAAGGCTTCTAAATATACGCTAAGGCGTTTTTGCCCTTTTGTGGCTCCAATACTGGATAGCATTCCCATCTGCTTAATTCGTTCCTGTAAGGAAATGGAGAGGGCGTTGCTGATCATTGAAGCAGATGCAGCCATCAAAAGACAAACGACCATGACCACCAAAGCAATCAGTTTTGCAGCCCTTTACCCCGGTAATTCCATGATAGACTAACAATTCCGAATGAAACTTTGCTACATGACTGTCTACTGCCGCAGCCACTTCTTCGGCTTCTGTATAGATCGAATTGGATAAATTCTTTGCCTTGACATACGCAGCAAAATCGGATGCCGTTTTGTCAACACCTGCAAAGGCATTATAGTTTGCTGCGATTTTTGAGTCATTCACATCTGACAGAATACCAACAACTACATACGCTTTCTCTTTGTTGGAACGAAGCTTTCTTCGCCCCTATAATTTGTCAGCCCGGAAAGCTGGGCATTATATTCATCCCAAATTCTTGAACCAAGAGTTAAAGAAATCGTATCTCCAATCTCTGTATTCATGTTGTTTTTCTTCAAAAAAGATTCTGAAATAACAATCTCATTTTCATCTTGCGGGAAACGCCCTGCAAGCAAATACTGATTTAACGAAAATCTTTGGGTAAAGTTCTCGTCAATCTCGCCAACGGAGAGCATTGTACTGTTGGATTTCTCCCCGTAAAAACTGTTTCCGGCAAAGCGGAGAAGCGAAACTTCGCCTACATTGTTTTGACTATATAGCTCTTGAACCTGCTCCCAAGTCAAATCCTCCATGTAGTAGTCATAATCGCCACCATACACTTTTTCTTTCTCTTTCAAAAAATCAACCAACGACCATCCCCCACAGAGAATAGCGGTTATCATACTGATTGACAAAAGAATGGTTAAAAGTGTGAGTAGGGTACGCTTTTTATTCGACAACAGATTCCTGAGTGTAAGCATGAAAATCATATTCATCAGCGTATCACCTCATCCCTCACAAGTCTGCCATCCTGAATTTCCAGAATACGGTCTGCCTGCATTGCGATTTCACGGTCATGGGTAATCAGGATCATTGTCTGGCGATAGACTTCATTGGATTCACGCAGAAGTTTCATAATATCCCTTGTGTTCTCCGTGTCCAGATTTCCCGTTGGCTCATCCGCAAGGATAATCGCAGGTGCGTTAATCAACGCTCGTCCGATTGCCACTCTTTGTTGTTGACCGCCGGATAACTGACTTGGCAGGTGCTTTCTACGCTTTACCAGTTTGAGTGTGGATAGCAGTTCTTTCAAACGCTCCTGATTGATTTTACGCCCATCCAATCGAATCGGCAGCGTGATATTTTCCTCGACAGTCAAAACCGGGATCAGATTATAAAACTGATAGACAAGCCCAACCTGCCTTCTTCTGAATACAGCCAATTCATCTTCATTTTGCTCATAAACATCCTGTCCATCCACAAATACTTTTCCCGAAGTCGGTCTGTCAACACCACCTAAAATGTGCAACAGGGTAGACTTGCCAGACCCAGATGCTCCAATGATTGCAACAAACTCTCCTTTATCGACGGAAAAAGAAACATCTGACAAAGCATGGACAGGAGCATTGTCCATTTCATAGGTTTTGCAGATATTCTCTACTCTTAATATCTCCATAAAAAGTTCCTCCATATATTTTTGCAATTCAGTATAGCAAAGCCAAGTGACTGCTTCATTACTTTTTCATTACAAAAATGTCACTTAAAAAGGGGCTGCATTAAGCAGTCCCCCGATAAAAGCAGATTTCAAATTTTGCACCGCCTGACTCCCGATTTTTCGCTTGGATGACACCACCCTGATTGACAATGATCGTCTTTGCCAGAGCCAACCCCAAACCGGCATTACCGATTGTAGAGCCACTTCCTTGATAAAATCGGTCAAATAAATGGGGGATGTCTTTTTCCTGAAAACCTGTTCCGCTATCCTCTATAATGATCTGTGTCAAAAGAGGTCTTTCTATTGCCTTGATTTCGATAGTGCTGCCCTCTGGTGAATGTTCGATACAGTTTTTGATTACATTCCCCAAGGCTTCAGCAGTCCAATCAGTATCAAGAGATAGTTTTAATTCTGCCGGAATCACTTGCGTGATTGTCTGCATTTTTAATTCTGCCGCAATCTCCAGAGGACGAATTGCTTTTTCTACCACATCTTTTAAGTATACCGCCTGTGGCTTTAGAGTAATCGTTCCTGCATCCAGCTTAGGATATTTTCAGAAGTGTGGCTATCAGCCACTCCATTCTTGATAAGAGCATAGTCTGTTCGCGGATCAGCTCATACCTTTCTTCGTCAGTCAGTTCCTCATTACACAGAGAAGCATTTAAGATATTCAGCGATGTCAAAGGTGTTTTTAATTGATGTGAAATATCGGCTAAAGCATTTGCCAAATTACCTTTCTCCATTTTCAGAGCTTCTGCCTGTTCAATAAGCCGTCTTGTCATCTTGGATATTTCATCATGTAAAACAGATAACTCACCTTCTTGAAACTGCCCAAAAGAAATTTTTTCATCTCCATGTAACAGCCTATCAATATGCAAACTAAAATCAGCAATTTTCTTGTATCTCTGATATGTGAAAAAGAGGGAAACTGCACTGGATGAAATGATAGCCGACAGAACAATCCACACAGCTTTGCTATCAACGATAATGCCAATGCCGCCCCAAAATAGAATAAGAATACTGCTGACAACAATTTGCCTTTTAACTTCTTTATTTCTGATAAAGTCCATATCAACCCACCTTATAGCCAAGCCCACGAACGGTAATTATGATTTCCGGCTCCTGCGGATTGGTTTCAATTTTGTCACGTAGCCTTTTCATATAGACAGTCAATGTATTATCATTGATAAACTCCCCAGTAGTGTCCCATAAAAGCTCCAACAATCTTCTGCGAGAAAGGACAATACCTTTGTTACGCAAAAAGACTAACAGCAACTTATATTCCATAGCAGACAACAAAATCTCTTTCCCATTCTTTGATACGGTTGCTTGATTTGTGTCCACAACTAAGTCGAGGTAACTGATAATGTTTTGTGTGTTCTTAGTTCTCCTTAATACGCTGTTGATCCTTGAAAGCAGTTCTCTTGGTCTGAACGGTTTGCTGATATAATCGTCAGCCCCCATATCTAACCCAGCCACAACACTATATTCATCATCAGAAGCCGTTAAGAAAATAACTGGCATAGTTCCTCTTTCTTTAATTGCAGAACAAACAGAAAAACCATTTCCGTTTGATAATTGAATGTCCACCAAGGCTATATCGTATTGGTCGCTATCCAATTTTTCTATTGCTTCTTTTTGACCGGGAGCATTTTCGATTTTGAACCCTTCATTTCCTAAATAGTCTGATAATGAGGATACGATACTTTGGTCATCCTCCACTAATAACAATTTACTCATCGTGTGTTCTCCTTGTTGTCAGCTATAAATTCATTTTTATTTTGTTTATATCTTCCATCAGCCGGCTTTTGGGCATCTTGGGGAATTAGCCATGCACGAGGTAGCCGAACAATTCCATCAATGCGATTCTCCTCACACAGCTTTTGAACACGACGCACCGATATTCCCCAAAGTTTAGCCGCATCCTGTACTGTCATGTATTCAAACATAGTTTACCTCCGCATCAAATAGTTATATATATTATATACGCACAAACGAACAATATCAATGGGCTGTTTGTAAACACTTAAACACTAACTGTGTACGAATTAACTCGGCGCTAACAATTTCCGTCATCCTGTTTCGGATATTATTTATTTTTCCACCCAACCCATTCTGTCCGGGCAGCTACCTTTAATTTTTTGTTACGCCTCCTCTGCTGCGAGCAACTCTACCAAAACCGAAGGACCATATTTTCAGACTGCCGAGCGACCTCGACTGGTGCCAAACGATTTTGCTGAGGCGATAGAAAATAGAATTGCAATGTACTATAATAAAGGTGTGAAATTTTCCCTCGCTTCTGTAAGATTGTCCGCCAGATCCATAGTACATAGGTGAGGAGGTGGATACCTTGTTAGAGGATGTGAAGATCATTGAACTGTTCTTTGCTCGTACTGAGCAGGCAATAGCTGAACTTGCTGCAAAATACGGTTCAACTTGCAAAAGAATTGCAAACAACATTTTGAAATGCGAACCCGACGCAGAAGAATGTGTAAATGATACATACCTTGCTGCGTGGAATGCAATTCCTCCAGAAAGACCTGACCCACTCAGAACCTATATTTTTCGTATTACCCGCAATATCGCTACCGCAAAATACCACGCAAATACTGCACTAAAGCGAAACAGTTACTATGATGTTGCACTTGATGAGTTGGAAGAGTGCCTAACTTCTGCATCTACTATTGAACAGGAAGTGGATGCAAAGGAGCTGTCACAGGAAATTGATCGTTTCCTTGACAGCTTGGATCAGGAAAGCAGGGTTATGTTTGTAGCAAGGTATTGGTACTCAGATAGCATTACAGAAATTGCAAAGAGGCTTCGTACAACAAATAACAATGTGTCTGTTCGCCTTTCCCGAATCAGAAGCAAACTTAAAAATCATTTACAGAAAGCGGGGTATGATTTATGACACGAAAGAACATCTCTGACGCCGTTGGTGGCATTGGTAGCCGTCATATCGAAGAAACGGCGAGTTATCAGGCAAAGAAACAAAAAAGCATTTGGCTGAAATTTGGGGCAATTGCTGCGTGTCTCTGTCTAATCGTGGTGGGAGTGTTTAGTATGGGATTATTCGGCAAAAGTACAGAAACAGCTACATTAGGTGATGGAACTACCATATCTTTCACTAAAGCAGATACGGTAGCCTCTGCTCTGAGTTTGAACTTGCAAGCACGAGCATTGACCAAAGATGAGGTTCAGACTATTTTCGGTGATCTTCCGATTTCCGGAGATGCCCTCTTTACCTTGGACGATGTAGCATTTGTTGGCTTTGATGGTCATTACAGCGATATGAAATTTGTTGTTTCGCTGTCTGGGAACAATCTTATGGATACTACCGTAATTGGCAAGGGAAATGTATCTATGGTTGGAGATACGCCAGTTAAAGCTGGCTACTTCGTTACAAATGCAAACAGCGAAGGAATTAAGACTGTGATCTATTACGCCTATATCACATTTGATAACTATTCCATCTATATCGAAAATGCAGGCGGAGAAAGTGAAAGAGAGGCTGTTCGAGCGGAACTGATGGCAGCACTTGATAAGTTGTTGGAAAACTCTTTTGATTTTAAGTGATAGAATTCGATTAAATATTGCAAGCACCGGTATGGAAAACCCATACCGGTGCTTATTTTACGCTTGACGTATAGGGATTATCTCCATCCCCCTATGTCACAGACTTCACCTGAAGTTTCAACCTCCAGCACTTTTAACGTTCCATATCTCTGTTTTTCATCTTACGCTCAAGCCGCTCCGATCGCCGCCTTTGCCGCAGTTCTCGATCCATTGTCTTTTCCTGTGCATATTCGTCAAGATAGCCAGACACATCCTGTAGGCCACTCTCCATCAACCACCAACTGAACTTGTCGCCATAAGCCGCTTCAATGCGTTGGGCTGCTTCTCTCTGTCAGGTCGAAGTGCCTTCCGCTCCAGATAAAGCTGCAAGGAATCAAAGCCGGAAGCTTGCTCTTTCAGCTCGGCATACTCAGACAATGCAGCCTCCAGCTCTCCGGCATACTTATTCTCCTGCGCCTCAAGCCGTTTGAGATTATCTTCATAGCGGTCAATCTGGCGCTGGAAGATATCGCTTGTGGCGTCCTCTGGGTATTCCAGAGAATGAAGCAGCATAGCCTTTTCGCTTTTTAGCTCCTCTAACTTTTCCGTCAACTCGGCTATTTTGGAGGCAAGCTCACGGTGCCTGACAAAGTGGATCGCAGGAAGGGATTTCTTTTCAGCCAGTAGGGACTTCCGTTCTTTGGTTGTTTCCTTTATCTGCTGCACAAGGGAGCGGTACTGTGCCAGATTTGGCTTCAGAATATTCAAGGCACCGGTCATCTGTTTCTTGCTGCTGCGGATATGCCCTAACTGATAGCAGAAGATCAGCATATTTTCCCGCAGCTTTTCCAACGCTTCTGCAATAGCGGGCAGCGTGTTCTTCACCGCCTCCGTAATTTTCTTGAACTGCGCCTTCAGTTCCCGCAGGAGCCTGTTGTCCGCCTTGATCTGACGGTTGAGTTCGCACCTGTCGGACACGATACCTTTCTGTTCCAAAGCACGGGCAATCACGCCCTCGTGGATGGTGGGCTGCTCGTCAATGCCTCGCTCGACAAAGCTGCGGTGGTCGATGCGCTCCTCATGACCGTATCGCTCCAAATATTTGTTTGTCACATCTGCCCATGCTTTGCGCCAGATAAGGAGCTGTTCCTCGCTGTTCCAGCGTTCAGAAATGGGATTCTGTCTCCCGTATTTGGTGCTTTTGGGATACTTGCTGGCACGCTCATATCCATGTTCCTCAGCTGCGGATGGTGTCATATACACTTTCTTCCTGCCTACCTTGTACTGGTACTGTTTCTCCCATCCGTCAGCCTGTGCAGCCTTAAACTCGGCAGCGGTAAAGCCCCGTTCCTCACCGTCACGGCTGCAGAGATATTCCTTCTCCGTTTTGTATTGCCATTTGCCGCTTTCATCAAGCGGGCGCACCGTCAAGAGAATGTGGGCATGTGGATTATGACCCGGTGGATCAGGATCGTGGATTGCCAGATCGGCGCACATCCCGTCTGCGACAAATTGGTTTTGTACGAAGTCCGTCAACAGCGTCTGCCATTGCTCTAGGGACAACTCTATGGGCAGGGCTACCACAAACTCACGGGCTAAGCGGCTGTCCTTGGTTTTCTCGTTTTCCTCCACGGCGTTCCAGAGAACCTCTCGGTCTTGCCATGCGGGTGGGGCCATGTCCGGCAGGAATACCTCCTGCCACACAAGCCCCTGCTTTCGGGTGTAATCGTGCTGTACTCCGTCATAGTCATTGAGGATGTGGGGCAGCTGAGATAAGCGGAGGCTGCACAGGCGGAGCGTCCGGCTCCCCGGCTGACCACCTTTGCCTCCAAGTGGTAAATTGCCATTTGCGTTCACCTCGATTCGTATTTTGTGAGGTGGTAAAACGCCACCTTGGTTTCTGTTTCTCTTTGCAGAAAATGGAACATTGCTGCCCATCTCTGCAACAAAGCTGCCGGTGGCAGGTTTTCGCAGGCAGAGGCGGGCAGAGTATCTGCCGGATTGGTGCGACAAGCAGCAATCTCTGCATCAGCAGAAGCGCCGACTGCACAGGGAATGCTGACTTGCGGCATTTCCTGCCCTCTCTGGAGAAGTGTCCGATGGACAGTTCGTGAAGAGCGCACGAGCCCGACCAACGGAAGGGATACCACCGCCTGCTTCGCAGGTGGTGAGTAAGTGCGCCCTTCGGGATAAAGGAAGGGACGCCCGGTTGCCCGGAACGCCCCTCGCAGATTAGTGTAGCTTCTCATATAACAAGTCCTCTAATTTTTCAAGCTCCATTTGCTGAGCCTCTGGAAATACTTTCTCCAAAACAGCGCCCTCCTGAATCAAGCGTCTGGTACGGGCCTTTCGCTCTTTCGCCCGATCCCGCATTTGTGCCTCCTCCAATCGGTGCTTGGCCTGCAATTCTTCCTTGGTCATGATCTTTTATTTGCCATATCTGGCTCCTTTCTGCCGCTGGGCGGCTTCGTGATAGTAAAAAGCAGGGAACTGGTATCACACAGATACCAACTCCCTGCAGAACTGATGGTAAATTGTTTTCCTCATTCTGAGAATTGCCAATTTGGTAGCAAAGACGGATTGTATTGCCACCAACATAGTAGTAAAATCAAGAAAAGTAATTTCAAAGCCGTCTGCAAAATCCAGCGCAGCTGAAATGTCCTCCTCGGTTTCCTCCGAAACAAAGCAGCGGCAGGCTGTGCGCTCTGCATAAGCTGTAGGATACCGCCAAGGCTTACCGGCGTACAGCTCTGCAAGCTGCGTGAGATGGTATCCTCGATCCGGCTGAGGAAAGCGTCCTCCTTCTCCCGTGTTTCCAGATAGGGATCATCGGCAAGCTGCTTGCTACGGTCAAAGTAAGCGTTGACCGCCGAAACGACTGCCTTGCTGACTGAACGATATTCTCGCCTGTCAAGGCTCTGCAAATGCTCCACGCCCTGCGGTCTGCTTCGTTCTCCAGATTCAGCCGAAGTGTTGTTGTGTAGATTTGCTTCATACAAGATCGCCTTTCTTTGCATTTTCTGTGCAGACAGCAGCTCATAGCCCTTGGCTGTGGCGCAGATGTCATCATTGATCATCACCCGGCTGGCATCATATTCTCCGAAATTCTTCACCATGCAGCTTCCACCGCCGACAACATAGAGCCTCATCAGTTCCGGGTCATACTCATGCTCACGCAGTCTGCGGAAGATGCCTGCGGTGTAATCCCTCGCTGTGTTCTGGATAGCAGTTAGGTAGCGTTCGCTGATGTCTGCCGTCCCAAAGCGAATCACACGCTCCAGAATCGTATCATCTACCGATGCGCCAAACTGCCGCATGAGATTTTCCCGGACAGCAATCATGCACTGGTTTGTCCCGTACTTCTCCGTGAAGCACTTCTGAGATAGCGGACGGCGCTCGTTGATATACATGACATTCATCGTTCCGTTGCCAATGTCGCAAAGCATATTGATGCCCTTGAATCCCCGCAGTCTGTCCGCCACAGCGGAGAAGCCTGCGGGAAGATGTCCGCTCCGGCAAACTCCACATGATAGCTGACACCACGGAAAATGAAATCCGCCATTTCATTCTGCAACAGGTACGCCTTGAAGCTATCCTTCTGTTCGCTGACCCAAGTAAGAGGGAGCCCCGCCGCCAAATGCACACGGGCAGAGGTCTGCTTGCGGATATTCAGCTCTCTTGCAATGGCAGCAAGGGTCAGAATATAGTAGTCACCGTCTGTCATTTTGTCAGAGATAAACTCCTTGTGACCTTCGCCCACGGTGTAATAGCTGCCGTTGTAGACAAGCAGATTGCTTTTGAAGGTCGGCTCCTTGTCAGAGATGATCACGCCCGTAGGAAAGCAGCAATGTGCAGTCTTGATATTCCCATAGCCGTGGTCGATGCCGATGATTATAGGGTTATTGTTCATATAGTTCATAGTTTGTCCTTTCTGCCGCTGTGCGGCCAGAAAATAGATTGTTTGTGTACGGCTCTGTACGGTAAACGCCAGTGCTGTACGCCGCTGTACACCGATTGGTCTTTGGATTTTGCGTTTGCTTTGTCAAATCGCTGTTTATACCGCAAGAAAATGCGGTAATCGCAGCACATTGCACATAAAGAACGCTGATTTTGCGGTAAAATAGCTTTTTGAAAACGGAGTTGAGAACTGCCGTACATCGTGTACGGCATGTACGGCAGTTTTGAAGTCCAGTTCTCATATTTAATAAGGAAGCAAGTTCATCGCCTCCACTCCGATAAATCCACGCACCCGCTTTCCGGCTGCGTACACATTGTTGGTAGCCTCCACATTATAAAGCCGTTCATTCTGGGCCAGCTCTGAGCTGATACGATTTGCTGACATAGGCTTTTGTGCGTTGTCCTCGCACCAGCGGAGATAGGCTTCATAGATAGCCTTGGAGCTGGCTTCGCTGTCGGCCTTAAAGCGGATATAGCCCTCGGATTGCAAAAACTCGATCACATTGTTGCTGCTGCGCTTTACTGTCTCCATATTTTCTTTGGCTCTATCGCTGATGGTGAACTGATACTCGTTCCCAATCAACCGCCGCAGACCCTCCAGACACCACAAAAAGATGCCCTCACGCTCCTGTGTCAGCTTATCCACCAGAAATGGATCATCGGCTCGTCCTGCTGGCCTGTCCTTGGTGGTCAACACGATCTGCCTGCGGAAGAAGCCGTCTGACTTGTCGTGCAAAGCGGTTAAAGCGCCGTTGCCGAAGCAAAGAAAGCGGACATAAAGCTGGCTCTGATAGCTTTGAACACCCTTGCGTTCCATATCCATCTTGCACTCTGAGGTCACGATGGATTTGATATAGTTGGTCTTGGGCAGGGCACTCATATCCATATCGTCATCCACCATCAGCAGCTTGTTTTCCAGGTCTGCACGGCTGAAACGGTTGTTCTCTACCTTCTGGATGCTGGTGGTATTCATGTTATCTCCCAGCATGGAGCGCATTACAAGTCCGATTCGACTCTTTCCTTCGCCGCCCTTACCAATCATCAGGAGCATTTTCTGCCCCTTTGTGGTAGGCAATAGGCAGTAGCCCATATACTCCTGCAAGGTGGGAATGTCCTCCGGGACAAGCAGCTCGGATAAAAATTGCAGCCAGCGCACAGGCGGCGGTGCATCGGGGAGATAGGCCACACTCAGACGGTTGTTGCAATAGCTTTGTCCTCGGTGAAACGCCCATCCAGAAAGAGTGTCCCGTTTGCCACATGGATACGGTCAGTCTCGATGGGCAGGGCGGCGAATAGGCTTGCAGCTTGATACTGGCCAGCAGATTTGCCACCACCTTGGAAAGCCCGGAGGTCAGACAGCCGGAGATCTCCTCCAGAATGAGATTGCCGATTTGCGCCTCGTCCTCAATCAGTCCATCCACTGTGAACAGCCTTCCTCTGACACATTTCATGGGATGCTTTTTTAAGAACTGCTGACAAAACAGCACTTCGTTGATGCGTTTTCCATCATACCAATCGGGAATGCTTTCTTCAGGCGGCATAACCATTGGGGTATTCAATTCGTCCATAGGTTTCCTCCTTTCGCAGTTGTTCCAGACGCTCCTTTAGTGCTATGATTTCACCATCCGTCATCCAGTCCTGTACAATTTCCCGACGCTCATAGCTGTCACCAAAGGTGAGAATGTTCAGTTCATATTCAATCTGACTGAGCTTGTGGCAGGCTTCCACGAATAAATCATGGACTGGCTCATCCGGCGTTTGCGGCGCATAGTATGCTTTCCATTCCTCCAAGCAACGGTAATAGTCCGATAAAACAGAAAAGCACAGACGCTCGTTTTCTTTGAGCTTCTGTGCTTCTGTTCGGATACGCTTTGCATTGAGTGCCGCTGCGCTGGGCGGCTTGTCCGGGTCAAGATGAAAGTCTATCACCAGCTTCATGGCTGCGTCGTAGGGCTTGAGATCAAACAACCTTGCAGTGAAGTCAATGACATCTCCATGCTCTCCGCAGGTAAAGCAATAATAATGGTCGTTTGCCACATACAAGCTGGGGTGTCTGTCATTGTGAAAGGGGCAGAGCGCCTTGCCGTGCCGGTTGACCTCAAGGCCATACGCCTGTGCCGCTTCCCGCAGGCTGACGTTGTTTTTACGGTTTCGAATAAATTCATGTGTCCTCCTTTGCGTAGAAAAGCGGCTTGCCCTGATATAAGGCAAACCGCTTCCTCAAAATTTATTGTTTTATTGGAAATATTAAGCCGGAGAGGTAACTGTCTCCGCTGCCAGTTTTTCCTTCCTGTTCGCTGCATTGCGAACCCGCTGGCCTTTGATATGCCCCTCATATCGGCACTCATCACTGCAATACTTGACATTGCTTCTTGTGGTGGAAAAGGTCTTACCGCAGTTTTCACAAGTGCAGTCACGCCGCCTGTTTTCTGCCGCTTCCTGCCGGTAGAACTTCGCCCGGCAATTCGGTCCGCAGAACATAGCAGCCGAGCTTTTGGATTCAAATCCCTGACCGCAGCACTTACAGGTTAGCTGAAAAGGCTGCCCAACGGTGTGCTTCCCGGCCTTAATCAACTGATAGCGCTCCCGGCTTTTGATGCGATGCTGGCGTAGCTGCTCCTGCCGCTTGATTTCCTCTGCTGTCAGCTCCGGGGCAGGAAGTTCAAACTTTCCGATGAATTTCAGGAAGATTTCTACCTCCTGCGTTCTGTCCCCGTCGATGCGCTCCGGGGCATGAACGATGATTTTATCAATAAATTCATTGATCATCGGTGTAGTCAGCTCGGAGAAATCGGTGTACTTTTCTGCCAAAGCAAGGAACTGCTCTACACGGGCAGTATCTTCCTCATAGCTCGTCAGGCTTTCCTCCGTTTCTGCAATCTGTGCGGAAAGGTTTTTCTGTTCGACTTCGTACTCAGCAAGCAGGCTGTCAAAGCGTTCCTCAGAAATTCGGCCTACGGCAAAGGATTCATAGAGCTTTTTAATGATCGTATCCAGCTCACTGTGGCGCTTACGGTCTTTGTTCAGCTTTCGTTTGGCATCTTTGGCCGCCTCCACCTGCCTGACCTGTGAAGCGGCTCGTATCTTCTCGGTGAATTTTTCCCGATCTGCTATGGCAAGCTGGCTGACAGTGCGGATTGTCTCTAAAATAAGGATACGCAGCGACTTAGTGGTAATATAGTGCCCGCAGCAGTCCTTTCCATGCTTCTGATGTGCCAGTGTATAAGAGGAGCAGTCAAAGAAATCCGACGGATACGGAGTGCCTTCTGTACCGCCTCTGGAACGATGATTATACATCTTTGCGCCGCAGTCCGCACAGTATAAAAGCCCGGTCAGGGGATTGGCTTCGCCTATGGTATCAATACGCCGTGGCGTTTTCCGCAGTTGCTGAGCAAGCTCCCATGTTTCCGGCTCGATAATGGCCTCATGGGTGTTCTCGAAGATCAGCCAGTCCTCCTTGGGATTAGGAATAGAGGTCTTGTCCTTATATGACAGCTTGTGGGAACGGAAATTGACCGTATGCCCCATATACTCAGGCTTAGACAATATCTGCCCCACAATATAGCCGCTCCAGTTATAAGGATATGCGAACTCGGTCTTACTTTTCCAAACGCCAATGCCTTTCCTTGCAAAATAGACCGCCGGAGCTTCTACCTTATCTTCAAAAAGGATTCTGGCAATGTCATAGGGGCCTTTTCCCTCGATGGTCAGACGGAAGATGCGCCGCACAACGGCGGCGGCCTCCTCGTCAATCAACCAATGGTGCTTGTCGTTCGGGTCTTTCTTATAGCCGTAGATGGCACTGTTGGTGGTAGGCTTGCCTGATTCCCCCTTCACACGGATAGCGGTTTTCTGCTTGCGGCTCAGATCACGCAAGTACCACTCGTTCATGATGTTGAGGAACGGAGCAAATTCATTGCTGTTCTGGTCGTTGCTGTCCACGCTGTTGGCGATGGCAATAAAATGAATGCCATGCTGACGGAACAGAACCTCCGTGTAAAAGCCGGTCTGCAAGTAGTCACGTCCGATTCGGGACATATCCTTTACGATCACACGAGCCACCTTGCCAGCTTCAATGTCTGCCACCAGCTTTTTCCATGCCGGTCTTTCAAATGTGCCGCCTGAGAATCCGTCGTCCGTGTAATGGGCAAAGTTTGTGTACCCCTGCTGTGCGCAATAGCCCTCCAAGTATTTCTTTTGATTCACAATGGAGTTGCTATCCCCAATCTGGTCATCGTCACGGGAAAGTCGTTCGTATAAGGCGGTGATCTTGTCCTCAGTCTGAATGATGCTCATGATGCGCTCCTTTCAGACTGACGGCTCATTTGTGGTACACCAATTATATCACAAGTTCCGTCGTTTGTAACTACTTCGTTGCGTATCATTCGTAAAATTTTATCCTCCATTGTCTCTTTCCCACTTTCACTGAAAGCGACTCTCACCTTGTAGGTGGTGCCGCCAATACGTCTTATCATATACTGTGCCTGTTTGTTTTTATCCATAGCGTTCCTCCTTGAAAAATTCATGTTCGTTTGATATACTAATGGTGGTTCCGACTGATGTAAGTCGGTGGCATCTTGTGTCATGTTTCATAAAGCTACCGCAACTTGCGTCCTCCTTTCTCTTGATACGGGTTGAAAAAGTAACCTAAATAACCGCTTATCAGATTACCCTCTCACTAATAGGAGAAATCCGGGGTGTAAATCGGAACTGTTTTTGAAAGAAATTCAAAAAATTTTCGGAGGTGAGGTCATGACAGATGAAAATAGAACATTTCTCCTGTTCCCGGATGACGGTGATGACCTAACCGAATGGGATGAAGCCTCCGATCTGACGATACAAAACGAGCAGTTAGAGGAAATCCTCTCCGAAGAACGAGCCTTAGAGCTGGAAAGAGAGCTGGAGCAGGACGGAAAACCCAAGGGACTACACCGTAGAACTGGAGGACGAAGAGGAAGAAGCTGCTCCTGTCAGCGAAAAACGCTTAAAGCGCCAGATACGGGCAGAGGCGTTGGCACGGCTGGAGGATGCTGCAAGAACAGAGGACGACTTTCGATACGTTGTCAGCGAATGGGACAGGTTGGATCGGAATCGGGAACGACGGGAGCGTGACCATGAAAATCTCCGGGGAGATGTTCCGTTAGAATACATGGCAGTTCCCAATCCGAAGATGATTCCGCTGTATTTGAATCTGCCACGATACCGCCAGCTTGCCAGCGGCAATTTTCTGGATATCATTTTTTCTTGCCCCTATGAACTGCATGAGTTGGTTGCAAGCTCATTTATTTCTGAGCTGATACGCAGCCTTACCATTGATCAGAAGGAAGTGCTGTATTACCTGTCCATCCGGCAGTACAGCACCATACAGGTGGGTATGATACGGGGACAGACAGACCGAAACATTAGAAAGCTCCGAAAGAATATCCACAAGAAGCTGCAAAGAGCGGTTTATGATTACCTTTTGGAAAAACAGAACGACTGTGGAAGCCTAACGCTGCGGGAACGGCAGTTCTTAGAGGAATATGGGCTTTTGCTGAAAGCCTATGGCAAGGACGCCGTTATCCTCCGGGAGAACAAATCAAAGCCGAGGAAGAAAGCCCTTGGCGCAGCAAGGACAGCGAATGATCTGATTGAATTTGATAAGCAGATGACCGAAAGGAAGGATTTGCGTTATGAATACATTTTTTGAGCAATCCCGTTCCCATTGGGTGCGGTATGAACGCTATGAAATCAAAACAGGCAAGGACGGGAAGAAATACATCACCCCGGCAAAGGATGCCAGGCCGGATGTCTATAACCCACTCAAGGAAGCCCCGGACATTGTGCTGGATGCTCTGAATGGGGATGCTGATGATGAACGGCAAGAAAAGCTCTGAGCCAGAGGTAGAAAAGGCAATCTTGGAATTTATTACCCACTATGGGCTGCTGGGCCTGATGACGGCCCTGCCCACCACGCCGTCCTTTATGGATTATGAGGCGGTATATCTGCCAAAGAACCATTTTATCAAGGAAGAAACGATGGAGACGGAGAAGTATCTGTCCCTGTTTTACCCCTTTGATAAGCTGGATGTGGTCAAGAACGGTGTGGAATCCAGTTGGAATGTGTCCAGCGACCGGGCAATGATTGCACTGACCATGACCTTTATGGACGAGCCGATGGCAAAGACCATGAGCTTCCAGCGGGCGTATGCAGAGCCTTACGATTGGGTGGCACAGCAACTCAAGGATTGGGCATTTAATATGCTGACCTCTTTCTTCTATTATAATGACTATGATTCCATGGAGGAAGAAAGCCGGAATATGCTGCGTAAGTCTATGGTGCATTTGGCGGCATTGCACCCACCTATCATATAGAGCTGTTGGATAGGCCAACGATCTATTGGGATTTCCATTCCCTGCTGTTGGGGATTCAGATGATGTTCAGCTTCATGCTGGTGGACAGCACAAAGCCGTTGCGGATGTGCAAGCAGTGTCAGAAAGTGTTCCTGAGTAACCGGGCTAACTCCGCTTTTGCAGTGCAAGGTAAAAATCAGTATAATGTTTATAAGAGCCGGGGAAAGAATAAATCAGAGGATGGTGATAATAATGCCTGAAAATCAGAACATAGAATGGAAAGCTAAGTGGAAGGATGACTATCTGGAATGGATTTGCGGCTTCGCCAATGCACAGGGCGGCAAGATTTATATTGGCTGTGACGATGATGGAAAAGTTATCGGCCTGCCCAATATCCGCAAGCTGCTGGAGGATGTTCCAAACAAAATCCGAAATGCCATGAGCATCGTGGTGGATGTCAATCAGCTGGAGCGTGACGGGAAAGAATATCTGGAAATCGTTGTTCCACCATATCCCGTTGCCATAAACTGCAAAGGTGTCTATTATTATAGAAGCGGCAGCACCATGCAGACCCTTTCTGGCCCAGAACTGGAGAGCTTCATTCTACGCAAACGTGGTGCTTCGTGGGATAATATGCCCTTGCCGGGATTTACGTTGGATGATATTGATGATGAGTTGGTCAAGAGATTCAAGACCCTTGCCGCCAAGAAGGGCCGGATCGACCAAAGCGTTTTAGACGAGGACAAAGCGGATTTAATGGAAAAGCGCGTCTGACCAATGCCGGGTATTATACCAACGCGCGATCTGCTGTTCTGCAAAGACCCTGACCGCTGGCAGCTGGGCGCATACACAAAAATCGGCTTTTTCGAGAATGATGCCGATCTCCGTTATCAGGATGAAATTCACGGCTCCTTGTTGGAACAGATTGACAAGATCATTGAAGTCATCCATCTGAAATATATGAAAGCGAAAATCACTTACGAAGGGATGCGCGCATTGAGCGTTATTTTGTTCCCGACGCGCCCTGCGTGAAGCCCTTCTTAACGCTCTATGCCACAAGCAATATGAAAGCGGCGTTCCGATTCAGATCAGCGTGTATGAGGATAAGCTGTATATCGCTAACTGTGGTAGGCTTCCAGACAACTGGACGGCAGACAGCCTGATGTCCAAACACGCATCCCGCCCTTACAACACGGCGATTGCGAATGTGTATTATTTGGCCGGCTTCATCGAGAGCTGGGGACGTGGTATTGAGAAAATCTGTCAGGCTTGCAAGGAAGATGGAAGCCCGCTTCCTGCGTACACCGTGCATCCCGGCGATATTATGATTCAGTTTACAGCGTCAGAGGATCGGGTTATTCGATCTGCCACCTACAAGGTGACAGAAAAGGTAACAGAAAAGGTAACAGAAAAGGTAACAGAAACCTTGGATGAAAAATCCATGCAAATTCTGGCCCTGATTTCTGAAGATCCTGCATACACATCTACCACCATAGCAGATAAGCTATCTATCAGCAGAAAAACAGTTTCTCAGCGTCTGAAGGAGCTGAAGGAAAAAGGAATCATCGAGCGCATCGGGTCTGACCGAAAAGGCTACTGGAATATAAAGAGCTAAGTGATACAGAATTAGCCCCACACCAGCGTTCATTCATGCTGATGCGGGGCTAACATGTGTTTAGCAATATACAAGCTCCGTCAGAACAATTTCCTCTGCACGGTTATGAATGTTGTTCATGCGCCGTACCCATTCCATTTGATCGGTAGCTTTAAGTGCCTCGGTCACACCTTCCAGTCGTGCCATAGCTTCGCACATGATCTCCATACGCTGATTGCAGGATTTGTCTATCTCTGCAAGATGTTCATGCAGGGTGCAGCTTGTTAGGTAGTGTGCATAAAGGACGGGACGATGCTCTTTCAAGTAGCGGCGGCGCATACGGCCATACTTACCGATCTGATATTCCTCGGTCTCCGGCAGCGCAAGGTCGGGGATATAGTAATCGCCAACCTTCGTATATGTGCCGCCCATTTCTTCAAAAATAGACTTCATTTTCATGCTCCCTTCGTGCTAAAATGTCAGCAGTTATGCGGATTTTTTTCCTTTCCCACAACTGCCAGACCAATTCACCACAAATGAGCCGCCAGTCATGTAATAGTATTAGGCGGTAGAAACCACCCTCTACATATTACATCTTGGGTCTGGATACTGCCGCTTTCCCCCTGTAATTCATCGTCACGGCTCAATCTCAAATATAGTGCAGTGTTATAAATCGTTGTATTGTATGGTTGTTTCACGGTTAAAAATCCTCCTTCTAAAAGAAACAACCCACGCTTATACAATACTCGCTGGTACAAGTATATCATAAGCGTGGGCTGATTGACAGTCGTTATTCCGTATTTTTTCAGGAAGCGGCGGCAGCGTGCTGGATCACATCTTCCAGCAGGCTGTCAAGCGGCTTCCCATCCTGTGCGAAATGCTCCGATACCTTGATACGGACTTTCCCCATGACAAAATACTGGGTGCCGTCTTTTTCGGTAAGCAGGGTGCCGCTGCTTTTGTTATTGCTCTCGTTTTTGCTTTTTGCCATAGGCAGTTACCTCCATAAATGAAATATGCCCGACAAGGGAATGTCAGACAGGTGTACAGCCGCAGACTGTCTCCGTGTCAACCAAACCGTGTCAACCGGCAGAAAAGACTTTGAAAACAATCCATAGGCGCTCTATTATTACTTTTTACTTTTTCTTTGATTTCTTGGTTGACATGGTTGACAAAGGAGAGAAATGCCCCAAATATCAGGCTTTTCCCCGTCAACCGGCTGTCAACCAAAGCGTCAACCAAACTGTCAACCGGTGGCTTTTCAGAATGGAAGTTCCATTTGCCGGGCTTCTTCTTCCGTGATTTCCTGAAAACCGTCCCCCTCCGGCGGAGCTTGGTTGACACGCTCCCAGCCTTTTTGAGAACCGTATTTCTTATACCGCTTCGGGCTTTTGTAGGCTACCCAGCCCTGTATGATGCCGCCCGCAATGCCGGTATTCATAATCTCGCAGATTGCCCGTGTCTCCCAGTCTGCGGGGAATTTAAGTTCCCAGCGCTTCCTCATAAAGCTGCTTGGAACATACCCTGTCGCCGGTGTAGTCCTCCAAATAGGCGTAGATCATGCCGGCCTGTGTGTCTTCCTGCATAAAGTCCTGCTGGTGGGCGTTCAGGTATCGGTTCATTTCCATGCTGAATGACAGCTTATACTTCCCACTGCGATAAACCGTCATGGCTTCCGCCCACATCTGTTCGATATACGCCCTCGCCGCCGCTTCATCGTCCAGTATGTGAACCTCCGCCCGTTCCGGGTACACCGTCACGGGGAGAAAGCGCCGGTTGCCGGTGCGGTCACGGGGCAAAAAGTCCTGCCGGTTGGTCGTCCCTCCAAATACACATTGCCGCACCGGTCTGCCGGATGTGTCTCATACGGCACTTTGTAGGTTTCTTTCTGGCGGCTTAAGAATGACTTGATTTCCTCAATACTCTTGGCGTTGGCTGTGGCAATCATCTCCGACATCTCGATAATCCAATGCCCTTGCAGCTTGCGGTACACATTTTCATCGTCCAGCTTTTTCAAATCGTCTGAAAACCATTCGTCCCTGCCTGCCAGCAGCCGGAAAAAGGTAGATTTCCCGGCTCCTGACCACCAACCAGACAGAGCATGACCTCAAACTTGCTCCCCGGTCTGAATACCCGCCGGATGGCTCCCATCAGGAACAGTTTCAAGGCTTCATAGGTGTATTCGTCCGTATCGGCTCCCAGAAAGTGATGCAGGGCGTAACGGATGCGCTCTGTGCCGTCCCATTGCAGGCTGTTCAGGTAATCCCTGACTGGATGGTAGCGGTTTTCATTGGCAACAATCTTGATGGCGCTCTGCACCTTTTTCTCGCTGGTAAGCCCGTAATTTTCTTCCAGATACAAAAGCAGGTAGTTCATGTCCATGTCGGTCAGCGTGGTACTGGTGCGCTCCCAGCCCAGCGGCTTCACAATGTCAATCTGCTCCGTCAAAGGTTCAGGCGCGCGCCCGCGAAACAGAGGGTCACGCTGGAACACCGTCAGGCAGTTTCGGATGCTGTTCTTCACGCCGCCTTTCTGCGTCCCCTCTAATGTTTCCCGGATTTCTGCCGGTGTCTGCGCCGGTTCCATTGTGTCCATCGTCCTTTTGACCGCTTCCTGCGTTTCCGGCGGCAAGCTCTGAAATTCGCTGTTCAAGCCGCAACACCTCCTTTCCCTGTGCGGCGATCAATGCCGCTTTTTCTTCTATTTCTCCGTATAACAAAATATCCAAAAGGTATTCTGTGTAGCTTATCCTCTGCAACGCTTCCACAAAAAGAGGATGCCAGATGGCATCCTGCGGCTGTGGGGCGTGTGCTGTTTTCCAATGCTCCAGCAGGCGCAGATAATCGCATAGCACCCGGAAACAATACCGTTCCGTTTCCTGAAATCTCTGCTCCGCTGATTTTTGTCGGGGCTGTGACCTGTTGTGACGCTTCCTATCTGGCAGCGCATTGCCGGATTTCTCATAGGAAACGCCGAAGTCCTCCGCAAGCCTGACCGCAGCTTCCCGTTTCCCCAATCCATGCAGCAAAGCGGCCAAGTCGATCACATCCCCGGAAGCCCCGCCGAAGCAGTAAAAGCGGCTGTCCACTTTCATGCTGGGCGTGCGGTCATTGTGGAATGGACAGCAGACCATGCCGTTTCTCCCCACCCGGATTCCATAGAATGAAGCAGCCTGCCGGGTGGTAACAGACTGTTTCACCGCTTCAAATACATTCAAATGCTCCCTCCATAAAAATACTGGTAGCGGTAAAGCTGCCGGTTATATCATAGCTCCATCTCATGTTTCTTTCTCTGTACTGCCTGTGGCTGCTCCCTCCGGCGCAGTGCGGTATCTACGGCGTTCTGCACCTGCCGTAGCCGTATGACTTCCTCCCGGGTGGCTTGTGCTGCGGAGACAGTTCGGCATACTCTGTTTTAACTGTGCGTATTCCTGTTTCCATGCTTTCAGGGCAATGGGTTTTCCGTCCAGTTTTTCTTTCAAAATACGGCGGGCGGCATAAAACAGCCGTAACTCCGCATCGTGGGATGTTTCAAATTTCTCCCTCTGTTTCTTAAACTTGATATTGTTCAATTCCGTATGAACAGGTTTTAGCCGCTGGTAATTCTCGCCCTCCCGTATCAATTCCTGCAATTCCTTTATCCGGGCAGATTTCTTTTTCATGGAGTCGCTTAACGCTTCAAATTCTTCGTTGACAGAGGAAAGACGCTCCTGCAAATCCTCTAATGTGAGCAGCTTGTTTTCCGTCAGATAATTAACGGCTTCGGCAAACTGCTTTAAGTTTCCAGTTCTGGCTTTATTGCTCCATGCCCCTGCGTTGCGCTGGTTGTAATAAGCGATCAACAGGTCGGCAAGGCTCGGTGTCTGCGGTTTGGAAAGTTCTTCTTTTACCTCTGCCATCCAGACAAACAGGGCTTTGATCTTCTTCCTCACATCCTGCATGAGCCGGTTGGTGGCTTTAATCCAGCGGTTCAGTTCCCCTTTCTCGGTGCGGATGCCCTTTGCTTCCATCTGCCGGACATTAGCTCCCTCGTGGACAGTAGGTATCAGGTCAAGCCCTGCCGCACATAGGAACGGTGGTCGATACGCACATCCAGCCCTTTTCCTCAAATTTTGTATTAACGGCGCCGCCCACTGCTCCCGCCAGTGTTCCAGCGTTTCCGGCTCATGCCAGTCTGTTGTATGGACAGCGTTAAACATATAATCGCCGTTTTTATCCCGGATTCGGTTTCCATCTTCATCAAGAAGATATTCCCGACGCTGTTTTTGTCCCCATGTGCCATCCGGGTTCAAAGGGCGCATGGTTGTCATCACATGAAAATGCGGGTTAGGGATGCCGCCGTCCTCTTTCTCCGGGCTGTGAAAGCAAGGTCGGCAATCATGCCTTTGTCACAAACTGCTCCTGTACGAACTTCCTCGCCAGCTCCATGTTTTCTTCCAGCGTCAATTCATTCTGCATGGCAATATCAAAGGAATAGGCAAGCTGTGCTTTTGGATGTTTCTCGCAGTTCTCCACAGCATTCCAGAGGGTCGCCCGGTCAAGATATATTTCCGGCGCATGGGGCGGCAGCATGATTTCCGAAGCGATCACGCCGCCCTTTTTGGTGTAGTCGCTGACTTCTCCATAGTAGCTGCTGTAAAGACGCTCCCCGGCTCGGTAGGCTGCGCTGGCAATGGCGCTCTGACCGGCGCTGCGCTTGATCTGTGCGATTGAAAAATGATAAAGTGCTATCCTTAGTCACCGCCTTTCTCCTGCCCGGAAATACGGGCGTGGTTCTCTGTGGCAGACCGGATGAAATGCTCCGCCTGCGGCAGATTCAAAATGCTTTCCATGAGGGAATAAAATTCCGCTTCGGATAGCTCCTTTGTCTGTGGTGCAATGCTCTCAATAGCTGCCCCACGGGTAATCAGCCGGTGCGTCCTCTGTTTCCGGGAACCGCTTTCCAGATACGCCTGCCGGTTTTTCAAACGCTGCATTTTCCGTTTTTCCTGTTCCAGCAGGACAGTGGTTTTTTCATATTCCTGCTTCAACTGTTCCAAAGATTTTTCCATGTTCTCACATCCTTTGCTGATAAGATAAAGAAAGACCATCCGCAGACAGTCCGTGTGTCAGTGCTTCTATAAAACCCGATGAAAAGGAAACCGCAGAGCGGATTTCTCTTTGCGGCGGGTACACAGGGGATAGCCGCTTTAGCGGCGCAAGGGGGTGTAGCCACCTTGTCGGAGCGAAGCGAACGCAGACCTCGGATTGCTGATTTTATCAGCGGCAGAGGTAAGCTCCGCAGGACGCACGATACATGGTCTTTAGACTATGTATAGAAGTGCGCCCTTAGTTCCTAAGGGATTTTGCCGTTTCCGGCAGTCTTGTCCTTTTTCTTGGAACGCTTGGAAAGATACTTCGGGCAGTCAACCACAACCGCCCGGAAGCTCTGTTTACATTCGTGCTGGCATTTCCGGCACAGTTCGTTGTAAGTGATACGGTGCGGTCATTTAAGAAGAAAGACCATTCCAACCGCCGCTTGTTACTCATTCTTGCCATAACCGGCTCCTTTCTCCGTTTCTATCTGATGTACGCAGATAGGCTGTTTTGATGTAGCGTCTCGGTATCATTTTAAGTTTTTCCCTCTGTATGCCCCTTTGGAAAGTGCGGCAGTATTGCAAGTCAGGGAATGATACCTCACGCTTATTTGTCGCTTCCCGGTACGGTTTCGGAGCCTTTTGCCATCCATTCAAAGAAAGCAATTTTGCTGACCTTGATAAGTCTGCCCCTGCGGAACGCTGGAAAGCCGGGTGTGTGTACCAGCTCATAGGCGCTCGCTCTTGAAATTCCCATAATCCGCTGAATGTCCGCCACATCCAGAACCAGCGGTAAATCCTCGTAGCTGTTCAATCTCTTTTATCGTTCATTCTGTTCCTCCCATAAATCAAATAGGTTAAAATGCTTCCTGTTGCCGTTCTCCCCAAAAGCCGTTTTCCTGCCCCATTCCTGCGGTGTTTCCCTGCATTGGTGCGCCGAATGCGTCACTTCTCCTGCCGGTCATATCCCTTTTGGACGGTCATTCACTTGTCAAGGTACTGTGCGGTACGAAATTACCAACCGCAATCATCATAGCGTACTATCCTTGACAAAACAATGATTCTGCGATACCATGAGTGTAACGGATATAACTGAATTATATAATTACCATAAACAAAGGCAGGGGATAGGGATGGAGAATCAGTTTATACGGCATGAGCCATGTTTTGAGAGGATTTTGTTTGTCCTGACGCTGGACAGGAAGAAAATGAAAGAGCGGATTTTGATTGGGGAAGAACAGCAGATCCGCTTCCGTCTGAACGGGAGCCAAAACGCAGAGGTGCTTTGTGATATGACACGCCCACTGGGAACTTTTTTGATAAACTTTGAGCGTGACACGGACAGAGACTGGAACTTATACGGGCTTTCTCCGCGCGGCAAGCTCTCCACTCCAACCGATGGAAACAGCCGGAGCTGGAGCAGGCGGCAAGCGAATTTCTTTGGGAGAAATATCTTAGCAACGACCCTCTGAAAATGTATGTGGCGTTCCGTATCTGGAACAGCTATCTGCTTGCCAGAGAACCCCGTGACCGTAACGCGCCTGTGACCGCTTCATGGATAAAATGAGCAGACTGACCGGGGTATTCCAAAACGAAACCATGAGCTTTGACAGGGAGACAGGAAAACCGAAACAATTTCAAGCTGGCACCTTTATTTCAAAGGCGCACCGTCAGAAGATACCCGGCTTGACCTCTGGTTCCCGGACAACCGGCGCACAGAAGAATGTGTGTCTGCCTATGCGTCCCTCTACCCGTTGATTACCTATTATCTGAACAGGCTGAATGACTGGGGGCTTTGCTTCCGGCGGTGCAAGGTCTGTGGAAAATATTTTCTGGCAAAGAGCCAGCGGTATGAGCTGTGCGACAAGTGCCGAAAAGCACAGGCGCTTCAAAACAAGCGGGAATTTGACGAGAGGTCAAGAGAAAATAACTATGACCTGCTTTATAAAAATGAATGCCAGAACTGGCGCAACAAAATAAACCGGGTAAAAAATACCGCAGGCTTTCCGGCTGACCGTCTGGAAAAAATACAGGCTTCCTTTTCCGACTTTAAGAAAGAAGCCTTACAGAGAAAAAAGGCTGTAAAAACAGGAACGGCCAGCCCGAAAGAATTTACGGACTGGCTGTATCAGCAGAGTAATGTAATTGTTGAGCTGACCGAGATATGAAAAACTTTCTATCGTCAATTTCGCATTATTGCAATAACAGATTGCTTCTTCCATGAATGGTAATATTATCATCAAACTTTTGGAAGAACTATAAATGTCCGAGGTGCCTTTGATTTCGACAGAAAAACAGGCTGAATTGTTACAACGCTCGGACATTTCAAAAATTTCTTTGAGAAAAGGCGAAAAGGCGGAGCAGACACGCCGCCCCGCCGATCCCATGAGGTTATTCCATCGCCCGCATTTGTTCAATCAGGGATTGCTTTTTTCTGTCTGCGGATTGTCCATACAGACAAGATCAGCTCCATTCCGAACAACACCAGAATGAACAGCCCCATTTCCAAAACCGGGAATTGATAAGGCACTACATTTCCGGCAAACATGGCAATACTCATTTCTCTGCAAGCAAAGATGGAAGCCGGAAGCCCAACGGTCAGCGTCGCTAATGTTGCAAAGAGTGCATAGCACAGCCCCTCGCAGATATTCATTTTACATAGCTGTTTTTGTGTTAGGCCGATGGAACGCAAAACACTGTTTTCCTGCTTTCTGGACATCTGGTTAGAGAGTGTCGTATTGATAAGGTTGATAACACCAAAAAGGAATACCAGCCATGAAAGCACTTCCATACTTCCGAATGCCACCTGATCTTCCGACTTCATATATTCAATCTGTATATTTATTTCATCTAAAGCAAGGTTACTATGGCTGGCAACAATATTTTTTAAGCCAGCTTTTACGGTTTCCGCTTTTTTCGGATCGCTTACAATACTCCACGAATAGTCAAATGAAGTAATTTCTGGGTGCAGTTCGTGGAACAATACTTCTGGTGCAAATGCAACAGCCCCATTGATACCTAATTTCCTGCCCTGTATATGTGCCCGGGCCAAATAGCCCTGATATAGTAACAGGAACGGATGGCTGTCCCTCTCCGAAAGATATTTCAACCGTCGAACCAACTCCCATATCTTCATAATGATCTACAATCGAGCCTGAAATTACGATACTATGAGAATCTGTCGGCATCGTTCCCTCCGTCAATGCTGCCTCAACCTTAGCATAATTCTGGTCGGTCAGCATATCACAGTTTCCAGTGTTCTGATTGATGTCCCCCTTAAAAGTTGTATGAAGCGTTTGTCTGTTTACAATTACATCTGTGACACCATCAATAGATAAAATTTCCTGCTTTAATTCCTCGTTCAGTGGATTTCCCACTGCCATAAGTTCTTCTTTTGGCACTTCTGATTGTAGATAAATTTTATAATCGCCATCTGGAAAATAAAGTCTTGCCCGTGCTTCCGGGGAGCGCGTTAATACAATGGAAGATACCACAAGTAGGATAATTCCGCCCAAACTCAATGAGGCTACAATAGCAACTGTCTTTTTTCGGTCACGCCTAAAATTCGCAATTCCCATTGAAACAGGATTGAGCTTGATATTCTTTTCCGACTGCGGATGTCCTTTTGTGCCGGGGTAAAACGGACGGCTTCAATCGGGGAAATCCCTGCCGCAATTTTACTGGCTTACGGATGGAAATGGACACCATAAACCAGCGCTTATGAGTGTCAGGGAAATCATAACCACATAGGAAACAGCGTTAAATCCCTTGGAAAACAGGAGAAAACCAGCGCATACGCCCAGCACTGTACCAATCAAAATTCCGATACTGCCGAGTTTGCGTCCCTCCCGCTTTACAATCCGCCTGATTTGCTTTGGCGTTGCACCAATCGTCCGAAGCTGCCCGTAGCTCTTGATTTTGTCATTGATGGAGATACGGAAGATACTCTGGATCACAATATAGCCGCCGATCAGCACAATGGCAATCACGCCAGCCATCAGTGCAAAATCAAAGGGCTTAGAAACATAAGTAAAATACCTGTTGTTCATGCGGGATTAGGAAGCTGATATTTCTCTGCAATCTCCCTGCAATAAGAGGTTATCAGTTCCTCACCCAACTGGTCGCTGTTTTTGAGATGGACATAGGCGCGATAGCCAGCCGGGTCAAACCCATTCCATTCTGTCAGGGCAGCTTTGGAAAGAATGATAGCGCAGGTATTCGCTTCTTTTTCATTTACGCTGTCCATAATGCCGGTAACGACATAATCACCCTGAAAGCTCTCGGTGTCTAAGGTCACAGTGTCCCCAATCTTGGCATTGTTTCCATAGGTGGAAAGAAAGTATTCGCTTACGACAACTTCATTTGCTTTTTCAGGAACCCGGCCCTCTAACAACTCCATCTGCGCCTTGGCAATCTCCATCATTTGCGCGTCGCAATACACATAGGACGCATGATAGCCTTGTTCCGAAAGTTCCTCACCGAGCATATAGTAGCCGCCTACACGCTCAAACTCCGGCAGTCCTTTCAGGGTTTCAATATCGTTTTCCTCTACGCCCAGCCAGACCGCCTCATAAGTATCGACAACCTGATTGCGCTGCATTTGTGTCAGGGAAGTAGACACAATTCCTGTAAAGCAGATCAGAAACGCCGCCAGCGCAACGGCGATCACCACCATCAGATTCCGGCGCTTCTCACTTTGTAAACTTTTCTTTGCCAGCTTCTTTGTAATGGCGCTGGTGTCATTCTCAAAAGGCCATGTCATAGCCTGCCACCTCCTTACTCCACAATCTTTCCGTCCTCAATGCGGACAATCCGATCTGCAAGGCGGGCTATGTCGTCATTGTGGGTAATCATCACAACCGTTTGCCGGAACTCCGCACTGGTGCGCTTGATAAGCCCCAGCACCTCGGCGCTGGTCTTGCTGTCAAGGTTGCCGGTCGGCTCGTCGGCCAGTACAATAGCCGGTTTGGTAATCAGAGCGCGGGCAATCGCCACACGCTGCTGCTGTCCGCCAGAAAGATTATTCGGCATATTTTTCAGTTTATCTTCCAGCCCCAGCAGGTGAACGATCTCGTCCAAAAACTTCTGATCTACCGTGTCCCCGTCCAGCTCCACCGGCAGGACGATGTTCATACACATTCAGAATAGGAACAAGGTTATAGTTCTGGAAGATAAAGCCGATGTTGCGGCGGCGAAAGATGGTAAGCTGTTCATCGTTCTTCTTTGCCAGTTCTTCGCCCCGGACGATCACGGTTCCGCTGGTGGAGTGTCCAGCCCGCCCATCATGTGAAGCAGGGTGGACTTGCCGCTGCCGGATGTTCCCACAACGGCCACAAACTCGCCGTCCTCCACGGAGAAGTTCACACCGTCAAGGGCGCGGGTAATGTTCGGCTCTGTACCGTAATACTTTTTCAGGTCGATAGTCTGTAAAATTCTCATAAAATTCAATCCTTTCTTTGTTTGTTGTAAATGCGGAACGCTGCTGCGCCGGTGGCCGCCAACTGTACCAGAATCAGCACAGCGAACAGTCCGAAGCTCTCATAGTAGAACAGTTCATCCCAAAATAGGAGAACATCACAGAGAGCAGTCAAGGCAACCGTCCAGCGGATGCCGGGCCAGCCATTGCCGGAACACCAGCACAAGGGCAACGGGCGGGACGATCAGCAGCGCCAGATTCAAAATCAATGTCGGGGTCAGTTCCATTGCGTCGCCTCCTCACTTTTGTTGATAAGGGTATTGTAAAACCCAAATGTCCGCGAAATGTTACAGCGGCCAAAAAATTTCATTGAAAATCGGGGTGAAATGTTACAACGCTCGGACATTTCAAAATCAGTCTGCCATTTTGATCCGTTCCACCAACGAATTTCTGCATTGAATTTTTAGACAGATAGCAGAAATTATAATAGGTGTTATTATTAAGCAGACACCGTAAATCAGTAATGGAATAAAAGGAAAAGTATATTGAAAATAAGTTAATCCATTCGCAGACAATATCCGTACTAACAAATAACCCATCAAGGTTCCTGCCACAACCGTAATAATCAAGCATGGAATAATCAGTAAGACACTTTCATGCAGCAGCATTTTCTTTATCTGTTTTTTTGTCATACCGATAGATTCCAATATTCCAAATTCTTTTCTCCTTGTACTGATACGACTAATCAAGGTGTTTGTCAGATTAAAAATGCTAAACATAATGACAAAGGCAGATACCCCATAAACTTGTACGCTGGTATTATGAATCGTATTTGCCGAAGATGCTTTTACCTCTTGTAAGGTTTCCATTACCAAATCAGGGTGTCGGGACAGTATATTATTTAATTTGCTTTCTACTGATTTACCCACTTTTTCATATTCAGGTACGGACAAAGTTAAGGAAGCTGTTAAATCCATATCGCCCCACAACTTTTCTATGGTTTCTTTGGGGAGATAAAAGCCCTCATTCATACTTTTTTCGGAAGTACCGGCAATCAAAATATCTATGCTGTGTTCAGCCCCATCAAACCATCGTAATGTCACTTTTTCTCCTATTGACGGGCAAGCATGATAGACTTCTTTCTGTACGCTTGTTCCTAATATAACCATAGCGTCTTGTTTCACCAATGTTTCGTATGTCCAATCAACAGGAAGCGTTTTCAAAATTTCCTCCTGATTATCAGGCGTAATCGGAATAATGGGAATTTCTAATTGTTCATCGTGATACTCAATAATGGCTGCGGTTCTCTCCGTAGCATAAATCTCTTTAACTTCCGGGATTTGTTGCAATTCTTCCATGAGTTCTTGTGAAAAAGGCGTATTAACTTGATACTCCGAAATACCATACGGTTTCGGGTTGACTAATGTATTGTGGTTAATCGTAATATAATATTCTCCATCTTCCAAATTCCCCATTCTTGCAAAGGAATCTGGATTCCATGATGATATAAAAGTGGCTCCAACCATAAATAAAATCCCGCCGATTGCAAGCGAGGCAATCGTCAGATTGTGTTTTTTTCGATTCTGCTTTTCGCTCAATACGGCTAAAGAATACGGTGAGAGCCGAATATGATTTTTCCTATTCTGCACTCTACTTTCTTTTAGTTCTGGATCGTTTCCAACATATTTTGTTGCTTCAATAGGGGAAATATTTGAAGCTATTTGTGCGGGCTTGTATACGGAAATTTGTACGATGATAATGCCTAATATTATTGCTAAAATACTTGTGGCTATGGCATTGATAATCGTTATTCCATTCGGCTCTAACAAATATGCAAATATGATACCTACTGTAATACCGGCAGGTATTCCGAACAGGCAGAAACGATACCCTTCTTTACGAATCATCCGCTTAATTTGTTTTTCTGTCATGCCAATAGTTTTGAGCTGTCCAATCTGCGATACTTGATTTGATACCGAAAGGTAGAACACACTGTATATGACAATTCCGCTTGAAAATGCAATAAAAAGAGTAGCTAAAAGAACACCTCCCATTCCTGATCCACTAATAAGTGAGGAACAGAATTTGCTATTAAAATAAAGTTGGTTCCTGCTTATGTCTTGGGATAAAGCCAGACGATATACTGTATTCTCAAAATCAATAAGTCCCATTTCCGTGGCACCATTTACACGAATCAAGGCACTATATGGAATATCCGATAATAACACACCCTGTTCTGCATACGCTGGGGAGACATAAAAGTAAAATGTTCCTGTTTCCACATTATCAGTAAAACCAGTAATGATGAAATCCTCTGTTTTACTCCCCGCCGTTGGTAAAGTGATGGTATCTCCTATATTTAGCTGATACCCCAGCTCTAATTGAACATTTTTATCAATTACAATTTCATTGTACTGTTCTGGACAGGTTCCACTGACTAATTCATAGGATTTTATAATTCCAAAACCAGTCGGCATATAAACCGCTTCAAATTTGATCCCATCCATCAGAAAACTATCACTATGCTTATAGGGTACAATATCTTCAAGATCAGGTTCTTTTTTCAGAACTTCTATCTGTTCTGCTGTAAGCCCCCGATGGTAGCTTGCTTGCATTTGATTCAAAATCTTTTGTTCACTAATTTTGTGCCTTGTTGGAATAAGGAGAGTCCCACAATCAAACTAATTGCCAGCGCAATGGTCAAAACATTAAAAAGCAAAAATACGATTTGAAGATACATTGCGTTTTGCTAATTTCTTTACAATGGCGCTGGTGTCATTCTCAAAAGGCCATGTCATAGTTGTATCACCTCCATATTTGATAAGGGTATTGTAAAACCCAAATGTCCGTGAAATGTTACAGCGGCCAAAAATTTCATTGAAAATCGGGGTGAAATGTTACAACGCTCGGACATTTCAAAAAAATTTACGGCGGGCAGCCGGAAATGGCCGTCCGCCGAAACATACTACACGATCTTTTAGATAGATTGATTGTGAAATAATTTCAATCCAATCACCACATCTATCATAAGTTCCACAATGAGAATTATACTAATGGCAAAATTAAAATTACATAGGTTATATAATCCGATATAGATTTCACAAGTAAGAAATACAACTTGCAGACACAAATTTAAGTATGTCACTAAATGCTCGTTAGTTCTATTCCACAATCTAAACAGGAACATTGTAAAAATAGGTTTTCCAGCAAAAGCAAAGAGTACTGACAATATCGGCACCAAAATATATAGTAAGAATCTACTGCATTGCTGGGGTTGTACCTACCCATTGAATTGCTATATTATCAGGAACAACGAAAATAAAACAATAGATAAAATAACATTGATTATTAAGATGATTGTTGTTGCTTTGCAAAAATTGATTTTTTTCATGGTGTTTTCTCCTGTTATAAGTGTGCTTTATTTAGTCGGCAGCATAATGGAAAATTCCGAACCCTTGCCCGGCTCCGAAACCACTTTGATATAGCCGCCCTGTCGCGTTACGATCTCGCGAGCCAGATATAGGCCAATGCCCACGCCCTGCTGTTCGTGTACTTCTTCCTCACGATAGAAGCGCCGGAAGATAGCGGCCTGATTGCTTTCAGAAATTCCTTTGCCAGTGTCGGTCACTTTGATCTCCACATACATTTCCCACAGCACCACCGACACAGCGATTTTCCCGCCTGCCGGGGTGTACTTCACCGCATTGTCCAGCAGGTTAAAGAGGGCTTCGGATGTCCACTTGCTGTCATGGGAAACGGTCAAATCCTCGGGCAGTCCACAGACACGGCGATTTCCTTTTCTCCGCGCATACACGATCCCGCTCATGGCCTGCGCCACAGTATCAAAGAGGCGGCCCGATTTCTTATCCAACTGGATCACGCCCGTTTCCAGCCGTGAGGTTTTCACAAGGGCCTGAAAGAGAAAGTCCAGCTTATCCGTCTGGCTGCGGATTCCCCGGATAAAGTCGGTGCGCTCCGCCTCGGTCATGGGCTTTTCCAGCAGGGTGTCCGTCGCCATTTTCAGATTGCTTACCGGCGTTTTCACCTGATGGGAAATATCCGATACAAGGGTCTGTAACTCCTGCCGTTCCTCGTCCACCCGGCGGCGGTTCTCCTGCATGATCTGGTAAAGCCTTGCCAGCCGGTGTCCGATTCTGGCAAGCTGGGTTTCGCTGTCCTCTGGCCGCTGGGGCGCTTCATTCCCGGCGATCATGTGGTCTAAGGTCTGGCACAGGTCAGCGGTAAACTGCGACAGCCGCTTTCCAAACGCCTGCGTCAGTACAAAAATCCCCACAAGGGCGCACAGCAGCAGCGTCCCGCCTGTCAGCAGCACCGCAATCTGTTTTGTCACAAGAAACAGGGCTATGGTGATCCCGGACATGGAGAGGACAAGCTCCATTGCCACCCGGCCAAACAGCCGCTTTACCGAGAGGTTTTGAAACTTCATTTTACCTCGCCTCCCGTCCATTGATAGCCCATACCGTAAACGGTCTTGATGTGGCACACCTCCGTCGGCTTCAATCTTGCTGCGAATCCGGCTGATGGAGGTTGTCAGGGTGTGTTCGTCCACAAACCTCTCGTCTATATCCCACAGCTTTTCCAAAAGCTGCCCACGGGTCAGCACTTGCCGGGGATTTTTGCGGAACAGGTTCAGCATTTTGTACTCCATCGGGGATAGGGTCAGGGGCTTTCCGTTTAAGGAAGCCGTCTGCTCCGAAGTCCAGAAACAGCCGCCCGTCGTCGTAAATGTGGCCGGTTTGTGGTGTTCCAGCATGGCGAACATGGCTTTGATTTTCCGCCAAGGCCCCGATCACAAAGGGCTTTGTGATGTAGTCCACCGCGCATAGCCCCGTATCTGGTCGCTCTCCTTATCGTTGGCGGTCAGGAATATTACGATGGTGTCCGGGTGCTGGGGCTTTATCAGCTTGCACAGTTCAAAACCGTTCCCGTCCGGCAGGTTGATGTCCAGCAAAGACTAAATCAAATTCCCGCTGGCGGATGGCTCAGGCGGTTCTGCATTTAGGGCAGAAGTCACGCCGTAGCCGTCTGCGGTCAGGTTATAGTCTAACATCTTATTCAAAACTGTCGTCCTCGACAATTTAAAATCTGCTCCATATTCTCACTTCCTTTGCTTTTGCAGATAGTATAACAGGCAAATGTCCGAGAATTGTTACAAGGACAAATATATTTATCATTTTACAGCTTTTTATGTGTACTGTAATTTTATAAAGAAAGGACAGCAGTATCATCAAATTGCTGTCCTTGTGGTTTATTATAGCTGGTAGTGTTATAAGCGTGGGTTCATCATATTTGGTGTGGTATCTTTAACTATGGGAAACTCCAGTTCCCACTTAGAAATTGCAGTGCGAGACACAAATAACGCTTCCGCAAAGTTCTTCCTGCGTGTCCTTTTCTTTCCTCCAACTCTTTGTAATTTTCACTTAATTCCATAATAAACATTCCTTTTGCACTCAGATACAGATGTATCCTTTATTAGAAATGGAGCAATCCCACTATGGGACTGCCCATTCATTCAAATAAATTATGCGATTTTTTAGTTTCTTCACCGTTTTTAGCACCGATTGGTGTAAATTTGGTGTAAAGAGTAAATTTATTCGGTTTGGAAAGTCCCGAAACCCGCATAAATGCTGGGGTTTTCTTACTTGTCGTTCAGTAGGACTTCATTGTCGGGAAGAGCAGAACATCTCTAATTGCAGGTGAATCTGTAAGCAGCATAACAAGTCTGTCAATACCGTAACCGATACCGCCTATTGGTGGCATACCTACTGCAAGTGCGTTAAGGAAGTCCTCATCTGTATGCTGTGCTTCCTCGTCGCCGTTTTCTGCGTTCTTATCCTGCTGTGCGGAAACGCTCTCTCTGGTCGATTG
>SCPN01000593.1_pt1 | contig 43409 bp, 49 predicted proteins | sample 6106831 | NCBI WGS metagenome assembly SCPN01 (sample SAMN10720447, study PRJNA508395) | human gut metagenome | isolation source: Participant 1, 0 month | reverse complement strand
GAGACTGCCTTACAGGAATTCCCATATGGAAGTCTATGGAATCGACATATCAGGATAAGAATCTGGCGTAAGCTAAGTATGATTTTGAACAAATGCTTCAGCCGGCAATGGAAAATGAGGAATTCAAGCTTTATCTGCAGCCGAAAGTGGATCTGAAAACGGGGGAAGTTCATGAAGCCGAGGCATTGGTCAGATGGATAAATCCGGAGCGGGGGATGATTCCGGTAGGTGAATTTCTTCCGGAGCTGGTCCGCAACGGCCTGATCAGTGATCTCGATTTATATTTATTTGAAAAGGTATGCCGTTATATTAACAAATGGATCGATCTCTACGGAAAAAGATACGGATCAGTGTGAATCTTTCCAGCAACATGTTTAATTACCGGTACTTTCTGGACCACTATAAGGAGGTTTATAATAAGGTGCCATGTCCCAAAGACTGCATCGAGTTTGAACTACTGGAGAGTATTGTCCTTAACCAGGTGGAGCTTGTAAGCCGCGTTGTGAAGCAATTAAGAGAGTTCGGTTTCAGCTGCGCGTTGGATGATTTCGGAAGCGGATATTCATCATTCAGTGTGCTTACCAATGCTGATTTGAACACGCTTAAAATCGACCGATCGCTTTTTCAGAATGAATCGGATACCAGAGAACGCATTCTTGTCAGACATATTGTGGAGACAGCCAAAGAGCTGGAGATGAAAGTAATTGCAGAAGGCGTTGAGACAAGGGGTTACGTGAACATCCTAAAGGAATTGGGGTGCGATTACATTCAGGGCTTTGTATTTTATAAACCAATGCCTGCAGAAGAATTTGAACAGAGATTTATCATAGGCAATGAGAAGGCGGAAATATAATTTTTGGCGGATTTTCTGGTTTTTCAGAATGTCCGCTTTTTCTTTACATTTTGCAGGAATCCGCTATAGTTAGGTTGGAGACTGGATATTGCGGGAGAGGCAGCAGCAAAGGAGACGATGCGGTTGCCCAAACATGCAGATGATTTACGAAACAGCCGTTTACGGAGAAAGAGACGCAGGAGCCTGATACATTTTTTCAGGAAGCTCCGGCTTAGAAGGAGCAGGAAAAGAAGATTGGCTTTATCAATGATTTTTTTGGCCGCTGTGCTGTATCTGGCCGCGGTGGGAGCATTCAAAGAGGCATTTCTGACGGTGGAGGAACTTAAGGACACACAGACAATCCTCGAATACGGTACAGAGAATGGCGGCCGTTTTTTTTATGTTTTCCGTATTTCCGTCCGTATCAAAAGCGGGAGATCATTTTTCCACCAGAGAACCGAGACGGAGCGCGGATGATAATGCGATTCATAATGCCCGCCCCTGAGTGGTTATTAATTAATTTAATAAAACACAGTATTGATTTTACTCAGCCATTGTATTATAATTTCTACTGAAATGAAGCTCTTTTATATTGAAAACTTATAAATAAAAAGGACAGGTGAATGCAGATGAAAAAAGTAGATTTGTTATATGAAGGAAAAGCAAAAAAAGTTTACACAACTGAAGATCCGGACGTTTTAATTGTAGATTACAAGGATGACGCCACAGCATTCAACGGACTGAAAAAAGGAACTATCGTAGGCAAGGGCGCAATCAACAACCGTATGACAAATCACATTTTCAAACTGCTTGAGGCGGAGGGAGTGCCGACTCATTTAGTAGAGGAATTAAGCGACAGGGAGACGGCCGTTAAGAAAGTGGAGATTGTACCGCTGGAGGTAATTATCAGAAACTTTTCCGCAGGCAGTTTTGCAAAGAAGATGGGCATGGAAGAAGGAATCGAATTCAAGTGTCCAACCCTGGAATTCAGCTACAAGAACGACGATTTAGGCGATCCGTTTATCAATAAATACTATGCGCTGTCTCTGGAACTGGCTACGGAGGAAGAGATAGACACAATTACAAAATATGCATTCAAGGTAAATGAAGTAATGCGTAAATATTTCGGTGAGCTTGGTATCGAGTTAATCGACTTTAAGATTGAATTCGGCCGCTATCATGGACAGATTATCCTGGCTGACGAGGTATCACCGGATACATGCCGTCTCTGGGATAAAGAGACTCATGAAAAACTGGATAAAGACCGTTTCAGACGCGATATGGGCAATGTGGAAGACGCATACAATGAAGTATTCAGACGTCTTGGAATTGCCGACAGACAGTAATACCGGCGAAACAGCAATTGAGAACAGACACGGCTTCCGCTATAATGAATGGTGGAAGCCGGTTTTATGCACCGGAGCCAAGACGGTGCGGCCAGAAATAGAAAAGTGAGGTAAAATCATGTACGACAGATACGTAAGCCCCCTTTCAGAGCGTTATGCCAGCAAAGAGATGCAGTATATTTTCTCACCGGAGAAAAAGTTCAGAACCTGGAGAAAGCTGTGGATTGCCCTGGCGGAGACGGAGAAGGAACTCGGCCTTCCTATCACACAGGAACAGATTGACGAATTGAAGCAGCACCAGGACGAGATTAATTTTGAAGTGGCAAAAGAGAGAGAGAAGTTGGTGCGTCACGATGTTATGTCCCATGTCTACGCATATGGTGTCCAGTGTCCGCAGGCGAAAGGGATTATCCATCTGGGGGCTACCTCCTGCTATGTGGGTGACAACACGGATATCATTGTGATGACGGAAGCGCTGAAGCTGGTGCGCAGGAAACTGATCAACGTCCTCCATGAGATGGCCGTATTTGCCGATAAGTACAAAGCGCAGCCGACGCTGGCATTTACCCATTTCCAGCCGGCCCAGCCGACGACGGTGGGCAAGAGGGCGACTCTGTGGATGATGGAGCTGAAACTGGATTTGGATGATCTCGATTACCTCATTGATTCCCTGAGGCTATTAGGTTCTAAAGGAACGACCGGTACCCAGGCCAGTTTCCTGGAGCTGTTTGACGGCGATCATGCAAAATGCAGGAAGCTGGATCAGAGGATTGCCGACAAGATGGGATTTGCAGGCTGTTATCCGGTATCCGGCCAGACCTATTCCAGAAAAATTGACAGCCGCGTGCTGAGCGTCCTGGCAGGCATTGCGCAGAGCGCCCATAAATTTTCCAACGATATCCGCCTTCTCCAGCATCTTAAAGAAGTGGAAGAACCATTTGAGAAAGAATCAGATCGGTTCCTCTGCCATGGCATATAAGAGAAACCCGATGAGAAGCGAGCGTATGGCGTCTCTTGCCAACTATGTAATGGCCGATATGATGAACCCAATGATGGTGGCTTCCACCCAGTGGTTTGAGCGTACCCTGGATGACTCCGCAAACAAGCGCCTGAGCATCCCGGAGGGCTTCCTGGCAATCGACGGAATCCTGGATCTCTATCTGAATGTAGTAGACGGGCTTGTGGTGTATCCGAAAGTAATCGAAAAACGGCTGATGTCCGAACTTCCTTTCATGGCTACGGAGAATATTATGATGGATGCCGTAAAGGCAGGCGGAGACAGGCAGGAACTGCATGAGAAGATCCGTACGCTTTCCATGGAGGCCGGTAAGAATGTCAAGGAAAAAGGTCTTGATAATAATCTCCTGGAACTGATTGCCGCCGATCCGGCATTTAATCTGACGCTGGAAGAGTTAAACAGGGCAATGGAGCCTTCCAGATACACCGGACGCGCAAAAGAGCAGGTGGAAGAATTCCTTGATGAGGTGATTCGGCCTCTGCTGGATGCTAATCAGGCGGAATTGGGCGTGAAGGCGGAGATTAATGTATAATGAGATTTAACTGAGGTCCGGAGGACGCGTCCGGAACGGACCATGTCCGGTGTGGTGAGGGGGATGGCTGAGTCTTCCATCCCTGTGGGAGGTTGAACGTGGAGGGGGAATCCGGACGGAATGAATTGCTGTGGGGACCGTTTGCACTCTTTGGAGTACGCGCAGTGCTAAGCTCGTGAGGGACCTCGCTAAGCACCGGCGGACTCCCATGTCCCTCCGCAATTGGTTCCGCCTACTTCCCCGGCAGGTTATCGCCGGGGACGGAAGACTCAGGCGGAGGTTTTCGCACACCGGTCATGGTCCGTTCCGGGCGCTGATTGTCTCCAACCTTAAATGGGGAGAGCCTTGTCGCGGCCACTATGTGTTTCCGGCAGGCCGTATCAAATCCAGCGTAATTCTTTCGTAAAGGCGCATGGAAGGCATATCGTATTTCCCGTACACGGTAGCACTGCGTGGCCGCGACAAGGTCCATCCCCGCATTTAACGCGTGAGACAACGATAACCTGCACGCTCCGAGCACAGGTCATAGTCATCAATCTGTTGAAACATCAAATGTATCAAACTTCCAACAAACATACTCTAACAAATACTTTATCCCATATCCAATATATATCAAACACATATGAAAGCGCTTAGAGGCCGCGACCCGGTCCGCCCGTACTTAACGCGTGAGACAATCAGCGTTCGGAGCGGACCGGGTCCGGTTTGAAAACCTTCGCCTGAGTCTTCCGTCCCCGGAGAAAACCTGGACCGGGGAAGGAGGCGGAATCAATTCTGGAGGGGATATAGAAGCCCATACGTGCTTAATGAGGTTTCTCACGAATTTAGCACGGCTATGCGCTTCGAAAGTGCAAACGGTCCCCGTAAGAATTCATTCCGGCCGGATTCCCACCTCACGACAACCTTCAACCAGGGACGGAAGACTCAGCCATCCCCCTCACCACACCGGACATGGTCCGTTCCGGACGCGTCCTCCACACCTCAGTTAAATCTCCATTTGAGATTGACTCAGCCCCGGGAATCAAATACACTGTAAGAGTCAGAATGATAGAAAACAGGGAGGCTGAAGATGGATAAACATGGAAAAATCAATCTCGAATATTATAAGGTGTTTTATTACGTATGCAGATGCGGAGGAATCACGGCGGCTGCGGAAGTACTCTGCATTTCCCAGCCGGCTGTGAGCCAGGCGGTGCACCAGCTTGAGACGGCGCTGGGATGCCGGCTGTTTCTGCGGACTTCCAAAGGTGTAAAGCTGACCAGAGAAGGTGAAGTTCTTCATTCTTATGTAAAAAGAGGTATTGAATCTATCTATGATGGGGAAGATACTCTGAAGAGAATACAGGATTTGGAGACGGGGGAAATCCGGATCGGAGCCAGCGACATGACGCTGCAGTTTTATCTTCTCCCTTATCTGGAACGGTTTCATGAGAGATATCCTAAAATCAAGGTGAATGTTTCAATGGACCGACACCGGAAACTTTGGAATTTCTGAATGAGGGAAGAATCGATTTCGGTATTATCAGTACGCCTTTTGAGGCAAAACCGGGTGTAAAGAGCATCCCTGTGAAAGAGGTGGAGAATATTTTTATTGCCGGTCCCAAATTCAGAGAGGAACTGTGCGGCCGTAAAGTGAATTACCGTGAACTGCTGGAATATCCCTGTATTTTTCTTGAGAAGAAAACGAGTACCAGGCGGTTCATGGATCAGTTCCTGGAAGAAAAGGGGATATTTCTGGAGCCGGAATTTGAGCTGGCTACCAGTGATATGATTGTCCAGTTTGCCAGACGTAATCTGGGTGTCGGATGCCTGATGTCGGGGTTTGCCGGGAAGCGCTTGAACTGAACCGCGTTTTCAGGCTGGAATTTGAGGAGGAGATGCCCCACAGACAATTCTGCCTTGTAACCTCGGATAAGGCCTATATGTCACCGGCAGCGGCAAAGCTGTTTGACGAGTTAACGGGTTGAAATGACTGCTCCGCTGAAAGTGTTAAAACGGAACGACATCATTAAGATAATTGTAGATTATGACAAACATAAATAATATTGATTTTACTTATGAGATAAATTCGTGTATTCTAGTCGTGTAAGCATTCCTGTTTAAATGTCTTCAGGGAATGCAACGCTAGACATATGACTAACGCACAGTAACGGTGCAATGATTCCTAGGAGGAAAAGATTCATGGTAAGAGCAATTGTAGGAGCAAACTGGGGAGACGAAGGAAAAGGCAAAATTACGGATATGCTGGCAAAAGAGTCGGACATTATTATCCGGTTTCAGGGAGGAAGCAACGCCGGTCATACCATAATTAACAACTACGGCCGTTTTGCCCTTCATCTGCTTCCGTCGGGGGTGTTTTATGATCATACGACCAGTATCATCGGTAACGGTGTCGCGTTAAATATCCCTTATCTTATTAATGAAATTAATGATCTGATTTCAAAAGGGGTTCCGAAGCCCAGGATTCTGGTATCTGACAGGGCCCAGATTTTGATGCCTTACCATGTTCAGTTCGATGCGTACGAGGAAGAACGCCTTGGCGGAAAGTCCTTTGGTTCCACCAAGTCGGGTATTGCGCCGTTCTATTCAGATAAATATGCAAAAATTGGTTTTCAGGTCAGCGAGCTGTTCGACGCCGACAGTCTGAGGGAAAAAATCAGCAGGGTATGTGAGACAAAGAATGTTCTTCTTGAGCATCTTTATCATAAGCCTCTTTTGGATCCGGAAGAGCTGTTCGCAGAGATGTTGAAATATAAAGAGATGGTGGAGCCGTATGTCTGCGATGTATCCGCTTATCTTTACGAAGCGCTTAAGGAAGGAAAGAATATTCTTCTGGAAGGCCAGCTTGGTTCTTTGAAAGATCCGGATCACGGAATTTATCCGATGGTGACTTCCTCCTCCACATTGGCGGCCTACGGCGCCATTGGAGCGGGTATCCCTCCCTATGAAATTAAGAATATTACCACTGTGGTAAAGGCATATTCCAGCGCAGTCGGCCAAGGCGCATTCGTGAGTGAGCTTTTTGGAGAGGAAGCGGACGAATTGAGGCGCCGCGGCGGCGATAAGGGGGAATTCGGCGCGACAACAGGCCGTCCGAGACGCGTGGGCTGGTTTGATGCCGTCGCCAGCAGATATGGCTGCCGTATCCAGGGAACGACAGAGGCAGTGCTTACGGTATTAGACGTACTGGGCTATCTGGACGAGCTTACAATCTGTACCGGATATGAGATAGACGGCGAGATTGTAAAAGATTTCCCTGTGACATGTAAGCTGGAAAAAGCAAAACCGGTCTACAAGAAGATGCCGGGCTGGAAATGCGATATCCGCGGTATCCGCAATTACAATGAGCTTCCGGCGGAGTGCCGCGCTTATATTGAAGAAATTGAGAAGGAAATCGGCGTTCCGATCACGATGGTTTCAATGGACCGGGACGGGATGAGATTATCATGAGAAAATAGCAGGCTGCAAAGGGACGCAGGAACTGTTTCTTTGAATGCTGATTGAAAAGCAGGTACGAGTGCTCTGTCCCCTGTCTACTTGACGGGGGCAGAGCACTCTTTATGTTCAAATCCAATAAAATATTCCTTTGAAGTCTTGCTGTGTTACTGCTTATGAGTTACAGTTCAGCCTTCGGCTAAACCGTAACAAATGATGCACAGAAACGGCAAAATAACGCCGTTTCGCGCCGCACAACTCGGGATTTTCGCAAAACCAGCGAAAACACCTCGCGGAATACATCATGGCTGAACTGTTACTGCTTATGATTCGATTCGGGTTTCGCCGGATATTTGTATTGAAAATATTTATCAACGGTTATTTCTTGTCCTTTCTATATTTTATTATGACATAGTATCCATACAGAATGGACGGAACCACGATCGTGCAGAAGAGGGAAGCCATTAAAAGGCTCTGGGACAGAGGGCTGTCCATCAGGGCGAAGACGATTGTGGATGCGTAAAGAAGCAGGAGCAGGATGGCGGCGCCATGGCCAGCAGTCGTTTATGTCTCATGGGAAAACCTCGCTTTCATAAAAATCGATCAATTCTCTGCGCCGTTTTTTGCGGAGTGTGGACAGAAAACTGTAATATTATTATAAATGATGTAAGAATTTTTTTCTATACTTTTCACCTGCCATGCGATAAAATAATAGAAACAGCAGTAACAGTTCATGCTGTCGTAACTGTTACAAGCAATTAGATGAACATACAGGAAAGGGGCGCTGTGTTTTGAATAAATATGGGCTTCTATTTTTTTCTGTCTGCCTGATGATGATCCTGTCGTCCGGTACGGTGTTTGGCCAGGAAACACTTCCTGTGCAGGAGACGGCTTCGGCGGACGCAGAGCAGCAGGCGGAAATAGACGGACAGGCGGCGGAGACTTCGGGAGAGCCGGACCCTTCTGTTGACGGGGAGTGGGAAGGCGACGGGGAAGACTGGCAGTACCGGCTCACCGACGGAACCTGCCTCAAAAAGAGCTGGTTGTATTACGGCGGCTGCTGGTATTATTTCAGCAGCAGCGGATATATGCAGACAGGTGTTAAGCGAATCGGATCCAAAACCTACTATTTGGAGGAAACGGGCCATGGCTGTCGGCTGGGCCTATGATGAGGATGATGAGTGCTGGTACCATGCGGCGGAGGACGGGGAGCTGACAAAGGGGTGGCTCCATGCCGGAGGCGCCTGGTATAGGTTTGATTCCAAATATAAGATGTACAACCGTGGGTACCGCATGGTTGATGCGCATAAATATTATTTTTACGAAAACGGCCAGATGGCGGCCAATCAGTATGTGGAAATGAATTATTATGATGAAAACGGACTGCGGGATAAGCAGTATGATATTACGATTCAGGGGAAAAGGAGGCCCACGGCTGAGGAAAAGAAGGGGATCACGGAGGCCATGGAAGGAATCCCAAGAGAATGGATCCGCAAATTTAATGAGTCAGGCTGGGAGCTTATGTTTTTCACGGATAAGAAATATTATTCCGCCCCCCGGACCGAGCAGGGGATTTATTATGTATATCATAAGACGGATACCCATTACAAAAAACTGAAATTCACAAAACCGGAGTCGCTGGCCCTGGCCTTTGGCGAGTATGTGGCCTCGGCAACCGGAAATGATAAAGAGGAAAATGCCTTTATGGCCGACTACCAGCAGTACCTGATGGATAGTGGGATAGCTCAGCCTCTTCCATCTTATTTTGACAACGATTCTTCCATGCTGTTCGGAAACCTGTTTGAGAATTACTGCAAGCCGGAGGTGAGAGCCGATATGAAAAAGCTCAGCCCCTCCCTGTACCGGTATATGGAGGAGACGCTGGGGATCAGTACGGAGGGACAGAAGCCGGATGAGGATGATTTTATTGAGATGGACGACGACCCCGGCATCATTTCGGGCGGAAACGGACCGGCCTCCGATGAAAGCCTGGGAGGGCAGATTGGACCGGCAGGCGGGGCGGCATAGGAGAAACATCGATAATCTGCACGCTCTGCGCACAGGTTACCGCCCTCAATGAGGCAGTAAAAGGAAGCTTCTCAGACTATATCAGGAAAATATGGAATGATCAGATGCAGTAACATTCTATGCCGCCGGAACCGTTATTCAATCAGATAAATCAGAAAAACAGATGTAGATACGAAAACTACATATAGTGACTTTTAGAATCGGATATGGTATAATGTATGGTGTAATCTGTTTTTGGCAGACAAGTACCGCAAATCCCTGCAGGATGCCATATCCGATTTCAAGAACGTGCAAATTTACAGGAAATTCAGTTCCGGGAGGGTTAGAAACGGGCAATTCAGGGAAAAATTTCTTAAGTATCTGTTTGGCCAAAAGAGTGTTTGAGAGAAAGAAGGTCTATCCAATGGGAAAGAAAAATTGGGGCGCATCCTAGCGACAGGAGCAGCAGCTGCTGCAGCAGGCGTAGCTGCAAAAAAGGTTTACGACACGAAGAAAAAGAAAGATGAGATCCAAAAAGAGGCGGTAGAGGAAGCTGTGATGAAGCGCCGCGACTATACCGGACGGACGGCTCATTTTATCGGCGGCGGTCTGGCCAGCCTGGCCGGAGCCGCTTATCTGATAAGGGACTGCAAATTCCCCGGCAGCCAGATTACGGTCTATGAGGGAATGCATATTCTGGGCGGCAGCAATGATGGAATAGGAACGCCGGAAGGCGGTTTCGTATGCCGCGGCGGCCGTATGCTGAACGAAGAGACCTATGAGAACTTCTGGGAGCTGTTCAGAACGATTCCTTCCTTAACACAGCCGAACAGAAGCGTAACAGAGGAAATTCTGAATTTCGACCATGCGCATCCCACCTGCGCCAAAGCACGTCTGGTCGACAGGGACGGCAATATTCTGGATGTCCGCAGCATGGGCTTTACCCAGGCTGAGAGAATGAGAATCCTGAAGCTTCTGCGTACCGATGAGAAGGAACTGGATGATGTGACGATCCAGGAGTGGTTTAAGGACATGCCTCATTTCTTTACAACGAATTTCTGGCATATGTGGCAGACCACATTCGCATTCCAGACCTGGAGCAGCGTATTTGAATTCCGCCGGTATATGAACAGAATGATTTTTGAATTCAGCCGAATTGAGACACTGGAAGGCGTCACGAGAAGCCCGCTGAACCAGTACGACAGCGTGATCCGCCCGATAGAAGAGTTCCTGAGAAAAGAGGGCGTGGTATTTAAGGAGAATTGTACGGTAGAGGATATAGATTTTGCAGAGGGAGACGATATCACGGTTACCAGACTCCACCTGAATCATAATGGCGAGACTGAGACTGTGGAGCTGGGAGCGGAGGATCTCTGTTTCATGATTAACGCCTGCATGACTGACAGCGCGACTCTGGGCGATCTCCATACCCCTGCGCCGGTACCGCAGAAAAAGCCCATATCCGGCGAGCTCTGGAGTAAGATAGCAGCAAAGAAACCGGGCCGTCTCGGCAATCCGGAGCCATTCTTTACAAAAGAGAATGAGTCCAACTGGCTGAGCTTTACCGTTACCTGCCGTGGAGACAAGATTTTAAAGAAGATCGAGGCATTCACCGGCAATATTCCCGGCAGCGGTGCGCTTATGACATTTAAGGATTCAGGATGGAAGATGAGCAGCGTAGTGGCGGCTCAGCCTCACTTCCCGAACCAGCCGTCCGATGTCACGATATTCTGGGGCTACGGCCTTTATACCGACCGGGAAGGCGATTATGTGAAGAAAGCCATGAAGGACTGTACCGGTGAGGAGATGCTGCTTGAATACCTGCACCAGCTTCATATCCCGGAGGAAGAGATTGCCGGGCTGATGGAGACGGTCATCAATGTTATTCCCTGTTATATGCCGTATATCGATGCACAGTTCCAGCCGCGCAAGATGAGCGATCGTCCCCCGGTAGTTCCGGAGGGTTCCACCAACTTTGCAATGATAAGCCAGTTCGTGGAGATCCCGGAGGACATGGTATTTACGGAAGAATATTCCGTGAGAGCCGCCAGAATCGCAGTTTATACGCTGATGGGCGTCAACAAAAAGATCTGCCCCGTTACGCCGTATAATAAGATGCCTAAGATTCTGTTAAAAGCAGTTAAAAAAGCTTATTTATAGAGCAAATTCCTGCTGGTTATTAAATTTATCATTCTGCCCCCAAAGCGGTCAACGGAGAGAAAATCGACTCCCTGCGCTGCTTTGGGGGTTATTTTCTGCCTTAACAATTCTTATCCCGCTTTTCTTATAATGAACAAATAATATCTTATGGATAAAAATATCACATGTTCCCCTTTTTATATAAAAAATTGAAAATATACAAAGACTTATTTCCCTGCTATGCTGTCCCTATCAAAAAATTGAAATAAGTTCACAGGTCAGAAGGAGGTAAGAAATGAAACTTGGGACAACGGAATTAATCCTGATCCTGGTGGTGGCTCTGGTAGTCTTCGGGCCGTCCAAACTGCCTGAGCTGGGGAAGCTTGCGGGACAGGCGGTAGGCTCTTTTAAGAAGTATGTAAATTCCTTCGAAGGAGAGTGGAAAGAGGACGCGGGACCGGTAAGAACGGAGCAGGCGGCGAAAAAAACGGCGGAAACACAGGCCGTGATGACGGAAGAGACCGCCTCACAGATGAAAAGTGAAAACCGGGAACAGGCGGAGGGTATAAGGATATCTAACGAAGCCGCCGTATAGCAGGAAACTGCTCAAGAGGAGAAAGGAAGAAAAGAATGAGACTTGGTACGACAGAACTGTTAATAATTATGGGCATAGCAATTCTGATATTTGGGCCGAAGAAATTACCCCAGCTTGGCAAGGCAATGGGGCAGACGATCGGGAATTTTAAAGAAGCAGTAAAAGAGCCGAGGACGATACGATTCAGGTAACGGAGGAGCAGACAGAAGTTTAAGATAAGCGGGGTGATGGAATTGGAGAAAGAGACGGGCAGAAGCCGTACCGCTGTATTAAAACGCTTTGGCTTTCGAAAAGAAACGCAGGAGTGCCGGATGTCGCTGGTATCCCATCTGGAAGAGTTCAGAAAACGGCTGGTAGCCTGCATCATATGTTTTTTTGCAGCCGTACTGATCTGTCTGGGCCAGGCGGCCTGGCTGACGGAACGTCTGATGGAAAAGGCGCAGGGATTTCAATTTGTTTACATAGCCCGACGGAGCTGGTGCTGTCCTATGTCCGTCTGGCCCTGACGGGGGGCGTGTCACTGGCATGCCCGGTGATGCTTTATCAGATTTGGGGATTTATCAGGCCGGGGCTGACGCGCAGGGAACGGCAGTCCTGCTTTGTGATTCTGACCTTTGGAATGCTGCTTTTTTTAATAGGGGCGGCATTTGCCTTTGAAATTGTTCTTCCGATTACGCTGCTGTTTTTTGCCGGGATGAATGCAGGGCAGACGATTTCCCCGATGGTATCCATTGAAAGCTATATCAGCTTTGTGTCCACCACCCTGGTGACATTCGGAATCGTTTTTGAACTGCCGGTCGTTGTGATTATGTTAACCAGAATCGGACTGCTGAATCCGGCAATGCTGAGGAAAAACAGGAAGTATGTCATTCTTGCGGTATTCGTGCTTGCTGCGTTTATTACGCCGCCGGATGTGACATCACAGATACTGGTAGCATTCCCATGCTGTTTTGTTTGAAATAAGCCTGCTTCTGAGCAGAATCCTGTTCCGTAAACGGCTTAAGAGAGAAATGCAGGTAAACGGACAAGAAGCAGGGGACGTATAAAAATACTTACAGAATAAAATTGGAGGAGGAAAGCCGAATGAAAGAATGGGAGAAAACAGAGATTGAGGAAGGAAGGCCGGACGGGAAGATAAGCAGGCGCCAGTTCGTAAAAGGCATGGCCTGGGGAGCGGCGGCAATCAGCCTGTCTTCGATCCTGCCCGGCTGTGCGGCACCGCCGTTGCGACAGGAACGGAGGGAACGACAAAAGGAGCCGGTGAGACAACGGCGCCGGTAAGCGCAGGCAGCCCGGAGGGAGGCATTTATATCCAGGGCGGAGATATCAATATGAATGGTCAGACTTATACGCTGGAATTTATCCAGCCGGTGAAACTGGTGGCCAAGATTGACGGCGAAGAGAAGACGGAAGGGACATGGAGGTCAAGCAATAAACACCTTGTATCCGTAGATCCCGACGGAACCATTGTCATGCGTGACGGGGTGGGGGGATATGATGTTGAGATTACCTGGTCCTTTGAAGGGACCGTCTATTCCGTCAACTTCCATACGGGCCAGACTTCAGGCGCACACTCTATCGAAGTGGACCGTCCGATGACGAGAGGCGATTTTCTAATCCGTCTGGCCGACTATTTCGGCTGGTATCATTATAACGGCGTCATGGACGACGGAACCGATATTGACAATGAAGGCAATATCATGACAGCGGAGCGCGTGAGAAACTATTTTGACGTGACGGGAAGAAACGATTATGTAAAACCGGTGGAAGCGGCGCTCGATATGGGCATCCTGACGGCATCCTCCCCGGACGACTGCTTTATCCGATGTCCGTCATGACCCGCGAGGATGCGGCGGTAATCCTGTGCAGAGCGTTTTGCCTGGAAGCCCTTAAGGAAGATTATCTGTCTGACTTCGAGGATGCGGCAAAATAAGTCCGGAATGCAGAGATGCCTTAAATACGCTGACAGGGCGCAATTTCATGCGGGGGATAACCGACCGGACGCTGGGACCGTCAGACGGGATAACAGATACGCAGGCGCGGATCATAATTGAAGCAATCAGCAGAAGAATCGTGTCCCCGGTGTGGTCTATGCCTGTTTCCCACAGAAAATTCGTACGCTGCCGGCCAATCTGGTTTACATCGACAAAGAATGCCACGGTGCACTGGCGCTGCCGGGCCTTCAACATCTCCCATCCGCAGATGAAGGGGCTGTTTGTCGGGGATCGGGGCAACGGCGTCACCTTGAGCGACGAATGGGGCGAGTGGATTGATTATATTCCGGGATACTCCACGGATCCGATGTTCGGACTGAATAATAACTGGGATTTTCCTTATGATAATGTTTACTTCTGTGTGGAGGTGGAGGCATATGCCACCAGGGACGGACTGGAAGACAGCCCTGTCAGCCGCTTTATCTGGCGGATTGACCGTCCGGCCTGGCATGATTTTGCCACAGACAAGCTGCATGAAGGCTCAGAGGATTACCCGGCCGTTTACCGGTTTTTTGATAACTTTCAGGCTGCCGCTTATTATATTGAGGGCAGCAAGATGGGAATCCTATACGACGGCCTGATGCCCACGAATACGACAACCACTCTGATTGACCAGGTCAATAAGATTGCGACCAAACCTTATGTTTTTGTGCTGGGACACAATCACGGGGATCATAAGGGGGCGATGGCAGCCGCTTACAACAACGGACTTGATGTTTACTTCTGCGACAGGGTAGGTCCGATTGACGGAGAGTGGAGTATAGAGACATATGCCAAGGATTACACAAGCGGAAATCCGACTGTCGTGGACACTGTATCGGGCACATACACAGGCGACAAGGTTCACCTTGTGTCGGAGGGGGATGTTCTGGATCTGGGCAACTGCAAGTTTGAAGTTTATCAGCTTCCCGGCCATGAAGACGCATCCATTCTGATTTATGACCGTGAACACGGTGCTGTTCTCTTCCGATATTTATGGAGTCAACCGTTACTGGGTAGCGGATCAGTTTGGGGCAAAGGGTGTCCGCCAGGATTTGCTGCTCTCGCGCACCAGCCTTATGGCTGCCTATACAAAGGACGGCAGGCAGGTACGGGAGCTGTACACCGGACATAACCGGATTGGCGTTGGAAGCGATTATCTGATGGTATGGGAACAGTGCCTGCAAAATCTCGTTAATTACGGGCCGGACAGCGTCAGCGACGACAGGCGCGGAGACGGGGCAATTCTGGCAAAGGACGGCAACAGCTTCAATACTCTTAACTGGACCGGTTTCTCCATCTCGGGAAAACAGGTTGTGGCAGAATACAAGGGGAAATACGACGGCAATGTATTTACGCGTATTGAGCTTGATAATACGGGCGAAAGCGACCGCGTGGAGAGCAACCTGTATTTTGATTATAAGACAAATGCACAGCTGAGCAATGTCACTTTTCGGATGCAGAACTCGTGGGCCATGATTTCAAATACAAAGCGGGGCAGGAAATGGAAAATGAGCTGCTGGAGGACGGCAGGTTAAAATACGCTGTTTCTAATAAATTCGTTCCCTTTGATTACGAGTATGAAGTGCTGATTTCCCCGCTTCAGGATATGGTGACTATGACGCCGGTGGCAATGTCCGACCGGATTGCCGCGCTGACCGTCAACGGCGCCCCGGCGTCCAGCCGCTGTCCCGTTACCGTACCGGCCTCCGGTCCCGCCGTTGTGACGGTGACGGGCCCGGATGGAAAAACGAACCGGACGTATACCTTTACATTCAGGACGGCCTGATAAGTTCGCAGGTATGGCTGTCTGCCGATTTATCAAAAAGGTTTTTACCATTTTAAGTCCCCGGGGTGCCGATTTCATGCGCTCCGGGATTTGACGTAACAGTTCAGCCGCGACCGGAACGGACCATGTCCGGTGTGGTGAGGGGCTGGCTGAGTTTTCCGTCCCTGGTTGAAGGTTGTCGTGAGGGGAATCCGGCCGGAATGAATTCTTACGGGGACCGTTTGTACTTTTCGAAGCGCATAGCCGTGCTAAATTCGTGAGAAACCTCATTAAGCACGGATGGGCTTCCATATCCCCTGCAGAATTGATTCCGCCTCCTTCCCCCGTTCAGGGTTTCGCCAGGGACGGAAGACTCAGGCGGAGGTTTTCGCGGCACCGGACATGGTCCGCTCCGGCCGCTGATTGTCTCTAACCTTAAATGGGGAGGGCCCTGTCGCGCCACTACGTGTTTCCGGCAGGCCGATATCAAATCTTCCACAATTCCTTAATAAAGGTGCCTTGAAAGCATATCGTATTTCCCGTTCACGGAAGCTCTTAGTGGCCGCGACAAGGTCCGCCCCACACTTAACGCGTGAGACAATCAGCGGCCGCAGGCCAGCGGACGGGCCGATACACTTGGCGGAGTCTTTCGTCCCGGCGAAACCTGGCCTTGGGGCGGAGGGGAAGATAAAGTCTGCGGATGCCGCCTAAATCCATCGCTGATTAGCGAGGTCCTGTCGAGCTTAGCAGCGCGATGCATTTCACAGAGCGGGAGCGTGCTCCGCAGACTTTATCTTCGCCCGCAGCCCCAACCCACGACAATCTCTCCCCGGGACGAAAGACTCATATACACACCCCACCACCCCGTCCGCTGGCCGTACCGGCGGCGTCCTCACCTGCTTAACTAAATTACATTGCGTGTGAACAGTAACGAAAAGTGAACTTGCGCAATCAACGGACCCCGCCCTCCTTGTCCGAAGAGCTGTTTTATGGTACGATAGAGCGGGGGTAAAATCAATGAAACGGATACGGTTTAATTTTCGCTTTTCGGGAATGTTTGGCCAGACGCTGATGGTTCTTCTGGCGCTTACCATAATAATCGGCACTTTTTTCGGCTGTTTTTTAAGAAATCTCTATGAAGAGCAGTATCTGGAGAAACAGTCGGATGTCTGCTTTGCGAATATAAAAGAACGGAGCCTGGAGGCCGACAAGGCGGCGGCTTCCCTGACGGCAAAGATGGAGAGCCTTTTACAGGCGCAGGACTGCAGCCGTCTGATGGTTTCGGGAAAGGACCTGCTCCAGCAGCAGGCGATGAATGTGGTGCAGGAGCTGTCGAGTCTTGTGGATCGGGATGAAGATGTGATGGAAGCCTACCTTTATCTGCCCTATTCGGAAAAGGTGCTGGGGTCGGACAAAAGTGTGGTGAACAGTGATAATTTCGCCCGGCAGGAGCTTTTACGCGGAGCCGGTAATGGATACGGGGATGAAGCGGAGCCGGAGCCTTCAGGGCTGCAGGACATGCAGGAAGTTGAAAGCGGGCTTTTCTGCCTGGATGGGGAAGGATGGATGATTATGGACTATCCGGATTCCAAGACACTGGCCAGAGTGATTCTGAAGCTGAATCTGCCGGAACTTTATAGAAAAATGGGCCTGGCGGCGGAACAGACGACCGGAAGCGGCATGATTTATGTCTATGACAGCAGAGGAGTTCCGGTATTTTCCGACATGCTCGCATATCCGGGAGCAGATAAGCTGCTGGTTTCGGAGCAGGAAAGAAAAGAAGACGGCAAGGAGATTTACCGATCGGGCGGCGGATATATTCTGGTTTACCAGTCGGGCAGAACAGGATGGTATTTTATACAGCGGATGGAAGGGATTCATCTGGATGTGGAGACGCCCAGACTTGTTAAGGCTCTGGCTACATACGGCCTGCTGGCGCTGGTTCTGCTGGCGCTGGCGGCGGTTTACCTGATTTGGCGGATTTACCGGCCTTCCGCGCGCTTCTCGACTCTCTGATTTCCCAGAAGAATCCCGGATATGCTCTGGCGGACAGGGCGTCTTTTGCCACCGAACAGGAGCTGCTGCGCGGCATCATGGCAGGGGACAGGGAGCAGAACCAGAGACTGCGGGATATCCTGCAGTCGGTGGGAGCCTCATTGAGCGAACACTTGTTTAAGGGCCTTCTGACCGGCAGCAGCTGGGAGGAAGGGGCGGTCAGGGAGACGCTGGAGCAGATTGAAAGTCCGTTTCCATTTGACGGACAGTACCGGGTACTGGCGCTTTATTACCGCAGCCGGGAGCATGGGAACGACAGTCCGGTGGATGCGGAGCTATACGGTCTTCAGATGATACGGTACAGTGAGGAATACTGGGGGGCATCGGCGCTTTTGCAGTCTGTGGATATGGACGGGTCTGAGAAAGGAATCGTACTCTGCATGAACCAGGCCATGACGGAGGCGGCATGGTACCGGGAACTGGAGAGGTTTGAAAAATCACTCCGGCGCCGTCTGGCGGAGCGAAACTTCGATGTGTATGCAGGGGGAAGTGACTTTGCCGGAAACTTGTTCGACTTAAATGTACTCTGGCTTCAGGCGCGGTCGGACCTGCAGCAGAGGATGGAAGAGTTTGATAAGCTCAGGGCGGAGAACCCGGGAATCCAGCTGGTAAGCCGCTTTTTGAAAGGAGGTACCGGTAATGGGGAACAGGAGGGAAATAAAGAAACACATGCCCGGGTGGAGGAGGCAAAAGAACTGATCAGGGCGGGCTATGGCGACAGCAGCCTGTCGCTTGAAAGCGTCAGCGGGAAGCTGGGGCTTACGGCCCCCTATCTTTCCAGGATTTTTGCCGAACACCAGCCGCCGGGATTTCTCGACTACCTGAACCGGTACCGTCTTGAGCAGGCAAAGCTTCTGCTGATAGAGACCGGTGAGACGGTGGGGGATATCGGACTGAGAGTGGGATTTAACTCCCCCCAGAGTTTCATCCGTGTATTTAAGCGGTATGAGGGGGAGACTCCGGGGCAGTTCCGTACCCGGATGAAGGGAGAGGAGCAGCGTGAAGATGAACGATGATAAGCAGGCTGTGCATATTTTACGCCGTCCGCTTAAAAAAGCGGCGGCTGTTTTGGCGGCGGCTGTTTTACTGCTGTCCTCCGGCTGCAATAAGGCACAGCCGGAGACGGAGCTTTTCAGCCTCCTATTGGAGAAACAGGAGCAGGAACAGAGGCAGGAGCAGGAGGAACGGCAGGGAGAGAACGTGATTCTCCTGACCCATTCAGCCACCGCATTCAGTACCACCCAGAAAATAGCGGGGCGTTTTAAAATGGCGCTGGAAGAGAAGTCAGGAGGCCGGTTCCGGGTGGAGATATTTCCGGATGATACACTGGGGCACGTCAACGACAGTGACAGGCCTCTTCTTAACCAAACGGTGGAAATGCGCATTGGGCCGGCGGCTACGGATACGATGGGAGCGATGTTATGGGCGTCAACTCTGTCGGATGCCTCCCTGGAAGAGATTGACAAACTTTTGAAGGATGGGGAAGCCCGCCGTATGCTGGAGGAGGAATGTGAGGCCAAGGGGATAAAGCTTCTGGCGGTGTTTCCGGCTCATTACCGTGTGCTTACGGGCAACGAGCGGATTGATGAGGCAGAGGATTTTTCCAAGCTGGAGATGCGCATTTTTACTTCCAATACGACAGAAGGGGCCTATTGGCAGAGTCTCGAGCGCAGACCAGAGTTTATGATATTCATCAGGTGTTTTCCGCACTGCAGCAGGGACTCGTTAATTCACAGGAAAATACGCTCCCGCTCATTGTATCCAACTCGATCCACCGCCTGCAAAAATACCTGATCCTGACCAACCACAAGATTTATTTTGAATGTATGCTGGTGGGTATGGACTTCTATGATTCTCTGAGTGAAGAGGAACAGAAGCTTTTAACCGAGACGGCGCAGGAGATGGTGGATTATGCAAGGGAGATGGATGAGAGGGAGCTTGAAGCATGTACCGAAGTCCTCTCGGAATCCGGTGTTGAGACGGTTGAACTGCCGGATGAAGTGCTTCGCCGCATGAGGGAAACCGGGGGACCGGTTGTGGAGGCCGCCCTGAGAGCGGAGGCCGGGGATGAGAAGATAGACCGCCTGCTTACAGCCCTGCGCGGGGAATAGCGTCATTGCGCAGGGCTTTTGCCTGATGGCGGTGACCTCGGAGCAGGTTATCGTTTAATCCGGCGTCACCGCGCCATACTGTATGGTGACAGTCCCTGATATGTCTGATAAGGTGCCGCCTTTATTTTGAATATAGAACCGGTAGCTGCCTTTATACGTATCATAAATTCCCATGGCAGAATTAAAATGGTTATCAAAACGTGTTTGCAGCGTGCTGTTGTCTTCGGTTATATTCACCTGACAGCGGAAAAACCAGTCGCTGTCCAGTCCGGGTCTGCGCAAACCGGCAGATATCGTTCCCTGGCTGTCACCACAGGTAATATCATATTCAAAGCTTACCGCGTCACGAATGTCCGGGATTTCACCGATACAGACAGCTTCATTTTCACCAATCGTATGGAGTGAGACGGGGATGACAAGCTTTCCGGAGGAATCCGGGGCATACAATTCAGGCTCTGGCGCCGGTTCTTTTGCCGGCTTTGCTGTTTCGCTGGCGCCGGCTTCGATGGACACATATCCGCCGCTTCCTAAATCAATATTGATCACTCCGGCTTTCGTTCCGTCGGAATATACGAAACGATTCCCGCGTTTGGTAAAGCCATCCGCAATGTCACCGAATGTGGAGCCGTTTGATATAGTCACATCGCAATTTTATATCCGTCATCAGAATACAGTTCAAGGTAGCAGTCAGGCGCCGTCATGTTCAGAGTTCCCTGAAAGCCGGACGGAACCGTATAGAAGATTGAGGCATAATCGCTGATTTTGCATTGATGGTTTCACCATACCGGAATACACTGTTAAAATACAGGGTGGCTTCATCTACGTGTATGCCGATTTCCCCAAAGGCGGTGTCGGGGATATGCAGAACCGCGGAGGTGTATTTTGAATAGCTGCCAATATAGCTGATATCTACCTTCCAGTCGCCGTTTCATTTTCCACGGAAACATCATACAGGGTATCTGCATAGTCAACCGTCACGTCTTTCTCTGACGTGGGGACCAGCTTCACAGCGGCATTGCTATCAATGGAAATCTCGAGATTAGGACGTTCCTTTCGAATGATATGAGCTGCCTTTGCCGTTTTTGTCTGCAAATTCTTAGGCGCCCGGCCGTCATGCCGGGAGGCGTTATTTTCCGGCTTTGGGGCTTATCTGCAGCCCGGACGGTATAAGCCCCTGTTAACGCAAATCCGCATAACAGCAAAGCTGACAGGATTATTGATATGCTAATTGTTATTTTCGATTTTTTCTTATAGTTCATAATGGCATCCAGCCTTTCTTTTAACAGCGTTGCATTCTCGCTCAGCGTGACGGAGGCGAGAGAGTCGCTGTATTTTCCCTTGGCGTCCGCCGCACGCAGCAGAGTCTCCCCGTAGGCCAGCTGCGCCTGCCTGCCGAAGGTACTGATCACGGCTTCATCACAGGAAAATTCACAGGCCCTGTTAATTTCTGCGCCCATCCAATATACAAGCGGATTAAACCAGTGGAGACAGATTGTCACCTGTACCAGCCATTTGTAAAACATATCCCTGCGCCTGTAATGTATCAATTCGTGAAGGATGGTATTTTCAAAGTCGGAATCAGCCATCTTTTCATAGGGAAGCATGATGCAGGGATGGAAAAATCAAATTAAAAGAGGGGAGGAAATAAGGCTGTTTGTATAAAGCCCCACCGCCCTTTTGATACCCGCCCGTTCGGCCAGGGTTCCCAGCCGTTCCCACAGCTCCATATCCGTAACTTCCATGCGTCCGGCCCGCAGGTATTTGATAAAGCTCTGATATACAGTTATTTTGCGTATCAGCAGGCCGGCCGCGGCCATCAGCCAGAGGAAGCCGAAGATAAGCCATAAATTCTGTGCGGCCGGCTGCAACGCGATTTTCAGCCCGGCTGCTCCCGGTTCCATGGACTTGGCTGACTCTGCACCGCTGCTGTCGGAAGGTATATCCTCGTCCGTTAAGTCGGTGCCCGGGATCGGCCGGCCGTTTAAAAGCTCCGGTCCATCCGGGCGAAGCTGCATAACGGCGCTGCCGGAGGCCTGGAACAGACTTCCTGTCAGGCTTGGCTCCGGGGTAAAGGGAAGCAGCATCCGGGCCACGACGATAAGCCAGATATAATATTGCCATTGCCTGCTTAACCGGTTCCGATAAAGCGGTCTGCTCAGCAGCAGGATCAGAATCAGCACCGTCCCTGAAAAAGACAGGGAGAGTAACAGCTTTAACAGTTCAATCATCTTTTAGGCAGCTCCCTTCCCAATGCTTTTTGAGGTTCTCGTAATCGTCGGGTGAAATCATTTCCTTCTGAATCAGTGTGGAAATCAAATCCTTAGCGCTGCCCTCATAGATTTTATCCAGAAATGTTTCTGTCTGGGCGGCGCGGTAGTCGGCTTCAGAGACAAGGGCGGTATATCTGTTGCGCCGTCCAATCTTGTTAGTCTTTAGAAAGCCCTTTTCAATCAGCCGGGACAGCAGGGAAATGATCGTATTTTTTGTTGCGGGCGTGCCCTTCTTTTCCAACGCCTCGGCAATTTCCGCGTAAAGGGCGGTTCCGCCGTTTCCCCAGATGGTTTTCATCAGTTCCAATTCAAAATCAGAAACCTGCTGTATCATTCTTATCCTCCTTTTGAGTACATGTTGCACTCTAACCATAAGATAACACCTTGCACTCTAACTGTCAACTGTTTTAGGCTCCGGAAGCGGCGGCAGAGCAGATTTCGCGTAGCAAGTCCTGCTGTCGGACTGCGGATATCGTGATATACTGGGAATAGCAGCGGACGTTTTAACAAAAGAGGGGATGCATGGGGATATTACAGGTCTGCCGGAACAGAAGCGGAGGGAAAATGGAAAGGGAACGGATATTAAACACAGAGGGGAGACATCAGAAGGGGAAGGTTCCGGCAAGGAATCTGCTGTCGGATGAAATCAGCAGGGATTTAAAAAGGCGGGGATTTAAATATATGGGCTCGATTACCGTATATTCTCATTTACAGGCATGCGGAATTATCAACGATCACAGGGAAAACTGTTTTCGTTACCATGATATTTTGGAAAATTATCCGGTCGTGAGAAAACGGGAGAAAGTCTGAGAGCCAGGCAGTGCAGCCGCGCTCCGTGGAGAGGCGCGGCGGAAGGGACTGATGCCGCAGCAGGTTATCGTTATTCTGCAAGCTCTTCCCAGGTCTCATACAGTGTTTCAAGCCTGGATGCGATGGAATCCTTTTCCTGATTCAGTTCCATCAGTTTTGAGACATCGGAAAAGATCTCTTCCAGGCAGAGCAGACCGTCGATCTCCTGATCCCTGGTCTCAAGGGCATGTATCTCCTCCTCCGTTTCTTCAGGGCATTCTGTTTTTTCCGAATCCGCGCCTGTTCCTCTTCTGCTGTTTCCAGTCCATCGAAGAAGAGCCGGCCCCGGAAGAAGCAGAAGATGCACCCGCCCCGGCGGCAGAGGCGGCAAAGTCTGCCGCCGGAGTAAAGAGCTGTTCCATCGTCTCTTTTTTCTCCAGATAGTAGTCGTAATTACCAATATAATTAATCAGGTTTCCCAGCTTCAGATCGAGTATTCTTGTGGCCGTCTTGTTGATAAAATAACGATCGTGGGAGACATAAAGTACGGTTCCCGTATAGTTGACAAGGGCATTTTCCAGTATTTCCTTGGACGTAATGTCCAGGTGATTGGTCGGCTCATCCAGGATCAGAAAGTTGGCCTCGGAAAGCATCAGCTTTGCAAGAGATACGCGGCCGCGTTCGCCGCCGCTTAAATCCCGGATCAGTTTGAAGACATCATCTCCGGTAAACAAAAAGGCGGCAAGCACATTTCGAATCTGGGTATTATTCATGTTCGGATAAGTGTCCTGAATCTCCTGGAATAATGTCTTATCCATATGAAGCACCTGGTGTTCCTGATCGTAGTATCCGATATGGACCCTGGCGCCCAGCGTGATTTCCCCGGCATCCTGTTCTACCAGTCCGTTGATGATTTTTAAAATAGTCGTTTTTCCTGTGCCGTTGTTTCCGATAATGGCAATGCGTTCCCCGCGCTTAATGTCAAAATCCACATTCTGAAAGAGTACGGGCCGTCAAAGCGCTTCGTCAGGCCGCGTACGGACAGGACATCATTGCCGCTTAGGATATTCGGTTCCAGCGTGATATTCATCGCATCGTTTAACTCCACCGGTTTATCGAGAACCTCTATTTTGGAGAGCAGCTTTTCACGGCTCTCCGCCCTGCGGATGGATTTTTCACGGTTAAAGGAACGCAGCTTCGTAATGACTTCTTCCTGGTGCCGGATCTCCTGCTGCTGGTTTAAATAGGCCTTCATGACACCGGCGCGCAGCATCGCTTTTTTCTCACTGTAGGCGGAATAATTGCCCTGAAAAGTAGTGGCTTTTCCGTTGTCCAGTTCAATAATCTTCGTCACAACCCGATCCAGAAAATACCGGTCGTGGGCCACGATTACGACGGTTCCGGCATAATTAGTCAGATAACCTTCCAGCCATGCGATAGACTCCATATCAAGATGGTTGGTCGGCTCGTCGAGAAGGATGATATCCGGTTTGGAGAGAAGAAGCTTTCCCAGGGACACCCTGGTTTTCTGGCCTCCTGATAATTCTTTTACCGGCTTTTTAAATTCATCCTCCGTAAAACCGAGACCCTTTAGAACGCCGGTGATTTCACTCTGCCATGCATACCCGTTCATCAGTTCAAATTCGTGATTCAGCCTGCTGTAAGTCTGGTAAAGGGCCTCCAGGGCTTCGCCGCTTCGATGCTTCATCTGGATTTCCAGTTCGCGGATCTGCTGCTCCATCATGAGAATCGGTTTTTTTACTTCCATCAGTTCATCATAAATCGTGTTATCGCTGCTGATATCCTGGTGCTGGGCCAGATAGCCCAGCGTTTTACCGCGGGATATGACGACATCCCCCTCATCGGCTCCCATCTGGCCGGCGATAATTTTAAAAAGCGTGGTCTTGCCGGCGCCGTTGATTCCGACGATAGCCGCTTTTTCACGTTCCTCTATATGAAATGATACATGCTCCAGTATGGAGTCGGTACCAAATGCTTTTGATATATTATTACAAGACAGTATCATGATATCCTCCCGTTTCATCGGTAATAGACCGGCAACTGTTAAGTGAAACAGAGGCAGCCGTTAATGTTTAATTATAGTATAAAAAGCCAGGATTTTCAAGGCTTCAGAAAAAACCTTTGACAATAATTTGTCATATGCTATAATAAATAAAAGTAATTTATTTTTCAGAGAGAAGGTGACGAAGAGCCGTGGAGCAGAAAGAGATTTCAAAAGCAGTAATTTCCAGGCTGCCAAGATATTACCGGTATTTGGGGGAGTTGCTGGAGGAGGGTGTCGAGCGGATTTCTTCTAATGATTTGAGCATCAGGATGAAAGTGACAGCTTCTCAGATTCGGCAGGATCTTAATAATTTCGGAGGGTTCGGGCAGCAGGGCTACGGATATAATGTAAAATATTTATATAGTGAGATAGCGAGGATTCTTGGGATAGACAGGCAGCATAACCTGATCATCATCGGTGCCGGAAACCTGGGACAGGCCATTGCGAATTACACAAACTTTGAACGCCGGGGCTTTATAATCAAGGGAATGTTCGATGTGAATCCGCGCCTGGTGGGCCTGGTGGTCCGCGGGGTGGAGATTAGAGGAATTGAGGACCTGGAACAGTTCATTAAGGATAACGAGGTGCAGATTGCAGCTCTTACGATTCCGAAGTCTAAGGCGCCTGAGATCGCAGATCGTCTTGTCAAAGCCGGAATCAAAGCCATCTGGAACTTTGCTCATACGGATTTGCAGGTTCCCGACGATGTCGTAGTGGAAAATGTCCATTTATCCGAGAGTCTGATGCGTCTGTCCTACCGTGTCTGCAGCATGCAGGACCAGAAAGAGCGGGAGAGGGAAGAAGCCCTTGGAAAAGCAGGAGACGCCAGAGAGAGAACATGATAGTAGGTGTTGGAACGGATTTAATCGAGATAGAACGCATTAGAAAAGCCTGTGTTAAAGAGGCTTTTTTAACGCGTGTATACACGGAGGAGGAATGCCGGCAGGCCGGGGGTAATGCAGCCCGGCTGGCCGGCAATTTTGCCGTAAAGGAAGCAGTCGCCAAAGTGTTCGGAACGGGCTTTCGCACTTTCGGCCCCAGAGAGATCGAGGTATTGAGGGATGAGCTGGGAAAGCCCTATGTCATGTTATACGGAAAAGCGGAGGAGACGGCCAAACGTCTGGGAATCAAAAAACTGTTTGTATCAATCAGCAATACGGCCGTGTACGCATCGGCCTATGCAGTAGGAGAGGGGGACGTGGGATGAGACGCCTGGTAACCGGAAAACAGATGAAAGAAATTGACGCGTATGCTATCCAGACTATAGGGATTTTGTCCATGGTTCTGATGGAGCGGGCCGCCCTGGCTGTGGCGGACGAGCTGATGCAGGAGTATCAAAGGCGCGGGAGAAAGCCGGTTTTGGACGCCCGTGTCCTCGTATTTTGCGGGACGGGCAACAATGGCGCGGACGGCGCGGCGATTGCCCGTATATTACATTTAAGGGGGATTTCCGTTTCTATTATTACAGTGGGAGACAGAAGCCGCTGGACGGGCGAAATGGAACGTCAGATATCAATCGACGAGAAGCTGGGGATTGCAATTGAGGATTTCGGCGGATATCTGCCGGGGCGTTTTGATGTGGCGGTGGATGCCATGTTTGGAGTGGGACTTTCCAGGGAGCTGGAGGGCGAGTTCAGGAAGCGGTAGTGTTCCTTTCGGGACTTAAGCCTGAATTCACCGTGGCGGTCGATATTCCGTCCGGTATCTGTTCGGAGACCGGACGTATCCTTGGGGCTGCGGTGGAGGCGGATCTGACAGTGACCTTCGGCTATGAAAAAGTGGGAACCGCCATATACCCCGGAAAGGGATACTGCGGCAGGGTCGAGGTAAAGGATATCGGATTTCCCGGTTACGATGGTTACAGCGGAACGCGTTTTTTTACATATGATACGTCTGATTTATCCAGGATTCCGCAGAGAAAGCAGGATTCCCACAAAGGAACTTACGGAAAAGTACTGATTGCGGCCGGTTCCGAGGAATGGCGGCGCAAAGATATCTGAGCGCCCTGGCCGCATACAGGACAGGCGCGGGTCTGGTGAAAATATTGACGGTGGAAACAAATGTGCAGATACTCCAGACACTGCTTCCCGAGGCAATTATAGCATCCTATCCGGAAGGGATGGAGGCGGAGGAACCGGAAGCGTTCCGGGAGCTTGTGGAGCGGGAGTGTGCCTGGGCCAGTGTTATTGTACTGGGACCGGGACTGGGGCGGGGCCGCCATGTGGTGAAATTGACAGAATATGTACTTTTGTCGGCTTATGTTCCCATAATTTTAGATGCAGACGGATTAAATACTGTGGCGGAATATCCTCACCTGTCGGAATTTTTCACGGAGAATGTGATTGTGACCCCTCATCTCGGTGAGATGGCGAGGCTGACGGGGCAGGAGGTGGAGACTTTAAAAGAGGATTTGCCGGGGGCGGCTGTCGCTTATTGTGAAGATAAAGGCGTAACCTGCGTCCTGAAAGATGCTGTTTCCGTTGTTGCGGGCAAGGACGGCTCTGTCTTTATTAACAGCAGCGGATGCGGAGCCATGGCGAAAGCAGGTTCCGGGGATGTTCTGACCGGCCTGATTGCGGGCCTGATCGCCCTGGGACTCCAGGAAGATGAGGCGGCGTCCCTGGGCGTGTGGCTTCACGGCCTGGCAGGAGACAGAGCGGCAAAGAGAAAAGGAGATCATTCTATTCTGGCCAGGGAGATTGCAGATTCAATTATGCAGGAGGACGACAATGGAAGAACCATACAGCAGGGTTTATGCGGAAATCAACCTTGATAATATCATAAAAAATATGGAGACGATGGCAGCGGGACTGCCGTCCGGGACCGGAATAATAGGCGTTGTAAAAACCGACGGCTACGGACACGGCGCCGTGCCGGTGGCAAAAGCCATCGATCCTTTTGTCTGCGGATATGCGGTGGCTGCTGTGGAAGAGGGAATCATACTCAGAAAGCACAAAATCACGAAACCGGTTCTTATTCTGGGCAGTACACACGAGCGCTATTTTAAGGAGCTTTTGGATTATGATATCAGGCCGGCTCTCTATGAATATTCCAAGGCGAGAAGCTTTCAAAGACTGCCGTAAAGGAGGGGAAGACGGCAAAGATACATATTGCGCTGGATACGGGGATGAGCCGGATTGGCTTTCAGCCGGGGGAGGCCAGCGTACGGGAGGTGGAGCGGATTCACACGCTGCCGGGAATCAGGATAGAAGGTCTATTTACCCACTTTTCAAAAGCCGATGAGTCCGATAAGGATTTTACCGAGCTTCAGTACAGACGTTATATGGAATTTAATGATGCGTTAAAGCAACGGGGGATTGAGATTCCGGTCCGCCATTGCGCCAACAGCGCGGCGATTATGGATCTGCCGCAGATGGGGCTGGATGCGGTCAGAGCCGGAATCTCCGTGTATGGAATCTACCCTTCCGACGAGGTGAACAGGGAGATGCCGCTTTATCCGGCTATGGAAATCAGGAGCTTTGTGACCTGTGTCAAGGATATTGAGCCGGGAACAAGCGTAAGCTACGGAGGGACCTTCACCGCAAAACGGAGGATGCGAATTGCCACCATTAGTGCCGGATATGGGGATGGATACCCAAGGAGCCTTTCCGGTAAAGGCTATGTCCTGATCAGAGGCAGGAGGGCGCCGATTCTGGGCCGCGTCTGTATGGATCAGTTCATGGTGGATGTGACGGATATCCCCGGTGCGGCGGAGGAGGATCGGGCCACACTGGCCGGACGGGACAGGGACGAGATGCTGTCAATGGAAAGGCTGGCTGACCTCTGCGGCGGTTTCCGCTATGAGATACCCTGTGTGCTGGGAAAACGTGTTCCCAGGGTATATATAAGACATGGAGTTGAGGTGGGCAGGAAAGATTATTGGGACGATAAATATGAAGATTTTATTTAATTAGCAGGTGAGGACGCCGCTGGCCTGCGGCCGCTGAATATCTCACGCGTTAAGTGCGGAGAGCGGACCTTGTCGCGGCAACTAAGAGCTTCCGTGAACGAAAAACGATAAACCTTCGATGCGCCTATTATAAAAAATTGTGGAAGATATGATATCAGCATGCCGGAGACACGTAGTGGCCGCGACAGGACCTTCTCCATTTAAGGTTAGAGACAATCAGCGTCCGTTCCGGACGCGTCCTCCCCAACCTCAGTTAAATTCAATTTTTCTCTTTTCCGTGAACTGTCAGCCTGTTTTTCCCATATGATAAATCAATAGGGGATGACGGCGCTGAAAAAAGTATCCGGTTGACGGAATACTCGGGTCAAAACAGGTCAATACTAAGGACATGAAGAATTTGACGGAGAGTGAGAACATTGATTATCAGACGTGGAGATATTTATTATGCAGATTTGAGACCGGTTGTGGGTTCGGAACAGGGCGGTGTAAGACCGGTGCTGATTATACAAAATGATATAGGGAACAAGCACAGCCCCACTGTAATCTGTGCAGCAATTACATCAAAGATGAATAAAGCGAAGCTGCCCACCCATGTGGAGCTGAATACAAAGAGGTGTGATATGATCCGGGATTCGGTAATCCTGCTCGAGCAGCTTCGGACCATAGACAAACAGCGGCTGAAAGAAAGAATCTGCCATATTGACGACGAGCTGTTAAAAGACGTGGATCGTGCGCTGATGATAAGCCTTGAGCTGGATACATAGGTTATCATTGACGAACCTCATTAAAAGATGATATAGTGACAGATGTCAGGATTTATTTTCCGTAAAGGATTTTGCACGGGCCGGTTTATATGCCGCTTTTGCAAAGATCGTTAATAAATGTACGAAAGAAACGATGGAAAGCTGTATTCAGCAGACTTTACACCATCACAGTTTAAAGGAGTAAGAAAGAAATATGGACGATGGGTATTGGCCCTTAAGTATACTGATACTGGTTGGTTTTATTCTGATTGACGCGGTTTTATACGGATTTGGTTCAGCCATACAGAACCTAAACGTAAACAGCCTTGAAAAGGAGGCGGAAGAAGGAAACGAACGGGCCGGGAAACTTTTGAGGCTGATCAATAAGCCTGGCGAATTTATCAATACGGTCCAGGTAATGACGAATATAATCGGAATAGTGGCCGGTGCTTATGTGATGCGCCAGCTCGGCCAGCTTTTCCAGATGCTTGTGAAGCATTCGGAGGACGGCCACGAGATGCTGGTTTATTCGGCGAGTGTGGCGGCGGCCGGCGTCATAGTGCTGGCGGTGCTTATCAGTTTCGGCATTGTGATTCCTAAGAAATGCGGGGCCAGAAAGCCGGAGAAGTGGGGATACGGTGTTTTTTCAATCGTGCAGGTGTTTGTGATCCTGCTGAGGCCGTTTAAATTTCTCATATCGGCGCTCTCGGCACTGGTGCTGAAGCCGATGGGAATTGATTTGAATTCCGATGACGATAACGTAACACAGGAAGATATTATGCTGATGGTCAATGAAGGCCATGAGCAGGGAGTTCTGGAGGCCGGAGAGGCAGAGATGATCACCAACATTTTGAATTGGATGACAAAGAAGCCGGAGACATCATGACCCACAGGACGAATATAACGGCGCTGGATGCGTCGATGTCACTGGACGAAGCGGTTACTTATATTCTCACGGAGGCCAACAATTCGCGTTTCCCTGTATTTGAGAAGGATATCGACGATATCATCGGTATCCTGCATATGAGGGATGCTCTGGGCTTTGCAGAGAAAGAAGAGAACCGAAGGAAGAATTTAAAAGAGCTGGACGGGCTGTTACGCGACGCCCATTTTATACCTGAGACCAGACATGTGGACACGCTGTTCAAGGAAATGCAGTCCCAGAAAATACATATGGAGATTGTAGTGGACGAGTATGGTCAGACAGCCGGAATTGTCACCATGGAAGATATTCTGGAGGAGATAGTAGGCAAAATCCTCGATGAATACGACGAGGATGAGGAATATATATCCAGACGTGATGACGGAAGTTTTATTTTTGACGGGCTGGCACCGCTGGACGAGGTGGGGGAAGCCCTGGATGTGGAATTTGATGAGGAGGATTACGAGAATTACGATACCCTCAACGGATTTCTGATTTCCAAGCTGGACCGCATTCCCAAGGAAGGGGAGCAGCTTGAGGTGGAATATAAAAATTACCTCTTCAAAGTGCTTTCTGTTGAGAATAAGATGATTCATGCCGTGACGGCGGTTCCTGTTTTGGAGAAAAAAGATGAAACGGAAGTGAAAAATTAAGTATATGAACGCCTGAGCGTGGCCCGGGCGTTCTTTTGATGGCCCGGCGGTAAAAAACATCTGTGCTTTTTGTCGCAGCGGGGCGGACTGATTTGGAAGAAGGGGATTATGAGAGCGATACTGCAAGATACGAAGATTATGATGACGGACAGGATATTCCTTTCCAAGGCTGTAAGAATAGCACTGCCTGTGGCGATGCAGGGCATGCTGAATACAATTGTAAACATGGTGGATACCATGATGATTGGCTCGCTGGGGGCCACCTCCATCGCTGCGGTGGGATTGGCCAACAAGGTGTTTTTTGTAATGACGCTGCTGGTGTTTGGCATCGTCAGCGGTTCCGGGATTCTGGCAGCCCAGTTCTGGGGAAATAATGATGTGAAAATATCAGAAAGTCCTGGGCTGGCGCTGCTTCTGGCAATCGGCGCCGCGCTTGCTTTCTTTATTCCGGCAGTCGCATGCCCGAAACATGTGATGAGAATCTTTACGACTGGAGGGGATACCATACGGATCGGGGCATCCTATTTGTCCCTGGTTGCTCTTTCCTATCCTTTTATTGCCGTCAGCAACACTTACGTTGCGATGCAGAGGGCGGTAGGAAAAGTAAAAGCTCCCGTTGTAATAAGCAGCTGCACGATTTTAATTAACATTTTTTTCAATTATATGTTTATTTTCGGCAAATTCGGGGCGCCGGCCATGGGCGTGGTAGGCGCGGCACTGGCAACGCTGATAGCCCGTATTGTGGAAATGACGGCCCTCCTTCTTGTCGTATATCTGAAGAAATCTCCGATTGCATGCCGGCCCAGAGAGCTGTTCGGCTATTCGGCCTCATTTGTAAAGAAATTCTTCGCAACGGCCTCCCCGGTTATCGCAAACGAATTTATCTGGGGCTGGGCGTTACGATGTATTCTCTGGCGTATGGGCGCATGGGGGATAACGCGGTTGCCGCTATTACGGTAGCTACGACAATCCAGGATATTATGTCTGTCCTGTTCCAGGGGCTGAGCGCAGCGACGGCGGTTATCCTCGGAAATGAGCTGGGCGCCGGCCATCTGAAAAAGGCGGAGCGGTATGCGAAAAACTTCCTGATACTCCAGTTTATTGTTACGGTTATCATGGCTTTTATCTGTGCGGGAGTCCGGTGGCAGATTATCGATCTTTACCGTCTGGGCGGAGAAGTGGCCCGGGATGTCAGTCTCTGTCTGATTGTCTTCTCGCTGTTTATGCCGTTTAAAATGTTTAACTATGTCAATATAGTGGGGTACTGCGAAGCGGCGGTGATACGAAAGTCTGTCTGTTCCTGGACTGCAGCGGCGTCTGGCTGATTGGAATTCCGATGGCCTTTATCGGCGGCCTGGTGCTGAAACAGCCGATTTACATAGTTTATGCGATGGTTACTCTGGAAGAGGTTTATAAAACAATTTTAAGTTATATCCGTTACAGGCAGAAAAAGTGGCTGAAAAACCTGACGCTTGAGATTCAGGGGTAGGCTTACGGGGATTCAGAGTTGGTTTTTCAGGGAGATGGTAGCAAATTTCAGAGGGGAAATTATGAACGAGGAAGAGAAGATTTTTGCAGGAAAAATGTTTGATCCGAGAAAGACGGAACTGAAGGATATCAAGCATAAGGCTCATGAGGCATGCCGCCGTTACAATGCCATGGATGAATACGATCCGGAACGGATTGCGGTTCTGCGCGGGATTATCGGCAAAATGGGAAGAACATGTTATTTCCAGGGGCCTGTACAGTTTAACTATGGGAGCCATACGTATATCGGAGAGAATTTCTTTGCCAACTTCAACCTTATGGTGATGGATGACGCGAGAATTTTTATAGGAGATAATGTCTGTTTCGGGCCGAATGTATCGCTGATGGCCACAAATCATCCCCTGATTGCTAAAGAGAGAGTTGGACTGGATAGGAACGGCAGCACAACGATGGCTGAATTTGCAGAAGAAATCCATATCGGCGATAACGTCTGGCTGGCCTGCAATTTAGTAGTGCTTGGCGGCGTAAGAATCGGCGACGGAGCCGTGATTGGGGCCGGCAGCGTCGTGACAAAGGATATTCCGGCCCATTATCTGGCTTACGGCAATCCCTGCCGCCCGATCCGCCCTCATTACGGACGCGGACAGCAGGAGTGACCTGATTCTGGAGGAGGATCGGGAACATTTTAACTTTAACAGGTAGCAGAACGCTGACCCGGTAATTACCGGATTACGGTTACATGGTATTCGCGAATCCAGAAATCCACCTGAATCAGGTAGGCCATAAGCTGGGGCGCTGCCATAAGCTGGCCATACCATGGCTTACCGTAATCCGACGGGCTTTCCAGAAAGCGTTCTGGCTTTGTCCACGCCGCACAGGGGAGGAAGAGTCGTTTAGGATATCACGGACACGTCCGGCCAGCAGCGCTTCGTATTTTCTGTCATAAGTCTTTGGATAGGGTGATTTCCTCCTAAACAGTATCTCGTCGGGAAGCAGCCCGCGGCCGGCTTCCCGCAGAAGCGCTTTTACAATATTGCCCCGGGCCTTCATATCCCAGGGGACATTAAAGAGATATTCTATAATACGGTGATCGGCAAAGGAACCCGGCCTCCAGCCCGCTGTACATACTGGTCCGATCCATTCTGTTTAACAGCGTCTGCATGAACCATCTCAGGTTCAGATAGGAGATTTCCCGCCGTCTGGCCTCCTCCGCGCCTTCCCCGGCCAGCTTCGGAACCTCTGCCACGGAAGCTTCATATGCGTTTTACGTAATCCTCCATTTTTAGAAAATCGAGAAAATCATCGGAAAGCAGAACCTTGCGGGCCTCCAGATCCATCGTCCAGGGGAAGGTGTCTGCTAAGAAGCATTCCTTTTTATGAAACCAGGGATAACCGCCGAAGATTTCATCCGCGCATTCCCCTGTCAGGGCAACCTTGTCTGGCGACAAGGGAACAAAAATAGAGCAGGAAGAATCGACGTCGGCCATGGCCGGCAGATCATGGGCCCTGACTGAATCGAAGAGAAGATCGGCCTGGTCTTTGGTGGAACATTCGAGGTACGTATGCTCGGAGCCAAGGAAATCTACCATCTTGTCTACAAAGGGACGATCCTGGGAGGGCTGGAAGGAGCTGGCCTTGAAATTTTCCGCATTTCCCGCGAAGTCAAAGGAATAAGTGTGAAGCTTCTGGTTCCGGTTTTCCAGTTCTCTGGCGCAGATCGCAGAGACAAGAGAGGAATCAACGCCTCCCGACAAAAAGGTGCAGATGGGAACATCGGAAACCATCTGTCTTTTACGGCGTCCCGGAGAAGGAAACCTGTTTTTTCCACCGTATCTTCAAAAGAATCGGTATGCGGCAGGCTTTTCAGCTTCCAGTAGGCTTTAAGACGGTTTCCTGAGGGAGTGCAGCAGAGAAAATGGCCGGGCAGCACTTCTTTGATATTTCGAAAGACGCCGCAGCCTGCTGGTTCTGGCCGGGCCGATGCTGAATATTTCATTCAGTCCGTCCCTGTCAATTTCGGGGCGGATACCCGGGCAGGCCAGGAGCGCCTTCAGTTCCGAAGCAAAGTGAACGGTTCCCGTCTCCTCGCAGGCCGTATAGAAAAGCGGCTTGATACCGGAGCGGTCCCGGTAAAGAAGGAGTTGGTTTTGCCGTATCCATGATTGCGAGTGCAAAGATTCCATTGACCCTGCTGATAAAATCGGTACCCCAGGCCAGATAGGCGTTTAATAGGACTTCCGTATCGCTGTCCGTGTCAAAGGCCGCTCCTTCCGTTTTCAATTCATCTCTGAGCTCCTTTGTATTATAAAGCTCTCCGTTATATACGATACCGAAGGTCCGGGATCCGGACCGATGGAGCATGGGCTGATGGCCGGTGAGCAGATCGACGATAGCCAGGCGTACCTGGGCCAGACCGAAATGTTCATTTAAAAACGTACCCTCGTCATCCGGCCCCCGCCTTTTTTGTGCCTGGTTCATGGCATCCAGAATATTCAGATTATACACCTTCTCCTTCGTAAAATCCATTTCCGGGTTGAAAAAGCCGGCAATTCCGCACATAATAATTCCTCCTTAAATCTAGACTGTGTGTACATGTTACTTACAGGTAAAGCTACAGTCAGCCTTCGGTCAAACTACTCCGCGCCGCATAAATCGGGATTTTCACAAAAAACTGTGAAAACACCTTGCGGAATACATCATGGCTGAACTGTTACGTATTAAACGTATTAAACCAGCATCAGGCAGGCTGCTATAAAAGCTGCCGTTAAGCCAATCAGAACAGGGGGCAGGTTTTTCCGCGCCAGCTCAATCGGGCTTACATTGCAGATGGCTGCCACTGGAATCAGTCCCCAGGGAACGATGGTGCCTCCGCCTACAAAGATGGCGCCAATCTGTCCGAGAGCGGCCAGGACGGGAACAGAGGCGAAAGAAGCGGTTCCGAAGGTATGGGCGAGAGCGCCGGTGAGCGGAAGACCTGAAAAGCCGGAGCCGTCAAGACCGGTCAGACACCCGATAATCAATTGGAAAAAAGCGGCAATATACGGATTCAGAGGAGTATGGGCGGCAAGCCAGACAGCCCAGTCATTCAAAATCCCGTCGCCAAAACCTTCCCCGAGAATCGAGGTGATGCCTCCGCCTCCGCGAAAGAAGAAAGCCCCGATAACGATCACGGGGGCAAAAATACGGATAGCAAACAGAAAGCCGTCGGTCAGATAACGCGTGACCTTCTCAGGCGACTGTTTTCCAAAACCGAGTACGGCGCCGAAACATAAGCAGGACGGCTGTACGGATACAACGCTGGTAGCGTCTCCGCCGGTTAAGTCGAGGGCCAGCATGCATACAATATCCGCCAGGAAGGCGAGGGGAACGGCGGCTGCCAGCGCCAGAGCTGCCCTGGAATTGCCCTGGCTCCCGGAGTCCTGTTTATTTACGACATTTCCGCTTGAGGAAAGCTTTGCCGTACCCATGGATTTCCTGTTCAGAAGAAAGGCGGCCAGGACGGTGACGCCGCCCATAACCCAGAAAACCGGCCATGCCTGGGAAAGGATGTCGGCCGCAGAAATTCCCGCTGCTGCCGCCGATATGGCCGGAGCGCCCTGTATCACCACATCATAGCTTAGGGCAAAACCATGGCCAAACAAGTTCATGGCCATGGCAGCGGCCAGAGGTGAGAGTCCGGCCCGGACGGCAAACGGAATCATAATCGCGCCGACGAGGGCAACTGACGGGGAGGGCCATAAGAAGAGAGAAAACAGAAACATCGTAACACCCAGAAGCCACCAGGTGCGCGCCGGTGTTTTCATTACCTTTGACATCGGCTCCATCAGAAGACGATCGCTTCCCAGATCCGCCATACATTTAGAAAGGGCGGTGACCAGTGCGATAGTGGCGATGATCTCCATAAATTCCCTGGCTGCATATAAAATGGCATTAAATACCGTTTGAATACCGCCGATAAAAGAGTGGAGCCCGAGAGCGCCCAGCAGAAAAAGAAACAGGGTGCATACGAGAGGAGTATCCCGCCTCAGGACCATTACGGCGAGAACAGAAACCACTCCCACGAGATAGAGAATATGGAGCGGCGTGATAATCATAGCTGATTCAGGCATAATTTAAGTCTCCTGATTAAAAGAATATACTACTATTGTATGTGGGGAGGGAAGAGAGGGTTAAGCATAATTGCAGACTTATTGGCTGAGGATGGAGGACGCGTCCGGAACAGACCATGTCCGGTGTGGCGAGGGGGCTGGCTGAGTCTTTCGTCCCGGTCTGCGGATGTCTTTGGAATCCATCGCTGATTAGTAAGGTCCTATCGGACTTAGCAGCGCGATGAACCGGGGCATTGAATGAAATAATAACCGGAAAATACTTGCGCTCCCATCCCATTAGTGCTAGAATAGTAAAGATTGTGAGCATAATTACCATGTAATATTTAACCCGGGAGCACACGGTGTGATCCGGAAATCATATTTTATTATAGAAAGAGGAGTGTTATTTTTATGTCAGGACATTCTAAATTTGCCAATATCAAGCACAAAAAAGAAAAGAATGATTCAGCGAAGGGCAAGATTTTTACTGTAATTGGACGTGAGATTGCCGTTGCCGTAAAAGAGGGCGGAGCGGATCCGGCCAACAACAGCCGTCTTCGCGACGTAATCGCGAAAGCGAAAGCGAACAACATGCCGAACGACACCATTGACCGCGGTATCAAAAAAGCGGCGGGAGATGCCAACTCTGTAAACTATGAAAACCTTACATACGAAGGATACGGCCTAACGGCGTCGCTATAATCGTAGATGCGCTGACCGATAATAAAACCGTACGGCTGCCATGAGAAGCGCCTTTACCAAGGGCGGCGGAAACGTCGGAACGCCGGGAAGCGTATCCTTCATGTTTGATAAGAAGGGCCAGATCATCATCGACAAGGAAGAGTGCGAGATGGATGCGGACGAACTGATGATGCTGTCTCTCGATGCAGGCGCAGAAGATTTCGCAGAAGAGGAAGACAGCTATGAAGTAATCACAGCCCCGGAGGATTTTTCAGCGGTCCGTGAAGCGCTTGAAAAAGAAGGAATTCCAATGATGGAAGCTGACGTTACGATGATTCCCCAGACCTGGGTAGAGTTAACGGACGATGACGCTATCAAAAAGATGAACCGGATTCTGGATCTCCTGGATGACGATGACGATGTCCAGGCAACTTACCACAACTGGGACGAATAAAGAATAGAAAAATGATGCTGCAGGGAGAACCGGCGGCATCATTTTTTGATCCAGCGGCCGCAGGCCGGTGGACGGGGCCGATGCATTCCACCGAGTGAACACGTGCTCCGTAGACTATATCTTCTTTGCAGTCCCAACTCACAGCAATTCACCCGGACAAAAGACTCATCCAATCACCCTCACCGCCCCGTCCGCTGGACATCCCGGCGGCGTCCAACCTTCTTTGTACAGGTAAATCTTGACTGCATTGTTAAAATAATGCTATAATATTTTACAGATGATTATATTACCTGATAACAGGGGAATCTTAGTTCTATTTTATCAAATCTATTGAAATATTGAATCTATTGCTCATGGGAGTCCTTTCCATGGGAATTCCGTAAGGAAAAACGAAAAGAAGAATGCATCTTAGGAGAAAGACGGGTTCAGCCTTTTTTGAGATGATGCTGATTCTATAAAAATATCATAAAGGAGGGTTGCTTATGCAGGATTTGAGCAACATTACGACACTGGATCTGGTAATAGTGGCGCTGTATCTGCTGGGGATGCTTGGGATTGGAGTTTATTTCGTCAGGCGGATTCAGAATGCAGGTGACTATTATGTGGCAGGCCGGAGCCTTGGCCCTCTGGTTTTGGCGGGAACGGTATGTGCAACGATTATCGGCGGAAGCGCGATGATGGGAAGAGCGGGACTAGGATATGATTATGGCTCCCTTGCGGTGGTTACGGCTCTGCCTTATCTGATCGGAATGTTTGTGTTTTCCGGAATCAGCGGCCGAATTCAGGAGGTAGGCGTAAAGTATAATATTACGTCGATACCGGAGCTGTTTGAAAAACGTTTCAGTAAAACGGCAAAATGCCTGATCGCGCTGCTGATCGGCTATACGATGATGGGAACTGTGGCATCCCAGATCACTGCCGTTGCGGTAATTGTGAAAATGATTGGCGGTAAAATTGGGATTACCTACGAGATGGGAGCATGTCTGGCAACATTTATATTCATCTTTTATACGGCGGCCTCCGGTCTGTTCGGCGTAGTGTATACGGATGTGGTGCAGTTTTTCATGCTGATTATTTTTGTCTATATCCTGCTTCCGCTTTCGGGGATCCGATATCTCGGCGGCTTTGGGAATTTTTGGAGTAATGTTCCGAAGGAGATGCTGATTCCTAACATCGAAGGCAAGGTCGTCGGGGATATTGTAACATACCTGGTATTTACGATGGCGGGGGCCGAGATGTGGCAGCGGGCATTTGCGGCCAAGAGCCGGAAAGCAGCCAAAGAGGGGATGTTCTGGGGTACCTCCATCTATGGATGCACCATTTTTATTATCCTGATGCTGGGGCTGATGGGAAGACAGATCCTGCCGAATGTGAAAGAGCTTTACGGAACTGCGGAGGCCGTCATTCCGGGGCTGGTAATCCATATTCTTCCGGTCGGTATCACGGGACTTTGTCTGGCGGGCCTTCTTTCGGTTATGATGAGCTCGGCGGACAGTTATCTGCTTATCTCCACACAGACTTTTGTACAGGACCTGGGAAAGACGCTGAATCCTAAAATGTCCGATAAAAGGGAAGTATTCATATCCCGTATCCTGTCGGCGGTGCTTGCGATAGGAGCATTGATTATCGCCCTTTACATAAAGAATGCGTATAATGCCCTGATGTTTGCATGGACCTTCTACGCCGCATCGGTAGGCCTGCCGGCTTTGGCGGCGCTCTATTGGAGAAAAGCCACCAATGCGGGAATTATAGCAAGTATTGTTTCCGGCTTTGTTGTGAGTATCGGCTGGGATTTGATAGGAAAACCATGGGGACTGGGCTCTGCGGTTCCAGGCTCCCTGGTCTGCGCTGTCGTCCTTGTGACGGTAAGTCTCGCAACGTATAAAACACATCCCTCAGAGATGGTATAATGTCCGCATTGCGTGCGCGGACCTGGGAGTCCGCCGGTGCTTAGCGAGGTCCCTCACGAGCTTAGCATTCCGATGCGCACTCCTAAGAGTGCAAACGGTCCCCGCAGCAATTTATTCCGGCCGGATTCCCCCTCCGCGATAACCTCCCACAGGGACGGAAGACTCATCCAGCCCTCCCTCGCCACACCGGACATGGTCCGTTCCGGACGCGTCCTCCGGACCTCAGTTAAATTGTATTCGCGAGGTGTTTTCGTGCACATTCCGATCATGCTTAAAGAGCTGGAAAAGTGACCCGCCCGCTCTGTATTTTTGGTGTGGAATTTGATATAATCAGCTGAGAATCATTCATTTCAAGAATAAGGGGGTGCGCATGAAGAACTTCTTGGGAATATTTATCACTTGTTTTTTGGGGCTTTACATCCTTGCTTTTTCTTCTTATCTAATTTTTGGACCTTGCTGGCTGCCGCCGCTTTTTTGCTGACCTGGCTCATTACTGCCTGTCTGAAAATGTCCGATAAGGTCGATGAGCTGGAAAAACGGATCCAAAAGATGGAAGAAGCCGGTTCCGACGGCTGATATGGGATATGTGTAAAAGAAGAAGACCCCGCCGGCTGGATGACGGCGGGGTGTTTGACATGGCCCCGGCTTTATTCGGAGCGCCTAATTATTATAATGATAACTGTCCAGCAGCTGGTTTTTCATATGCCACAGTTCATTCGACAAATCTACATGAATTTCATGAGGGTTGACGAGACGTCTTGATTCGTCCCAGAGTGTTTCCTGTTCTTGTCTGCAGTATTCCCGCAGTTCCATTACTTTTGGAGACTGGTACACACATTCCCCGTTTCTAAATACCGGAACAAGCAGTTCACGGATCGTGTAGGAGCCCGGAGCCAGGTGTGTCTTTTTCCAGGTTTCCACCGGATCAAAGAGAAGAAGGGAATTATTCTCATCATAAACCTCATCCACGAGACAAATCAAATCAGCAATGATTTTTCCGCTTTCTTTGTCGTAGATCCTGCGGATCGTCTTGTTGCCCGGGTTCGTGACCTTCTCCGTATTTTCGGAAAGCTTTATCTTTGGAATGAATTTTCCTGTTTTTTTATCCATGATAGCGGCGAGCTTGTATACGCCGCCGAAGGACGGACAGTCTTTGGAGGTGATCAGGTTGGTACCGACACACCCCAGGAGTTGATGGTGGCTCCCTGGATTTTTAAGCTGTCGATCAGGTATTCATCCAGGTCGTTTGAAGCTGAGATGGTGGCGTCCGGGAAACCGGCTTCATCCAGCATCTTTTTCGCTTTTTTAGACAGATAGGCAAGGTCGCCGCTGTCTAAGCGGATTCCGTAGAAGGTAAGAGGGATCCCGGCTTCCTTCATTTCCCTGAATACTTTGATGGCATTGGGAACTCCGGAATTTAATGTATCGTAGGTGTCAACAAGGAGAATACAGGCGGACGGGTACAGCTTGGCATAGGTACGGAAGGCCGTCAGCTCATCCGGAAAGCTCATAATCCAGCTGTGGGCATGGGTGCCTTTGACCGGAACGTCGAAAAGCTTTCCCGCCAGGACATTGGAAGTACCGATGCAGCCTGCAATCATGGCAGCCCTTGCGCCGTAGGTTCCCGCGTCCGGCCCCTGGGCGCGGCGAAGTCCGAATTCCATGATTCCGTCTCCGCGTGCCGCATAGACGATGCGTGATGTCTTGGTTGCGATCAGGCTCTGATGGTTGATGATATTTAATATGGCAGTCTCCACCAGCTGTGCTTCCATGATAGGCGCAATTACCTTGATGATCGGTTCGCGCGGAAACATGACGGTGCCTTCCGGAATTGCATAGATATCGCCGGAGAATTTGAAGTGGAGAAGATAGTCGAGGAAGTCTTCGTCGAAAAGTCCCACGCTCCTTAAATAGTCCACATCTTCCGGCTCAAAATGAAGATTCTTTACGTATTCAATTACCTGCTCCAGCCCGGCGCAGATGGAAAATGCATTGCCATCCGGGTTGCTTCTGTAAAAAGCGTCAAAAATGACAGTTTCATTGGCGTCTTTTTCCTTGAAATACCCCTGCATCATCGTCAGTTCATACAGGTCTGTCAGTAGTGTCAGGTTCCTTTGGTACATGATTTTCTCCTTAGTTTTATCTTCTTGGATGGTGGCGGGTACGATTGGAAAATCTCATTCAGTCTTCGGGTATGACCCGAAGGATTTCAAAATACCTCACCAAGTGCTCATAGTATACCACAAATTTGGAAAAAAATAAAAGGGTGATAAAAAAATATCAGATAATTTTGCAGATCAGGACAAAAACAGATGGAAGGTGGCTGTGTAACCCCGGATTTTCGTGTAAAAAGGCTGTGGCAACATAAATGGGACTGTAACGGTCTTGACAACTGCATGGAAAGTGTTTACAATTAAAAGGCTAAGGATTGCAAAAATAATTAATGGAAATAATAAGGAAAAACTTTGATGGAGACAGTAGTTCCGACAGGAAAGCCAAAGCGAGACCGGGGCGGTGGAAGCCGGTTGTGAGTAGGGCGGATATGAAAATCACTCCGGAGTTTCAGACTGAACCCGGCGGCAGAGGAGAGTAATTTCAGGCGGCCGGTATGAGTAAGTCTTGACGGGATCCCCCGTTACAGGGAGCGCATATGGAAGTATGCAGTAATAGGTGGTATAGCAAGTAGGCCCTTGTCCTGTTACGGGATAGGGGCCTGTTTTTTTGATGGCGGTGAGCTGTGCGCGAGCTTGCAGTTATCGTTTTATATCGTTATAAGCAGAGATTAGGAGGAAGCAATTATGTACGACAAAGTCTCTACAAACCTTAATTTTGTAGAAAGAGAAAAAAACATCGAGAAGTTCTGGGAAGACCACCAGATCTTTGAAAAAAGCATCGACAGCCGTAAAGAGGGCGAAACCTACACATTCTATGACGGCCCCCCCACGGCCAACGGAAAACCCCATATCGGCCATGTGCTGACGCGTGTCATTAAAGATATGATTCCGAGATACCGGACAATGAAGGGCTATATGGTACCGAGAAAGGCCGGCTGGGATACGCACGGACTTCCGGTGGAGCTGGAGGTAGAGAAGAGCCTGGGACTGGACGGCAAGGAGCAGATCGAGGGGTACGGCCTTGAACCGTTTATTGAGCATTGTAAAGAAAGTGTATGGAAATACAAGGGAATGTGGGAGGACTTTTCCTCCACCGTCGGCTTCTGGGCTGATATGGAAGATCCTTACGTAACATACCACAATGAGTATATCGAGTCCGAGTGGTGGGCTCTGAAAAGATCTGGGACAGGGCCTTTTATATAAAGGCTTCAAGATTGTGCCGTACTGCCCGCGCTGCGGAACTCCGCTTCCAGCCATGAAGTGGCGCAGGGCCAAGGATGTCAAAGAGCGCTCCGCTATTGTTAAGTTCAAGTTAAAGGATGAGGAGGGATTTGTTCTCGCCTGGACCACTACACCGTGGACACTTCCAATGGGCTTATGCGTAAATCAAATGAGAACTATGTGAAGGTGGCAATGAAAGAGGACGGAACCGTCTACTATCTGGCTGAGGCTCCTCTGCGATGCGGTACTGGGCGCCGACACCTATGAGGTGAAGGAGCGCTATAAGGAAA
>SCPN01000876.1_pt1 | contig 43565 bp, 36 predicted proteins | sample 6106831 | NCBI WGS metagenome assembly SCPN01 (sample SAMN10720447, study PRJNA508395) | human gut metagenome | isolation source: Participant 1, 0 month | reverse complement strand
GCCCCACTATCGGTGAATCATCAGGGATTATCGGCGGCCTCGACCATTTCGTTTAACCTGCCGACCGGAAAATCGCTCTCGGACGCCAGTGCGGCGATCGATCGCGCAATGACCCAGCTTGGGGTGCCTTCGACGGTGCGCGGCAGTTTTGCCGGCACGGCGCAGGTGTTCCAGGAGACGATGAACTCGCAGGTGATCCTGATTATCGCCGCCATCGCCACGGTGTATATCGTGCTGGGTATCCTTTACGAGAGTTACGTACATCCGCTGACGATTCTCTCCACCCTGCCCTCGGCGGGCGTTGGAGCGCTGTTGGCGCTGGAGCTGTTCAATGCCCCGTTCAGCCTAATCAGCTCCTGGATAGACCGCGCTATTAATCGGCACGTGCGAAGAAAACGCCATTATGATATCGACGGTGCTTGAAGCCCAACGGCACGGTAACCTGACGCCGCAGGAAGCTATTTTCCAGGCCTGTCTGCTGCGTTTTCGCCCGATTTTCGACCACCGGGTGGCGCGCTGTCATGCGCTGCCGCTGGTATTGTCGGGCGGCGACGGCTCGGAGCTGCGGCAACCCCTGGGGATCACCATTGTCGGCGGACTGGTAATGAGCCAGCTCCTTACGCTGTATACCACGCCGGTGGTGTAATCTCTTTCGACCAGTCCGGTGGCCAGTTTTCGCGTAAACCTAAACAAACGGTAACCGAGTAAATGACAGATCTTCCCGACAGCACCCGTTGGCAATTGTGGATTGTGGCTTTCGGCTTCTTTATGCAGTCGCTGGACACCACCATCGTAAACACCGCCCTTCCCTCAATGGCGCAAAGCCTCGGGGAAAGTCCGTTGCATATGCACATGGTCATTGTCTCTTATGTGCTGACCGTGGCGGTGATGCTGCCCGCCAGCGGCTGGCTGGCGGACAAAGTCGGCGTGCGCAATATTTTCTTTACCGCCATCGTGCTGTTTACTCTCGGTTCACTGTTTTGCGCGCTTTCCGGCACGCTGAACGAACTGTTGCTGGCACGCGCGTTACAGGGCGTTGGCGGCGCGATGATGGTGCCGGTCGGCAGATTGACGGTGATGAAAATCGTACCGCGCGAGCAATATATGGCGGCGATGACCTTTGTCACGTTACCCGGTCAGGTCGGTCCGCTGCTCGGTCCGGCGCTCGGCGGTCTGCTGGTGGAGTACGCGTCGTGGCACTGGATCTTTTTGATCAACATTCCGGTGGGGATTATCGGTGCGATCGCCACATTGATGTTAATGCCGAACTATACCATGCAGACGCGGCGCTTCGATCTCTCCGGCTTTTTATTGCTAGCGGTTGGCATGGCGGTATTAACCCTGGCGCTGGACGGCAGTAAAGGTACAGGTTTATCGCCGCTGACGATTGATGGCCTGGTCGCAGTTGGCGTGGTGGCACTGGTGCTTTATTTGCTGCACGCCAGAAATAACAACCGCGCTCTTTTCAGTCTGAAACTGTTCCGCACTCGTACCTTTTCGCTGGGCCTGGCGGGGAGCTTTGCCGGACGTATTGGCAGTGGCATGTTGCCCTTTATGACACCGGTTTTCCTGCAAATTGGCCTCGGTTTCTCGCCGTTTCATGCCGGACTGATGATGATCCCGATGGTGCTTGGCAGCATGGGAATGAAGCGAATTGTTGTACAGGTGGTGAATCGCTTTGGTTATCGTCGGGTACTGGTAGCGACCACGCTGGGTCTGTCGCTGGTCACCCTGTTGTTTATGACTACCGCTCTGCTGGGCTGGTACTACGTTTTGCCGTTCGTCCTGTTTTTACAAGGGATGGTCAACTCGACGCGTTTCTCCTCCATGAACACCCTGACGCTGAAAGATCTCCCGGACAATCTGGCGAGCAGCGGAAACAGCCTGCTGTCGATGATTATGCAATTGTCGATGAGTATCGGCGTCACCATCGCCGGGCTGTTGCTGGGACTTTTTGGTTCGCAGCATGTCAGCGTCGACAGCGGCACCACACAAACCGTCTTTATGTACACCTGGCTTAGCATGGCGTTTATCATCGCCCTTCCGGCGTTCATCTTTGCCAGAGTGCCGAACGATACGCATCAAAATGTAGCTATTTCGCGGCGAAAAAGGAGCGCGCAATGAAGTTCTGGCGACCTGGTATTACCGGCAAACTGTTTCTGGCGATTTTCGCCACCTGCATTGTCTTGCTGATCAGTATGCACTGGGCGGTGCGTATCAGTTTTGAGCGTGGCTTTATTGATTACATCAAGCATGGTAATGAACAGCGATTACAACTGTTAAGTGATGCGCTTGGCGAGCAGTATGCGCAGCATGGCAACTGGCGCTTCCCTGCGCAACAATGATCGCTTTGTCTTTCAGATCCTGCGTTCATTTGAACACGATAATTCGGAAGATAAACCGGCCCGGTATGCCTACCGCACGGCTGGCGTACCCAGTTCTGGGGTGTGGTTGATCAAACAACAAAGTGCTGGGTTGGTCCGCGAGCGCCGATTCCACCTGACGGTACACGGCGACCCATTCTGGTCAACGGTGCGGAAGTTGGCGCGGTGATCGCCTCCCCCGTTGAGCGGTTAACGCGCAATACTGATATCAATTTCGATAAACAACAGCGGCAAACCAGCTGGTTGATTGTCGCCCTGGCAACGTTACTCGCGGCACTTGCCACTTTTCTGCTGGCGCGCGGTTTACTGGCACCGGTAAAACGACTTGTCGATGGCACGCACAAACTGGCGGCGGGCGATTTCACTACCCGCGTAACGCCCACCAGTGAAGATGAACTGGGCAAACTGGCGCAAGACTTCAACCAGCTTGCCAGCACACTGGAGAAAAACCAGCAAATGCGGCGCGATTTTATGGCCGATATTTCTCACGAACTGCGTACGCCATTAGCGGTGCTGCGCGGTGAACTGGAAGCCATTCAGGATGGCGTGCGTAAATTCACGCCGGAGACGGTGGCGTCTTTACAGGCGGAGGTCGGTACACTGACCAAACTGGTTGACGATCTCCATCAGTTGTCGATGTCTGATGAAGGCGCTCTCGCCTATCAAAAAGCACCGGTAGATTTGATCCCACTGCTGGAAGTGGCGGGCGGCGCATTTCGCGAACGATTCGCCAGTCGTGGCCTGAAACTGCAATTTTCCCTGCCAGACAGTATTACCGTATTTGGCGATCGCGACCGTTTAATGCAGTTATTCAATAACTTACTGGAAAACAGCCTGCGCTACACTGACAGCGGCGGCAGCCTGCAAATCTCTGCCGGGCAGCGCGACAAAACGGTGCGCCTGACCTTTGCCGACAGTGCGCCAGGTGTCAGTGACGATCAGCTACAAAAATTGTTTGAACGTTTTTATCGCACCGAAGGTTCCCGCAACCGTGCCAGCGGCGGTTCCGGGCTGGGGCTGGCGATTTGCCTGAACATTGTTGAAGCACATAATGGTCGCATTATTGCTGCCCATTCGCCTTTTGGCGGGGTAAGCATTACAGTAGAGTTACCGCTGGAACGGGATTTACAGAGAGAAGTATGACCGAGTTACCAATCGACGAAAACACACCGCGTATTTTGATCGTGGAAGATGAACCGAAGCTGGGGCAGTTGCTCATTGATTATCTGCGTGCTGCGAGCTATGCGCCGACGCTTATCAGCCACGGCGATCAGGTACTGCCGTATGTGCGCCAGACACCACCGGATCTGATCCTGTTGGATCTGATGCTCCCTGGCATCGATGGCTTGACGCTGTGCCGGGAAATTCGTCGTTTTTCTGACATTCCTATCGTGATGGTGACGGCAAAAATCGAAGAGATCGACCGCCTGCTCGGACTGGAGATTGGCGCAGATGACTACATCTGCAAGCCGTACAGCCCACGGGAAGTGGTAGCGCGCGTCAAAACCATTTTGCGCCGTTGCAAACCGCAGCGCGAGTTGCAGCAACAGGATGCTGAAAGCCCGTTGATTATCGACGAAGGTCGTTTTCAGGCTTCATGGCGCGGTAAAATGCTTGACCTGACACCTGCGGAATTTCGTCTGCTGAAAACGCTCTCTCATGAACCAGGAAAAGTGTTCTCCCGCGAGCATTTGCTCAATCATCTTTATGACGACTACCGCGTAGTAACCGACCGCACCATCGACAGCCACATTAAAAACCTGCGCCGCAAGCTGGAATCTCTCGACGCCGAACAGTCATTTATCCGCGCCGTTTACGGCGTCGGTTACCGCTGGGAAGCCGACGCCTGCCGCATCGTTTAGTTTTAGCGACATGACTTTGTTAGCCGGAGATGGCGTTCAGACCAGATCCGGCAACATTATCCCACGCATGGTCAGCAAACTGACATTATCTCTCCGCCCTGGCAGGCATCAGAAAATCGCTCATACTTTAATCGGTAAACAGCACCTTTAGATGCTGTTTTCGATACGCAATTTCAATCAAGGAGTCATTATGGCTGGTTGGTTTGAACTCAGTAAGAGCAGTGATAATCAGTTCCGGTTTGTGCTAAAAGCGGGCAATGGTGAGACTATCCTCACCAGCGAGCTGTATACCTCAAAAGCCTCTGCGGAAAAGGGCATCGCGTCGGTGCGTAGCAACAGCCCGCAAGAAGAACGCTATGAGAAAAAAACGGCAAGTAACGGCAAATTCTATTTCAATCTGAAAGCCGCTAATCATCAAATTATCGGCTCCAGCCAGATGTACGCCACCGCGCAATCTCGTGAAACCGGAATTGCCTCCGTTAAAGCCAATGGCACAAGCCAGACGGTGAAAGACAATACGTAATTACGATGCCGGGCGTGGGTTGTTGGCGTCCGGCTTTATATCCAAATAACGCTTAGTTATTAATAATTAAGAGTAACCGCCGCCATTAAAATAGTGGGCACTGACGAGCACTCGTTGTGCTTTCTTTGTTTACCATCCCATACTTATCCTCCTGAACATGTTCATGTGCCAAAATATCTTCTAATACTTTCGTGACGCTATCCGGTTTATGACATACACTGATGTAAGATTTTTACTTACAGGCGGGCGTAAAATGGCCAGAACGATGACGGTTGATCTCGGCGATGAGTTGCGTGAATTTATCGAGTCCTTAATTGAATCCGGCGACTATCGCACCCAAAGCGAAGTGATCCGTGAGTCACTGCGATTACTTCGAGAAAAGCAAGCAGAGTCTCGCCTGCAAGCGTTACGTGACATGCTCGCAGAAGGGTTGAGTAGTGGTGAAGCTCAGCCGTGGGAAAAGGACGCGTTCTTACGGAAGGTGAAAGCAGGGATAAGGAAATAATGTGCGTATTATTAAACTCATGCCAAAAGCCAATGAGGATTTAGAAGGCATCTGGTATTACAGCTATCACCATTTCGGCGAACCACAAGCCGACAGATATGTGGAACATCTTTCAGACGTTCTCCAGATTCTGAGTAACAATAATATAGGTACGCCCAGACCTGAATTAGGCGAAGGTATTTTTGTTCTTCCTTTTGAACGCCACGTCATTTATTTCCTGCAATCACCAGGGGAAATTATCGTCATTCGTATCCTTAACCAAAACCAGGACGCCACCAGACATTTACACTGGAGCTAAACCCGCCGATTGCGCTACAATGCCCGCCCTTAAAGTGGGGGCACTCCCCTAACCGCTTCATCAGGTGAAGCGGATCTGACCTGTCATCAGAACGAGAGAATTATGTTTAAACCGGAACTCCTTTCCCCGGCGGGAACGCTGAAAAATATGCGTTACGCTTTCGCTTATGGCGCAGATGCTGTTTATGCGGGCCAGCCGCGTTATTCCCTGCGTGTGCGCAACAACGAATTCAACCACGAAAATCTTCAGCTCGGCATCAATGAAGCCCACGCGCTGGGGAAAAAGTTTTATGTCGTGGTCAACATTGCACCGCACAACGCCAAGCTGAAAACCTTTATCCGTGACCTGAAACCGGTGGTGGAAATGGGGCCGGATGCGCTGATTATGTCCGATCCAGGGCTGATTATGCTGGTGCGTGAGCACTTCCCTGAAATGCCGATCCACCTTTCGGTGCAGGCTAACGCCGTGAACTGGGCGACGGTGAAATTCTGGCAGCAAATGGGCCTGACCCGCGTGATCCTCTCTCGCGAGCTGTCGCTGGAAGAGATTGAAGAGATCCGCAATCAGGTGCCGGATATGGAGATCGAGATCTTCGTTCACGGCGCGCTGTGCATGGCCTACTCCGGTCGCTGCCTGCTCTCTGGCTATATCAACAAGCGCGACCCGAACCAGGGCACCTGCACCAACGCCTGCCGCTGGGAGTACAACGTCCAGGAAGGGAAAGAAGATGATGTTGGCAACATCGTACACAAGTACGAGCCGATTCCGGTGCAAAATGTTGAGCCGACGCTGGGTATCGGCGCACCAACCGACAAAGTGTTTATGATCGAAGAGGCCCAGCGTCCGGGCGAGTATATGACCGCGTTTGAAGATGAGCACGGCACTTACATCATGAACTCGAAAGATCTGCGCGCCATCGCCCATGTAGAACGCCTGACCAAAATGGGCGTGCATTCGCTGAAAATCGAAGGTCGTACCAAATCTTTCTACTATTGTGCACGCACCGCACAGGTTTACCGCAAAGCTATCGATGACGCCGCTGCGGGAAAACCGTTCGATACCAGCCTGCTGGAAACTCTGGAAGGTCTGGCGCATCGTGGCTATACCGAAGGTTTCCTGCGTCGTCATACTCACGACGATTATCAGAACTACGAATACGGTTATTCAGTTTCTGACCGCCAGCAGTTTGTTGGTGAGTTTACCGGTGAGCGCAAGGGGGACCTCGCGGCGGTAGCGGTGAAAAATAAATTCTCCGTTGGCGACAGCCTTGAGCTGATGACGCCGCAAGGCAACATTAATTTTACCCTTGAGCACATGGAAAACGCCAAAGGCGAAGCTATGCCGATAGCACCAGGCGATGGTTATACTGTGTGGCTCCCGGTCCCGCAGGATCTTGAGCTCAATTACGCGCTGCTGATGCGTAATTTCTCCGGGGAAACCACGCGTAATCCCCACGGTAAGTGATTAATTTCGATTATTTTTCCCGGATGGAAAATTCTTAGAAACCGATCACATACAGCTGCATTTATTAAGGTTATCATCCGTTTCGCTGAAAAACATAACCCATAAAATGCTAGCTGTACCAGGAACCACCTCCTTAGCCTGTGTAATCTCCCTTACACGGGCTTATTTTTTATGCATAAGCCCTATCCCTGGTCACCGTCTTCCATTGACCACATCGATAGAATCTCCCTTCATAGCACGATGCCTTTCACGTAACGGCATCGTGCTCGGCAGGTTCCGGCTAAGCACAACCAGAACGCGCATGTTTGATGCTTACAAAAATATTCTCACTCTCCACTTTGAATGTCAGACGAGCGACGCCATGTAATCCTGCACCTTCTGTCTTCAGGTCAACTATCTGCATTTTGCCCTGAGTAACACAGAAATGGGCTGCATCATTTTACTATATTTTCTGCACCAGATATTCTGCCCCTGGCTAAAGAAGCTTCGGCTTCGGTGTAGTATTGATTATCGAGTTTACGCTGAATATTACTTTTATATGCAAGACCAAATTTACCGATACTTTGTCTCATCATTATGCACAGCACAACCAGACATAATAAAAATACTAATTAATGATATAGCAGCTATCTTTTCATCTCACCTTCCCATTGTAAATACCAACGACACTCTCAGTGTTTAAATATAATAATGGCATGATTATTATAATTGAATAGGATTATAATAAATGTTCTGTACAACATTTCCCATAAGTAGGAATTACGGACATTGAGGCCCTTCAGGGTAACTCCATGGGGGCTTTAATATATTTGGAATAGTATATTTAAGATGCCACTGTTTGGTTGAATATTAGGCATATGCTCTTTTTTGAAATTTATCGGTGGCAGCCGTTAGTATTCGCTGTCCCCATTGCAAGCTCCTGGTGGTAACCACTGAATCCTCCATACTTGAACTGACTTTTTATCCTCCGACTTTCATCCTGTTCTGACTCCACCTTTTGTTTTCTGCTCTACACTATCTACAGACCAATCATAAAGGCACATACGATCATGGCAGAATTTCCCGCCAGCTTACTGATTCTTAATGGCAAAAGTACTGACAATCTACCCTTGCGCGAAGCAATTATGCTGTTGCGTGAGGAAGGAATGACGATCCATGTGCGGGTCACCTGGGAGAAAGGCGATGCCGCACGATATGTAGAGGAGGCCCGGAAGTTGGGCGTCGCAACGGTGATTGCCGGTGGTGGCGATGGCACCATTAATGAAGTTTCTACGGCGTTGATTCAGTGTGAGGGGGATGACATACCCGCGCTGGGAATTTTGCCATTAGGAACCGCCAATGATTTTGCCACCAGTGTAGGGATTCCTGAGGCACTGGATAAGGCGCTGAAACTGGCAATTGCCGGTAACGCCATTGCGATAGATATGGCGCAGGTCAACAAACAAACCTGTTTTATTAATATGGCGACAGGCGGATTTGGGACGCGTATTACCACAGAAACGCCGGAAAAATTAAAAGCCGCGCTGGGTGGCGTCTCTTACATCATTCATGGCTTAATGCGCATGGATACTCTGCAACCGGACCGTTGTGAAATCCGCGGTGAAAACTTTCACTGGCAAGGTGACGCCCTGGTCATTGGTATTGGTAACGGGCGTCAGGCCGGTGGCGGTCAGCAATTGTGTCCGAACGCGTTAATTAACGATGGCTTGCTGCAACTGCGCATTTTTACCGGCGATGAAATTCTTCCGGCTCTCGTATCAACCTTAAAATCTGACGAAGATAACCCGAATATTATCGAAGGCGCTTCGTCGTGGTTTGATATACAAGCCCCACACGAAATCACTTTTAATCTTGATGGCGAACCGTTGAGCGGACAAAACTTTCATATTGAAATACTTCCGGCGGCGTTGCGTTGTCGATTACCACCAGATTGTCCATTATTGCGTTAATCAAACTATTCTCTCTTGAACCAGGGAGAATCCGTAATGCCGGATGCGGTGTAAATACCTTATCCGGCATACAGAACAATACTACACCGTAATTAATTTCACCCGTGTCTTCTGCAATGCCAGTTTATCCACCTCAGACACAGCATCATCGGTAATAATAATGTCAATTTTTTCGATTGGCAGTACCTGATTAAAACCGCGACGGTTAAATTTCGATGAATCGAGAACGGCAATCACTTTATTAGCGGCTGTGACCATCGCACCGCTAACGGAATAACCCTCATTAAAGGTCGTAATACCATTAACCGCATCAATACCATCAGCACCGACAAACATTAAATCGGCATTAATATCCTGCAATGAACGCTCGGCAATGGAACCATGCATCGAGCGCGTTTTATGGCGGACCGTGCCACCACAGACGACCAGAGTAATGTCTTTATTTTCGGAAAGGGCAAACGCTGCCGGGAGACTGTTGGTAATCACCGTGATATTTTTGGCGGTCATTAATCCTTCGGCGATAAGCATTGTGGTACTTCCGCTGTCGAGAATAACGGTCATCCCTTCATGGATCATTTTGACTGCCGCCTGCGCTATTCTGTTTTTGGGCGCGCTGGCGAGCTGAAATCGCTCTTTAAACCCGACTTCCTGGGTCTCGGTTTCACTATTACCGGACATTATTTTCGCCGCACCGCCATGAAAGCGCGTAACCACGCCTTTTTGTTCGAGAAAGCGCAAATCGGCACGGATTGTCGCTTCCGAGGCAGCAAATACTCCCGCCAGATCCTGAACAAGCACGGTTCCCTGTTCATTCACTAATTGGATGATCTTATTCCTTCGCTCGAATGAATTCATCGTCATTTACCCATATTCAATTGTGGCTAGTGTAAACGAAGGGGGACCATTGGTGAATGATCTGTTTTGCACAATACCGGGCCAGCATCACGCTGGCCCGCGGTTTCATGGAATGAGCAACACTTTGCCCGGCATGGCATTACGAGCGATGTCACGCACCGCCTGGGTGAAGCTTTCAAAGCTTCCACGGTGAGCGATTAATGGCTCCAGGCTTAACTTACGTTCTGTCAGCAACCGGCTCGCCGTTTCCCACTCCTGCCCCGGCCAAGGGCTGGAATAGTTCATCCAACTGCCGATAACCGTCAGCTCTTTACGCAATATTTTGCCAAACGTTGCCGATGTTAAATGCAGATCCTGATGCAACGTGCCCACCAGCGCCAGTTGGGCATGAGGACCGGCAATCTCTACCGCCAGTTCGACAGTTTGCGGTACGCCAGCCGTCTCGAGGATAAGCTGATTAAAACGCAGTTCGCGTAAAACGCTCTGCATTTGCGGCGCGCTCATTTCGCTACTGTTAAATGTTTGCATCGCACCGAAAGATTTTGCCAGTGCCAGTTTTTCTGAGCTAATGTCGATAGCCGTCACACTCTTTGCTCCCAGCGCGACAGCGCACTGAATAGCCAGCAGGCCAATGGTTCCGGCACCAATAATAATAACGTTTTTATTCTCACAACCTTGCGCTAAATGAAAAGCATGCAGACCAACGGTAATCGGCTCAATAAAAGCCCCATCCTCAATAGGCATATCCGTGGGTAGAGCAAAGACATTTTTTCGGTTAACGACAATATATTCGGCAAATCCACCATCACGCCGCGAGCCAATAAAATCATATTTTGCGCACTGGGAATAAAACCCTTTCAAACACTCTGGACAAGTAAAACAGGGTAATAACGGCACACAGGCAACCGCATCGCCAGGGTGTAAATCATCAACACCGGATCCTACCGCATCAATATAGCCGCTAAATTCATGGCCTAACGTTATTGGATAATAATGTGCACCATTTTTAAATATCCTGGGTAAATCGGAACCACATAAGCCCGAGCTGGCAATTTTTACCCGCACCTCATCCTGATGTTTAATTTCAGGAATGACGCTTTTTGCAACGCGCACGACACCATCAGTATCATTCACTACTGATTTCATAAAAACTCCTGATTGTTAAGGGGGATAACCTCCCCCTCAGGTAAAAATTATTCTGCGAGAACGGCTTTCTCTTGTTTAGTAAAACCACGCGCTCTACGCCAGGTCATGAAAATACCGGTCAGATAAATTGCGCCGATAATAATGAAACCGGGAATATTTTGCGGGGAGAAAACCTGAATCAGTAACCAGGTAATGGGAGAACCGCCCTGATCCATTGAAGCCACCATACCCCCGGCTTTTAACGCCCCAGCATTAGCCGCCAGTTGGGTGTGCAAACCAATAGTTTGCGTCGCGATCCACAGGGTGATGCTCATAATGATGACACCCGAGATTAAGGTGCGGAACAGATTTCCACGATGCACCGCGACCGCCATCGCCACGAAGAAGCCGATAGTGGCAAGATCGCCAAACGGCAGTACCTGATTACCCGGAACACAAACAGCAATTAAAATGGTGAGCGGAATAAAAATCAGGCTTGCCGATACCACCGCCGTATGCCCCAGCAGTAATGCGGGATCCAGGCCAATCAGGAACTCCTGACCGCCGAACTTCGCCTGTAAACGACTACGGGCCTGCTTAGCGATGGGCGTTAAACCATCCATGATGGGTTTAATCACCCGTGGCATCAGCAGCATCACCGCCGCCGTTTTTACCGCCAGCTGCAATACACCTTTGACATCGTAACCCGCGAGGATGCCGATAATCAGCCCCATCACAAAACCCACGGTGACAGGCTCGCCAAACGGACCAAATTTACGCTGAATATCGTCGGCGCTAAATTTAATTCGGTTAACGCCTGGGATTTTCTCGATGATAGTATCGACCAGCACCGCAATCGGCCCCATATACGCCGACGTACCGTGCGGAATAGCAATGCCTTCCAGCTCAAAGAAATTTCGGGTATCGCGGGCAAACCAGTCGCCGAGCTTATAAACAAACGCCGCGTGAATTACCACACCCGCCATCCCTATCATCCATGAACCGGTTGCCAGATGCAGCAACGCGCCGGTGAAGGTCATATGCCAGATATTCCAGATATCAACATTTACCACCCGCGTCATACGGGTCAGTAACATCGCCACGTTAACCAGAATCGCAATCGGAATCGCCACCAGCGCAATTTGCGACGCCCAGGTCATTGGTGAAGAGCCCGGCCAGCCGACATCGACCACATGCAGATTCAGGTCGAAATTTTCCGCCATCGCTTTCGCCGCCGGACCAATGGAATCCAGCATTAAGCCAATCACAAGGCCAATGCCAACAAAGCCAATCCCGATATGCAGACCCGCTTTAAAGCAATCGCCTGCCTTCATGCCTAATATTTTAGAAAAAATAATGAAGTGACAATCGGAAGCATCACCGTAGGGCCGAGGTCGAGAATATAACGCGACTTCTGAAACATAGGTCACCCCTGTAAGATAGTCAGAATTTTATTTTGTAATGCTTCGATACCGACACCAGAAATAAAAGGCATGCCGTGAACTAACGGAATATCGCCAAAACTGCGATCCACCCTGGCAGTGGTACATATCAAATGCACACCATCCATATAGGTTTCTATTTCATTAACCCGACACTGGATTAATTCAACAGGAATATTATGACTCTGACACAACTCTTTAATTTCTTCCGCCGCCATCGTAGAGGTCGCAACCGCGCCTCCGCAAGCGACAATAATCTTGCGTTTCATAAATAGTCCTTTTTATTGTTACAGAGGGATTTATTCGTCTGAATCTAAAACATATTTTGTGAAGTATTCCTTTAACTTAGTTTCAGGAAGAGTGATTAGTGTCTCGACGATATCGGGCTGTTGTAACTTGCCAAATAAACAGCGTAAAAGTTTCAATTGCTGCTGCGGGTTTTCAACAATCAACGCAATAACCAACGATACCTCCACGTCGTTATCATCATCCGCTTGCTGAAAATGAACTTTATTTGTTGGCCTTAACAGATAAATGGCTGACGACTTAGCATGAATCGCCTCACAATGCGGTATTGCAATGGCGTGCTGCTCAAGCATTATCCCGGTAGGGAATTCTGCTTCTCTGGCAATTAATGCCTGTGGCCAGGTATCATGAACCACACCTTTGGCGAGCATCTCATTACCGATATGGGTTAAAACTTCGCTACGATCGACAAAAGAAATTCCGCTACGAACAAACAGGTTAGTCATATACCGTCCTTATTCCGCACAGCCGTAGCGATAGGCGCGCAAAACATCATAAATTTTATCCATAATCAGCTGATGCGGTATTGCTGATAATTCCCCGGACTGAATGCGTTCAAATTGTTTGGGAAGATACTGACTAATCATGCCCAGTGGGATGTCCACGCCTTCAAGATTCACCATCATCGTTTCGACGCTATTTTTAATCCGACTATGCGGCCAGTAATAACGAATACGATCCGACAGGCTGTAACGAATATCCAGTAATGAATCGTTAAAACCCGTACGATAATATTTTTTCCAGTATTGCGGTTCGTCGAGCATCACTTCTTCAATTACCGCCAGGCAACCGCTGCGATTTTCGGGGGCGATAAGTTCCTGCTCAATTTGCGCCAGCGCAAATATCGCCTCACGTAAAGCAAAGGTTAATGCGGGACCGACTTTCAATATTGCAAAGTGATCGCGGACTAATTCCCAATAAGCCGTCCGGGTCTGGTAATCGGTAGAATGTGCTTCATAAACCATTCGGGTGCTTTCTATCCATTGCGCCAGCGGCTGCGCTTCCTGCGGCTGATAATGGATAATATTGCTGTGATCAAATTCCACGCCCGGCTGCACCACGATGGCAATCACGCGTGTTAACGCCTCTGTCAGCCCACGGGCAATAAAGGCCTTTTGATGCGTACGTAAAGTATTGGCGGCATCTTCAACATGGGTGATGTGTACTGACTGAATGGCGCTGGCCTCACCGCCCGGAACCGGAACTTCGGTGCCAATGACATAGCTCAGTTGCTCACGCTGGCAATCTGTCGCCACACTTTCCGCAGCAAAGCAAAGCACAGCAGCTCGTTCCGCAACCGTTTCTGGTGCTAACGGTATGGGATCCCCCGCGCAGGACATTGACGCATCAAGATGAATTTTACTGAAACCGGCACGAACATATTCCTTTACCAGCTCGACGGATTTTTCCATCGCCGCATCCGCATTTTCTTGCTGCCAGCAGTTTGGCCCCAGATGATCGCCGCCGAGAATAATGCGTTCGCGTGCAAACCCAACTTTATCGGCAATCGTAAAAACAAATTCGCGAAAGTCTGCCGGTGTCATTCCGGTATAACCGCCAAATTGATTGACCTGGTTTGACGTTGCTTCAATCAGCACTTTGCGCGTGCTGTTGCGATCAAATGCCAGCGCCGCTTCGATAACCAACGGATGGGCAGAACAGACTGAACATATGCCGATATGTTCACCAGCTTTATGCCGGGCAATTAACGTTTTCATGTTTTTTCCTTATTAAATGGCAGGTGCGTTATGCCCTGCCCTCGCAGCCACAATCGGCAATCACTTTGCTCACCACATCGCGCATTGCGGATTTAGCCGACTGCAAATAATCCCGGGGATCGGTCGCTTCGGGGTGCTCGGTCAGGTAATTTTTTAACGCCTGCGAGAAGGCATTTTTCAGCTCCGTTGCAACGTTGATTTTGCATATCCCCAGTTTGATGGTTTGCTGAATATCCTTAGTCGATAACCCTGACGCGCCATGCAGCACCAGCGGTAAGTTCACCCACTGGCGAATGTTCTCCAGTCGAGAAAAATCAAGCGCCGGTGCGCTGGCATACATACCATGAGCCGTGCCGATGGCTACCGCCAGGGAATCAATCCCGGTTGCCTCGGCAAATTCACGCGCCTGTGCGGGGTTGGTGTACAACGCATCGGCTTCATTGACTTGCACATCATCTTCCTGGCCGCCAAGTTGCCCCAGCTCCGCTTCGACGCTGACATCAAAGCGATGGCAAAAATCCACCACCTCTTTGACCCGTGAAATATTTTGCGCAAAAGGCAAATGCGAGGCGTCAATCATGACTGAGCGCACGCCAGAACGAACCTTCTGAGCGATATCGTCAAATTTCGTGTGATGGTCGAGATGAATTGCCAGTGGATGGTGATATTGCTTCGCCATCGCGCTGACCAGCGCCAACAGATTTTCTGTACCAGCATGAGTAAATGTGCCAGGCGTTCCGGCGATGATGACCGGCGCATGCAGGTTGGCAGCGGTTTCTACCACCACTTGCATCGTTTCGAGATTGTGAATATTGAATGCCGGAACCGCATAACCGCCGCGCTGTGCGTTGTTCAGCATCTGCTTTGTCGATACCACGTACATTTTCATATCCTGTCGTTTGTTTTCGATTTCAAAATATAATGAAATTATTTGTTTTAAATATCGAGATAACGATCACAAAAACGACAATATGAAAATTGTTCGAGGAAGTGAAAGGAAAAACGGCCTCCCGATAGGAAGCCGTAGCAAAGTGCGCGTGTTTTATGCCGGATGCGGTGTAAACATACGTGGCAGTGCTATGTAGGCATGATAAGACGCTTCCGCGTCGCATCAGGCATAGGTTGCCGGATGCAGTGTAAACGCCTTATCCGTCCTACGGGGTGGTGCTGTTCGTATGAGGCGTATCAGGCAATAGTAATTTTGCTATCGAGGATAAACGTCCTGCACGGCATTAATCAGTTTCACGCCGTCACATCGATTTCTTGAACGCCTTACGTCCAAGAATCAGCCCCATTCCGCCAGCGCGTTTGTTGATAACCGCAGTACGCACTGCATCGCTGAGGTCAGTTTCACCGCCCGCAGCACCGCCGGAGTTTATCAACCCAGCCCGACCCATATAGCAGTTAGCTAACTGATAACGCACCAGATCAATCGGGTTTTCGCTGGTCAATTTGCTGTAAACACGATCGTCGGTGTAACCGTAATTAATTGCTTTATAGCCGCCGTTATTTTCCGCCATTTTTTGTTTGACGATATCTGCACCGATGGTTGCCGCCAGATGGTTTGCCTGACCGGTCAGGTCGGCGGAAACATGGTAATCAACGCCATCTTTCTTAAAGGCGGAGTTACGCAAATAGGCCCACAGCACTGTCACCATACCCAGCTCGTGCGCACGTTCAAAAGCCGCAGAAATTTCTTCAATCTGGCGACGTGACTCTTCCGAGCCAAAATAGATAGTCGCACCAACCGCAACCGCGCCCATGTTGAACGCCTGCTCCACGCTGGCATACAGCGTTTGATCGTAGGTATTCGGGTAACTTAGCGTCTCGTTGTGATTAAGTTTGACGAGGAATGGAATGCGATGCGCATAACGCCGCGATACCGACGCCAGCACGCCGTAAGTTGACGCCACACAGTTACAGCCCGCTTCGATCGCCAGTTCAACAATGTTTTTCGGGTCAAAGTAGAGCGGGTTAGCAGCAAATGAAGCTCCGGCAGAGTGCTCAACGCCCTGGTCAACCGGCAGAATAGAAAGATATCCTGTGCCAGCCAGACGCCCGGTGTTGTACAACGTCTGCATATTACGTAACACCGCTGGCGGGCGATTATTGTCAATCATTACGCGGTCTACGTAGTCATGTCCGGGGAGATAAAGCTGGTCAGAAGGAATTGTCATACAACGGTGCTGTAAAAGGTTGTCGGCGTCTTTGCCAAGCAACTGCGCAATATCTGTCATTACTATGCTCCCGTAAATTCCGATTGGATATCGGCTATGGATTGTCCTGGCCCGCCTTTTGCGGGCAATCATAATCCTGGTCGTTACGGGCGAGTTTTTCCATCTTTTGGATGTTTTTTCAGCGTTTTCTGTTGGCTCGATTCATCAGAAAAAATGTTAGCGCGGTCAAGTTTTCACCGCAAAGGTATTTAAAAGGTATTATTAAGTGGTATTGTCATCGCGTACCTTACATTACCTGTCATGAAGGAATTAAAAGATGAAAACAACAGCAAAGCTGTCGTTCATGATGTTTGTTGAATGGTTTATCTGGGGCGCGTGGTTTGTGCCATTGTGGTTGTGGTTAAGTAAAAGCGGTTTTAGTGCCGGAGAAATTGGCTGGTCGTATGCCTGTACCGCCATTGCGGCGATCCTATCGCCAATTCTGGTTGGCTCCATCACTGACCGCTTTTTCTCGGCGCAAAAAGTGCTGGCGGTATTGATGTTCGCAGGCGCGCTGCTGATGTATTTCGCTGCGCAACAGACCACTTTTGCCGGGTTCTTTCCGTTACTGCTGGCTTACTCTCTAACCTATATGCCGACCATTGCGCTGACTAACAGTATCGCTTTTGCCAACGTGCCGGATGTGGAGCGTGATTTCCCGCGCATTCGTGTGATGGGCACTATCGGCTGGATTGCCTCTGGTCTGGCATGTGGTTTCTTGCCGCAAATGCTGGGGTATGCCGATATCTCACCGACTAACATCCCGCTGCTGATTACCGCCGGAAGTTCTGCTCTGCTCGGTGTGTTTGCGTTTTTCCTGCCCGACACGCCGCCAAAAAGCACCGGCAAAATGGACATTAAAGTCATGCTCGGCCTGGATGCGCTGATCCTGCTGCGCGATAAAAACTTCCTCGTCTTTTTCTTCTGTTCATTCCTGTTTGCGATGCCACTGGCGTTCTATTACATCTTTGCCAACGGTTATCTGACCGAAGTTGGCATGAAAAACGCCACCGGCTGGATGACGCTCGGCCAGTTCTCTGAAATCTTCTTTATGCTGGCATTGCCGTTTTTCACTAAACGCTTTGGTATCAAAAAGGTATTATTGCTTGGTCTGGTCACCGCTGCGATCCGCTATGGCTTCTTTATTTACGGTAGTGCGGATGAATATTTCACCTACGCGTTACTGTTCCTCGGTATTTTGCTTCACGGCGTAAGTTACGATTTTTACTACGTTACCGCTTACATCTATGTCGATAAAAAAGCCCCCGTGCATATGCGTACCGCCGCGCAGGGGCTGATCACGCTCTGCTGCCAGGGCTTCGGCAGTTTGCTCGGCTATCGTCTTGGCGGTGTGATGATGGAAAAGATGTTCGCTTATCCGGAACCGGTAAACGGGCTGACTTTCAACTGGTCCGGGATGTGGACTTTCGGCGCGGTGATGATTGCCATTATCGCCGTGCTGTTCATGATTTTTTTCCGCGAATCCGACAACGAAATTACGGCTATCAAGGTCGATGATCGCGATATTGCGTTGACACAAGGGGAAGTTAAATGAAAACAGAACGTATTCTCGGTGCTCTTTATGGGCAGGCGTTAGGGGATGCGATGGGGATGCCCTCCGAGCTTTGGCCACGCAGCCGCGTTAAAGCACACTTTGGCTGGATTGACCGTTTTCTGCCTGGACCAAAGGAGAATAACGCGGCCTGTTATTTTAACCGCGCCGAATTCACCGACGATACCTCGATGGCGCTGTGTCTGGCGGATGCGTTACTGGAACGTGAAGGCAAGATCGATCCGGATCTGATTGGGCGTAATATTCTCGACTGGGCGCTGCGTTTCGACGCCTTTAACAAAAACGTACTAGGTCCGACCTCGAAGATTGCGCTTAACGCCATTCGCGACGGTAAACCCGTTGCTGAACTGGAAAACAACGGCGTGACCAACGGCGCAGCGATGCGCGTCTCGCCATTAGGTTGTTTGCTTCCGGCGCGTGATGTTGATTCCTTTATTGATGATGTGGCGCTGGCGTCGAGCCCGACCCATAAATCCGATCTGGCAGTTGCAGGTGCGGTAGTCATCGCATGGGCGATTTCTCGTGCCATTGACGGAGAAAGCTGGTCAGCGATTGTTGATTCCCTGCCTTCAATTGCGCGACATGCACAGCAAAAACGCATCACTACCTTCAGCGCCTCACTGGCAGCACGTCTGGAGATTGCGCTGAAAATTGTGCGCAATGCCGACGGCACCGAATCCGCCAGCGAACAGCTTTACCAGGTCGTTGGCGCAGGTACCAGCACTATTGAGTCCGTTCCGTGCGCCATTGCGCTGGTTGAACTGGCACAAACCGACCCGAATCGCTGCGCCGTCCTGTGCGCTAACCTTGGCGGCGACACAGACACCATCGGCGCTATGGCGACGGCGATTTGCGGCGCGTTGCATGGCGTTAACGCTATCGATCCTGCATTAAAGGCGGAACTGGATGCGGTAAATCAGCTTGATTTCAACCGCTATGCCACAGCGCTGGCGAAATATCGTCAACAACGGGAGGCGGTATGAGCGGCGCTCGATTACACACGCTGCTGCCTGAATTAACCTCGCGTCAGCCGGTGATGGTCGTCGGCGCGGCGGTCATTGATGTGATCGCCGACGCTTATGCCCTCCCCTGGCGTGGGTGCGATATCGAACTGAAGCAGCAGAGCGTTAACGTTGGCGGCTGCGCACTGAATATTGCCGTGGCGTTAAAGCGCCTCGGCATCGAAGCGGGTAATGCCTTGCCGCTCGGTCAGGGCGTGTGGGCGGAGATTATTCGCAACCGGATGGCGAAAGAGGGGTTAATCAGCCTGATCGATAACGCCGAAGGCGATAACGGCTGGTGTCTGGCGCTGGTTGAGCCGGATGGCGAACGCACTTTTATGTCATTCAGCGGTGTGGAAAATCAGTGGAATCGCCAGTGGCTGGCGCGATTAACCGTTGCGCCTGGCAGCCTGCTCTATTTTTCCGGTTATCAACTGGCCTCGCCTTGCGGCGAATTGTTAGTGGAATGGCTGGAAAAGCTGCAAGACGTGACGCCGTTTATCGATTTTGGCCCACGTATCGGCGATATCCCGGACGCATTACTGGCGCGGATCATGGCCTGTCGACCTTTAGTATCACTCAATCGTCAAGAGGCTGAGATTGCCGCCGAACGTTTTGCTTTATCCGCAGAGATAACAACACTTGGCAAGCAATGGCAGGAGAAATTTGCCGCGCCGTTGATCGTTCGTCTCGATAAAGAGGGTGCATGGTATTTCAGCAACGACGCTTCTGGCTGCATTCCGGCATTTCCAACGCAAGTTGTAGACACCATTGGGGCGGGCGACAGTCATGCAGGTGGCGTACTTGCCGGGCTGGCCTCTGGTCTGCCACTGGCGGATGCCGTATTACTGGGCAATGCAGTGGCGTCGTGGGTTGTCGGGCATCGGGGCGGTGATTGTGCGCCAACGCGCGAGGAACTACTCCTCGCACACAAAAACGTATAGATCGCTGCGACAGTGGCTAATGCTGTACTCAATAGGCCGTTGCTGTTGGTCAAGCGCCACTTGCTTGATCACCAGCACCGGTATTTTGCTATCTAACTGAATATGTGACTGAAACTCGGCATCCGGCATCCGGGCGCTAACGCGGGAACGCGTACGTTGTGGGTAAATGTGCTGGCTGCGGAAATAGTCATAAAGTGAAATCCCGATGGCATCAACATCATGAATTAAATGCGCCGGAACCCACGATTCCTCAATCGATACCGCTTCTTCATCGACATAGCGAATACGCTTAAGCAAAAAGACATCACTTCCTGCTTCGACCGCCAGCTGCTGCGCGACTTCTTCGGGACATTTCACGACACGCTTGTTAACCCATAGCGTATCGGGCTTTTTCCCGCGCAATACCACCTGCTGAGAAAAACCTCGCGCTTCTTTCAACGAGTATTCGAAGATGTTGTTGATCTGCGTGCCGTAACCGCGCGAACGCGTCACCACACCCTCTTCTTCCAGCGCCTGCATCGCCTTGCGCACCGTAATGCGCGAAACGCCGGTTAACTGACTTAAATCACGCTCACCGGGCAAAATATTGCCATGCTCCAGCACCCCGCTGCGCACGGCATTTTTTACCGTTTCGGCAAACTTAATATAAAGCGGCGTGTTATCCGCCGCTAAAATACGCTCGTTCAGTTGGGCAATCAGCTGGGTATGCGCTTGTTCCATTTGTCTTTTTCCTGCCAGGGAGTCTGGTGGGAGTATATCACTGCTTCTTATTTAAGGCGTTTCTTTAATCCCATCAACGAATCCCTGCAACTCCTCCACCGTGCCATTAAACACATTAAAATCCACCGGACCATTGATGCCATCTACCTGTCCACGGTCGGAATGCTGCCAGAAGCGCCAGGCCATTCCGTCATTGTCCGGACGACGTTGATAATAGTGAGCCACCCACCACGGATATTCATTAAAATAGCCCGCCAGATTCGTGTGATAAAAAACGGCTCCTGAGTAAATAATCGGCTTTTTTCCCGTGCGTTTTTCTACCATTTTTAGCCACTGACTTACCCGCTTGCGTAATTCTTTTGCCGATAATTTTCCCCGTTCTTCTACGTCCAGCACGGCAGGGAAATCGCCTTGTGAGAAATCCACCGTTTGCAGAAATAATCGTGCCTGAACCGGCGCTGCTACCGACGGGGAGAAATAATGATACGCCCCGCGCAGCAGGCCATTTTCGCGGCTTAGTTGCCAGTTACGCGAAAAATACGGGTCCACCAGCTTTTCGCCTTCCGTCGCCTTAATAAAAGCAAACTGTAAGCGGATACCGTTGTCGCGCATTTTTGCCACCCGCTGCCAGTCGATCCGCTCCTGCCAGCGAGAAACATCTATTCCGTGAATGGTGTAACTGGCAGGAATGCGAATAGCGAAAGATTTAACCGGGCGATAACCGTAGAAATGGATGTAGTCTGTAATCTGAACTGCTGTCGAATAGAAAAAATTCACCGTCTGACGCGGATAAATTGCAACGATGGAAATTAGCCCAAGAGCGCATAATAGAGAGGTGAGTTTTTTTCGACTGGTAATTCTTAGCTGCATTGGTTTCATCCCTGAATGTCAGTGCCAAAGGCTGACAATAACCAAAGCAGCTATAGTACGGTGCTCACCACCAGGCGTGGAAGTGGTGAACCGGACCAATACCGTGACCAACTTCCAGCGTGTCGGCCTGGGCTAATGCTGATGAAAGCCAGCTTTTTGCCTCCTGTACGGTGTCAGCCCAGTTTGTATGGCGCGGGCGTAGTGCAGCCAACGCCGCAGAGATCGTACAACCAGTGCCGTGGGTGTTTTTGGTCATAATGCGCGGTGCGGTAAACCGTTGTTCACCCTCGCGGGTAAACAGCCAGTCCGGGCTTTGCTCATCATCCAGATGACCACCTTTCATTAGCACTGCGCCACAGCCCATCGCCAACAGCGATCGCCCTTGTTCCAGCATTTCCTGTTCGGTGCGCGCGTGTGGCGCGTCGAGCAAGGCGGCAGCTTCGGGCAAGTTTGGCGTTATTAATGAAACCTGTGGCAATAATCGACTGCGCAGCGTAGCAACCGCCGAAGGTGAAAGCAGCGGGTCGCCGCTTTTTGCCAGCATAACGGTGTCGAGTACCACGTTTTGGATCTGATAACGTTGCAACCGTTCTGCCACCGCTTCAACAATATCGGTTTCCGCCAACATACCGATTTTAGTGGTGTCGATTCGCACATCGCTGAACACCGAATCGAGCTGGGCGGCGACAAAATCAGGCTCAATGCGATACACCGACTGTACGCCACGGGTATTTTGCGCCACCAGTGCAGTAATAACTGAGCAACCATAAGCGCCAAGTGCCGAGAAGGTTTTAAGATCGGCCTGAATCCCCGCACCACCACTCGGATCAGTACCGGCAATCGTCAGAGCGTTAATTCGTTTCATGCCTGCACCTCCTGCGTCAATTGCCAGAGCGCATCAAGGAAATGTGGAACAAAACTGCCTGGCCCCTCGCTTCTGGCGACTGCGCGCTCTCCGGCTTGTTTCATCCAGTGACAGGCAGATGCGACATTTTCCAGCATATCGCCTGGTAACGCACAGCAGGCAGCGACAACCGCCGATAATGCACAGCCAGTTCCTACCACTTTGGTCATTAACGGATCGCCACCGTGAATACCAATGATACGATGTCCATCGGTAACATAATCCATCTCGCCAGTGACCACGACGATTGCGCCAGTTTCCCGTGCCAGTGTTTGTGCAGCGGGTATCGCGTTAGCTGCGGCGTCAGTGGTATCCACTCCCCGTCCACCATTAGCAATGCCAGCTAATGCCATGATTTCCGAAGCATTACCACGTATGGCGGTTGGCTTATGAGACAGAAGTTCCAGACAAAAACGGCGGCGATAATCGAGTGCACCAACCGCTACTGGATCAAGCGTCCAGGGTGTTTGAGAGCTTTTTGCTTGCTCAACGGCGGCACACATCGACTGTGCGCGTAGCTGCGTCAGCGTGCCAACGTTAATCAGCAACGCACTGGCAATAGCCGCAAACTGACTGGCCTCTTCGGTTTCGATAACCATCGCTGGCGATGCACCGAGCGCCAGCAAGGTATTGGCAGTAAAGGTTTGCACCACATCGTTGGTCATGCAGTGCACAAGAGGGGAATGTTGGTGAAAAAGGTGTAACGCGTGCGCAGATTGCGCTGAACTCAGCAGGTCGACTTGCATAGTTTGCTCCTGCCATAACGTGAAGAAGCAATGACCTGGTGGTCCGTGACTTCCCTACGCTGGCATTATCCAGATCAGGTGATACGGGTATTTCTCAGCCTTCACGCAGAAGGGCACCCCGAGTCGTTTGGTTGCGATGATAAATCGCAGAGGAGGATGGTAATGTCCAGCGCACGCGTTGTAAACGAGGAAAAACGGCAGTTTTACAATCGCGTTAATAAATTATTTGATATATGAATCCAGCACCTTCAGAACGACATCCAGATCTTCTTCACGTTTTAGCTCATCCCCCTGGTGAACGATGTGTTCCGTCAGATGACCTTTAATCACTTCCCGCATCAGACCGTTTACCGCGCCACGGATAGCAGCAATCTGTTGTAAAACTGCAGCGCATTCGTGCGGCTCGTCGAGCATTTTCTTGAGCGCCACGACCTGGCCCTGAATCTTACTGGCACGCGCTTTCAGTTTCTGTTTATCACGGATTGTATGAGACATGGCAACACCTGGTTAACAAGAATATGAAAAATCATAGCACTATTAATCTACTGGGGGGTAGTATCAGGTACTGGGGGGGAGTAGAATCAGATTGCCGAATTAATACTAAGAATTATTATCATGACCGAATTTACAACTCTTCTTCAGCAAGGAAACGCCTGGTTCTTCATCCCCAGCGCCATCTTACTTGGTGCGCTTCATGGCCTGGAACCAGGGCACTCAAAAACGATGATGGCGGCGTTTATCATCGCCATCAAAGGCACCATTAAACAAGCGGTGATGCTCGGACTGGCAGCAACTATTTCGCATACCGCAGTGGTCTGGTTAATTGCCTTTGGCGGGATGGTGATCAGCAAGCGCTTTACTGCTCAATCAGCAGAACCGTGGCTCCAGCTGATTTCCGCAGTGATCATTATTGGCACCGCGTTCTGGATGTTCTGGCGTACCTGGCGCGGCGAACGCAACTGGCTGGAGAATATGCACGAGTATGATCATGAACATCATCACCACGATCACGAAGATCACCACGACCATGGACATCATCACCATCACGAACATGGCGAGTATCAGGATGCCCATGCACGAGCCCATGCCAATGACATTAAACGACGCTTTGATGGTAGAGAGGTCACCAACTGGCAAATTTTGTTATTTGGCTTAACCGGTGGCCTTATCCCCTGCCCGGCAGCAATTACCGTGCTGTTGATATGCATTCAGTTGAAAGCCCTGACACTGGGCGCAACACTGGTCGTCAGTTTCAGCATTGGCCTGGCGTTAACGCTTATCACCGTAGGCGTTGGCGCAGCAATCAGCGTTCAGCAGGTCGCAAAACGCTGGAGCGGATTTAACACTCTCGCTAAACGCGCCCCCTATTTTTCCAGTCTGTTGATTGGCTTAGTCGGTGTGTATATGGGCGTACATGGCTTCATGGGCATAATGCGATAACTCAATCCTTTAGGCTTGCATGTTATCTTCAGCCCAGGATGATTCTTAAATCAGCTATTTCCGCTGACTCTCTGCTCGCTAAGGATGCTTTTAGGGCATCCTTTCATTTACACTTTTTACGAAATCATGGGATCACTAACAAAATATCGCTTGTCAGTTATATTGTATGGCAGGAAAGATATGCGACTGATATTACAGATCCCCAAAGTGGAGAGTTTATGACCATTAAAAATAAGATGTTGCTGGGTGCGCTTTTGCTGGTTACCAGTGCCGCCTGGGCCGCACCAGCCACCGCGGGTTCGACCAATACCTCGGGAATTTCTAAGTATGAGTTAAGCAGTTTCATTGCTGACTTTAAGCATTTCAAACCAGGCGATACCGTCCCAGAGATGTACCGCACCGATGAGTACAACATTAAGCAGTGGCAGTTACGTAACCTGCCCGCGCCTGATGCCGGGACGCACTGGACCTATATGGGTGGCGCGTACGTGTTGATCAGCGACACCGACGGTAAAATCATTAAAGCCTACGACGGTGAGATTTTTTATCATCGCTAAAAAAAGCCCCCTCATCATGAGGGGGAAATGCAGACACCTTGTTATTTTTTATTATTAGCCACTTGCTCGTCTTGCTTGTTATTAGTCGTATTTCACGTTGATTAATGCGGTTGCCTCCAGTGCGCCAGATTTAACTTTGTTTGTATCGTAGACGTAGTAACTGGCAGTTATCGGAATTGAAACCGTTGTATCTGTAAGTTTTGACTTTGCCGCAATTTCTTTTAAATTTGTGTATCCTTTACTGCTGTTAGTGATATTTAAAAGTGTGACTGACGAACCATTACTTTCAAGAATAAATCCTACGCCATTATCTTCCGCACCTTTCAGTATTGTGTTGCTGTTGGTTAACAAGTCAGAACTTGATAAATACACCTGCATTTTCCGTGATGTTTGATTTTGTTGACCTAATAAATTTTTACAACGCAGAATAATATCCCCTTGTTTACTATTTATTGTTGCTTTGTTACCTGTGGCTGGTAATTGTGAAACGGGAATACTGTCTAAAGTAATTAATAAATCGTCCGGTTTGCAGGTTGTGGTTATCGGGTTGTATGACAATGTCAGATTAAAGGAATAGACACCTGCATTTTGTGCCAATGCATTTCTGTAGCTATTTACACATGCATCCCATGACTTGCCACCTAATAAACACAGTAGAAATTGTACTGCGGCACTCCCGCGTGTCGATGATGAAGCACTGGATAATGTCGCAACACCATTAATCATCACTGAACCGCCGCCCCCCGCAGAAACATTCACTTTTGCATTACTGGCCGCAGGTGTCACCGTAACTGAATAACCACTGGTGAAACTGGTCTGATTATTTGACAACGTGATGTTGTTTTTATTGGTCCATTCAAAATGTAAATTTAATTTTATGGTATCGTTATAAAGTCCAACAATAATATCCGACGGGCTCATAGGGGTGATAGTATTTGTACTTACGCATGACGAATCATTAAAATTATGCTCATATGTCGCCATTTGTGTTTGAGTAAGTGCAAAATCCCCCTGAACAACCAAGTTGTGCTGAACAGATAACTCACTATAACATGCCGCATAGCTCACAGGCATAACCATCATCATTAATATAAATAGCATTATGCGAATTTCCATAGAACCACCTGACTATTACTGGCAAATATAATTTCTACTTTCATCAATCTCTTTACCGAAGGTGATTGTGCATGAAAGTCCTTGTTGCTTATCAATTGCCACATTAACCGATGGCGGTACTTCATTGGTGCGAATAAATAACTGGCTTCCCTGGCCGACAACGCCAATATTATGACCATGGATATCATTGACTTCATAACCAAACATTAATGGTTGACCATCCGCTCTTAACGCTTTAATAAACCAGGGCTTGCGCTGATCGGTATCAAAATTAACCAGTACAACCGCGCCGCGATAAGGGGCGGCAATTTTCCGGTTGCCACGTAATTCTGCTTCGCTATCGCTTTGCGACACATCCAGCATCAGGTGATTTTCCCGATAAGGTGTCATTCCGTCGTATACCACCACTCCATTACGGTTTGTTGTGCGATATTTTTGCCCATTGACATAAGCATCTTTAATTCCTGGCGCATTCATCACAGCAAACGTTTCGGAAAGACGGTTCGCCAGATTAACGCCCCCCGACCAGGCGACAATGCCCCCTGAAACACTGGCTCCAGCCTGTCGATAAGTACTCGACTGACTATAACTGCCATTCACTGTCGCAACCGGCGCGTTCCAGGTCAAATTCGCCCCAGCTGTCGTTTCATTTCCCTGATTCTGATAACTCAGGTTGACCCCATAGTTAAACTGATCCCGGCTTCCAACGGTTCCTGATAATCCCGTATTATTTGAGGCAAACCCCTGATCATCAAACGTCGTTGAGTTAGACATATATATTTGCCGACGAGGCGTCGTAACGTCATCACCCCAATCAAAGGGAATCGATATAAAAATATTAAAACGTTTCTCTTCATGATGATTCTCGTCATACGCCTGGCTTGCCGCGAGGATATAGCTTATCCGCCGCCAGTTATTGGAATAACTCAACTGATAATCCTTACTGCTGCCGCTACGCCCCCAGTAATCTCGCCATAACGTACTTAAGGACACAGACCCCCAGCCTTCTGGCAATGACTGGCTCATATTGGCAGAGAAGCTATTTTTACGGCCAAAATCGTTCTGGTAATAATCGGCAATGTCATAGACATCGTTTTCATCACGGCGATAATTATCTTTATTGTTTGCCCAAACGTGATCATTAAATGTCCGGTAATCACGCGATGAATAACGCCAGGCCGCCAGACCAAAACGCGTCGACGTTTGGCTCACAAATTTGTTGTAGGCAATTTGATAACTTTGCCCGTCAAACACATCGCCGTTGTCTTGTTTACTATGCGACTTCGTGGCATCGACGGAAATGGCACCAATGCGTGTATTCCAGCCAGTCCCCAAAGTAAACGCGTAATAATTATTCGCGACCATCGAGCCACCATACAGCGTCAATAAATTATTAAAACCATACTGATAACCCGCCTGGACAAAATCACTTTGTTTGCTCGCCCCTTCAATATGGCTACGACCCGCCGCAAAATCATATTTCGATACGCCGGGTTGCAGCATATTTGGCACTGCTGCATAAGGCACCAGATAGGTGGTTACCGAGCCGTCCGCCTCTTTCACGCTGACATCAAGATCTGCTCCACCACCGGCCAACTGCAAATCTGTAATCGCGAACGGGCCAGGAGGAACCTCTTTCTGATAAACCACAAAACCGTTCTGTTCAATAGTTACCAGCGCATTACTCTGAGCAATCCCCTGCACCCGTGGCGTAAAATTTTGTTTCGAGTTAGGCAACATCTGCATATCACGAAACAACCGCACACCGCTGAAGCGAACAGAATCAAAAATATCGCTTGATGTGTACATATCACCCACGCGAAGCGTGCCGAGAAGTTGGGCAAATCCACGTTCCAGATACAGGGTATTGCTTTTCCACACCCCTGGATTGTTATTTGTTTTACTGAAACTGGCATCAGAATGCAGTTGCCACCCCAGTAAATTTAACCCGCTGTTAAAACGTACATATGTACTCTTACTATTACCCGACGCTTTATAGTCACTGTAATACTGACTCACATAATAAGAGGTATAAAACGCATTAATACCCCGCTCCCAGTTTTCCGGTGGAACATAGCCACTTTCCAGTTCTTCCACCCAGGCCTGCGGGACACTGAAATCGAGACGAAAAACCCCGATATCCCAGGTATAGCTCCCACCCTGAACAAGTTGCTCAAATGTTAAACATTGCTTACCGCTGGCGAAGTTATCGCTATTAATGCCTAACCGCTTGATAACTTCTATTGATAAACATGTTTCTTGCGGGTTGTCTTTAACAATAATCTCATATTTCCCGCGCCATTGCTTATTGACATAAATATCGATGTCATACTGCCCCGGTAAGGGTTGATTATCATCAAGACGAATATTTGCAACCTGCTGGTCTTTCATTCCACCTATCATAAAATGGGTATCAAAGGTTTCTTCAGCTGCATAAGCTTCAATGCCGAGCAATAACGCTACGATTGCTGATGCAAGTGGGGTCATTCTCAACATAGGCAGCTCCTGCAATTAAATTTTGTCACTAATATAGTTGCCGTGGTCATCGATAATGGTCAGATACCAGTTATTTGCATTATTACTTTTGACATTAACACTCTGACTTTCTAAGGGGGCAATCATTATAGTTTCATAATTGACTTTGACATTATTAGCTTTGACATCCGAAATCGTCACCCAATTAGCTGAGTCATTTTTTATCACCAATCCATTGCCACTGCGACTTACCAGTAACTTTTTAAAGGTCGCTTTATTTACCGGAGCAATACCCGCCGGGCGGTAAAACAATTTGATTCTGTTTTGCATCGCAAACTTCAGTGCATTCTTACCTTCTTGTTCTGGACTATTTGGTGGAATATCCAGAACATTCAGATAAAAAATGCTTTCTTTATTAGTGGGCAGTTTATTCGGCATAATTTTGATTTTTACTTGCTGCCCGGAATTTGCCCCTATTTTTGCCACTGGTGGCGTTAACATGAAAGGAACCTGAATTTTTTCTGGTGGTAACGACGTATCGCCATCATCAATCCACGCCTGCAGCAGCGAAGAACGGTTTCCCTGGTTCATCAACTGCACCATAACTTCTTTATTTTCTGCCGGGTAAATAATGCGCGTCCCGTAGATAACAATTCCGGCATGTGCAGGAAGGACCATAGAAAAAATGAGTAAAGATAATAATCCTTTCATCTTAATGCCTCTTAAATTAAAAAGCCGCCATGGGGATAGCGGCCATGTTTATTACCTGGAGAAACTTGCAATTTTATTTATTAATCCTGCGCCACACGCATAACCAGAGAAGATAACACATCACCTGATTGCACTGAGTTATCTGTCAGTTTCAGGTATTTTGCTTTAAACGGAATAGCATATTGACCTTCCGCTGTTTTATAACTCTCAATGTTAAAAGGTGCAGAAACATCCAGGACATCGCTGTTATCACCTAAATAGAGATAGTAACCCACGGTATCGTTGCTACTGGCTATCGCCTTATCGTTACCGGTTATTTTATCGTTGGTAATCAACGAGAGTTTTACACCAGCAACTTCTTTCGGGCAGCTAATTTTTAACATGCTGCTGGTTACACCGACTGCATCATCATAGGTAGAATATTTAGCTTTACCTTCAAAGACAGTGGTTGGTACAGTCGGCATATTAATACTTACTGAATCACCACCCGCTTCGAATTTACACGGAGATTCTGCAATATTCCCCTTAATAGTTAATGTTCCGGTATCAACGTCTGCAGCAAATACTCCAGCGCTCATAAAAAAAGAAGAAAAGACAGCGGCAGCAATAATTGAACGTTTCATAATATGTTCCTTAATAAAATTTATTTTTGGTTGTTAAGAGTCTGTATCTCTTGGAAACAAATTTCTCACATCAAAAAAGTTGCCGCAATGTAAACACATTGTTTTATTGATTTAAAACAAATTAACCATTGCAATATAAATACAACAAATATTTAAGAGTATTAACTATTTATCGCATCTATCAATTAATGTAGATTTATGTAAATGGTATTGTTGATATCAATAAAAAAGCCGAAATCATTTATATAAATGATTTCGGCTTTCTAAATGCAATTAAAATCAGGTTGCCAAATTAATCGTAGCGATTTAACACGATTCGACGTTTGCTATCGCTACCTGCAACAACCACTTCTGTCGTTACACCTTTGACGGGCGAAGAAAACAGATGACGGGTGTCAACATTATACGTTAACTGACCACAATGCTGTTGTGGTTGACTATTAACCATAGCCATACTGCATGTTGGGGGACTGATCCTGCCATTAATCGTTAATGTGGCAGTCTCTGAAGAGAATGCGGGAGAAGCCAATCCATAGGCAAGAAAAATAATTCCTGACAGCCAATACTTATTCATTGAACGTTATCCCTGTAGTAAAGGTTATGCCTGGATAGAATGAGTGCATAACAAACTATAGCTGTACATCCACTACACAGCCACGAAGGATGATAATGAAGCATTGCCTGTATGATCAATCGACTTTGTAGAGTTTCGGACGAAGGTCCGCAGAATATTCGCAGTATTAAATAAGTGTTCATTAATGCGGCAAAAACTAATACACCGCATCAATGTAACATCTCTGCGGTGTATGAAGAATAACCAGAATGGTTAATAGGCGTTAGACCGCGCGGAAGGAAATCTCGCCTGGAATGACTTCACCCTGCCAGTAGAGCTGAGCTGCAACGCGGTCAGCCAGCTGGCGGTAGATAGCGGTAAATTCGCTCTCCGGACGGCTGATAACCGTTGGCGTGCCTTTATCGAGATCCTCACGTAAGGAGATGTGTAACGGCATCTGCCCCAGCAGCTGTGTGTGGTATTTTTCAGCCAGTTTCTCAGCACCACCGGTACCGAAAATCGGTTCATGGTGACCACAGTTACTGCAAATATGCACACTCATGTTCTCGACAATACCAAGCACCGGAACCTCGACTTTCTCGAACATCACAATGCCTTTTTTCGCATCGATCAACGCGATGTCCTGCGGGGTGGTGACCACGACTGCACCAGTTACTGGAATGTTTTGCGCCAGCGTCAATTGAATGTCACCGGTGCCTGGCGGCATATCAAGCACCAGATAGTCGAGATCCGGCCACAAGGTTTCCTGCAACATCTGCATTAACGCCTTGCTCGCCATCGGTCCACGCCACACCATCGCATTGTCGTCAGTGACCAGATAACCAATTGAATTGGTTGCCAGGCCATGAGACATAATCGGTGCCATGTGGGTACCGTCCGGCGACGTTGGACGCTGATTTTCTGCGCCCAGCATGGTGGGAATTGATGGGCCGTAGATATCGGCGTCCAGAATGCCGACTTTCGCCCCTTCCGCCGCCAGTGCCAGCGCCAGGTTTACCGCCGTGGAGGATTTACCCACGCCGCCTTTACCGGAGCTGACCGCAATGATGTTCTTCACACCATTAATACCCGGCTGATTCTTCACGCGTTTTAAGGTGGCGATATTGTGCGACAGTTTCCAGTCGATAGCTTTCGCCCCGGTGATACGCAGCAGTTCGGCGCTACATTGCTCTTTTAACTCTTCAAACGCGCTATGCCAGACGAATGGCATAACCAGTTCCACATGCAACGTGTCGTCCATCCAGGCGACATGGTGCAACGCTTTCAGCGTGGTGAGGTTATGCTTCAGGGTTGGGTGCTGAAAATTGGCCAGTGTCCCGGCGACCATTGCGCGCAAGGCTTCTGGTGATTTGGCCTGGGATTGTTCGTTCATCCCGACTCCTTTTTTGTATAGATAAACCATCAGCTGATAGTTTACCTGAAGAATATAGAGAAGTACTTACTTAACATTTTCCCATTTGGTACTATCTAACCCCTTTTCACTATTAAGAAGTAATGCCTACTATGACTCAAGTCGCGAAGAAAATTCTGGTGACGTGCGCACTGCCGTACGCTAACGGCTCAATCCACCTCGGCCATATGCTGGAGCACATCCAGGCTGATGTCTGGGTCCGTTACCAGCGAATGCGCGGCCACGAGGTCAACTTCATCTGCGCCGACGATGCCCACGGTACACCGATCATGCTGAAAGCTCAGCAGCTTGGTATCACCCCGGAGCAGATGATTGGCGAAAATGAGTCAGGAGCATCAGACTGATTTCGCAGGCTTTAACATCAGCTATGACAACTATCACTCCTGACACTTTTTAGCAGAGAGAACCGCCAGTTTGTCAGGCATCTACTCTCGCCTGAAAGGAACGGTTTTATTAAAAACCGCACCATCTCTGCTGTTACGATCGGAAAAAGGCATTTCCTGCCGGACCGTTTTGTGAAAGGCACCTGCCCGAAATGTAAATCCCCGGATCAATACGGCGATAACTGCGAAGTCTGCGGCGCGACCTACAGCCCGACTGAATTGATCGAGCCGAAATCGGTGGTTTCTGGCGCTACGCCGGTAATGCGTGATTCTGAACACTTCTTCTTTGATCTGCCCTCTTTCAGCGAAATGTTGCAGGCATGGACCCGCAGCGGTGCGTTGCAGGAGCAGGTGGCAAATAAAATGCAGGAGTGGTTTGAATCCGGCCTGCAACAGTGGGATATCTCCCGCGACGCGCCATACTTTGGTTTTGAAATTCCGAACGCGCCGGGCAAATATTTCTACGTCTGGCTGGACGCACCGATTGGCTACATGGGTTCTTTCAAGAATCTGTGCGACAAGCGCGGCGACAGCGTAAGCTTCGATGAATACTGGAAGAAAGACTCCACCGCCGAGCTGTACCACTTCATCGGTAAAGATATTGTTTACTTCCACAGCCTGTTCTGGCCTGCCATGCTGGAAGGCAGCAACTTCCGCAAGCCGACCAACCTGTTTGTTCATGGCTATGTGACGGTGAACGGCGCAAAGATGTCCAAGTCTCGCGGCACCTTTATTAAAGCCAGCACCTGGCTGAATCATTTTGACGCTGACAGCCTGCGTTACTACTACACTGCGAAACTCTCTTCGCGCATTGATGATATCGATCTCAGAACCTGGACCTGGAGGATTTCGTTCAGCGTGTGAATGCCGATATCGTGAACAAAGTGGTTAACCTGGCCTCTCGTAATGCGGGCTTTATCAACAAGCGTTTTGACGGCGTGCTGGCAAGCGAACTGGCTGACCCGCAGTTGTACAAAACCTTCACTGATGCCGCTGAAGTGATTGGTGAAGCGTGGGAAAGCCGCGAATTTGGTAAAGCAGTGCGCGAAATCATGGCGCTGGCTGATCTGGCTAACCGCTATGTCGACGAGCAGGCTCCGTGGGTGGTGGCAAAACAGGAAGGCCGCGATGCCGACCTGCAGGCAATTTGCTCAATGGGCATAAACCTGTTCCGCGTGCTGATGACTTACCTGAAGCCGGTACTGCCGAAACTGACCGAGCGCGCAGAAGCATTCCTCAATACAGAACTGACCTGGGATGGTATCCAGCAACCGCTGCTGGGCCACAAAGTGAATCCGTTCAAAGCGCTGTATAACCGCATCGATATGAAGCAGGTTGAAGCACTGGTGGAAGCGTCTAAAGAAGAAGTGAAAGCAGCTGCCGCGCCAGTTACTGGCCCACTGGCAGATGATCCGATTCAGGAAACCATCACCTTTGACGACTTCGCAAAAGTTGACCTGCGCGTGGCGCTGATCGAAAACGCAGAGTTTGTTGAAGGTTCTGACAAACTGCTGCGCCTGACACTGGATCTCGGCGGTGAAAAACGCAATGTCTTCTCCGGTATTCGTTCTGCCTACCCGGATCCGCAGGCACTGATCGGGCGTCACACCATTATGGTGGCCAACCTGGCACCGCGTAAAATGCGCTTTGGTATCTCCGAAGGCATGGTAATGGCTGCTGGTCCTGGCGGGAAAGATATCTTCCTGTTAAGCCCGGATGCTGGTGCTAAACCAGGCCATCAGGTGAAATAATCCCCCTTTAAGGCGCTGCATCGACAGCGCCTTTTCTTTATAAATTCCTAAAGTTGTTTTCTTGCGATTTTGTCTCTCTCTAACCCGCATAAATACTGGTAGCATCTGCATTCAACTGGATAAAATTACAGGGATGCAGAATGAGACACTTTATCTATCAGGACGAAAAATCACATAAATTCTGGGCAGTTGAGCAACAGGGAAACGAGTTGCATATCAGTTGGGGAAAAGTTGGCACCAAAGGGCAAAGCCAGATAAAAAGTTTTTCAGATGCTGCGGCAGTGGCAAAAGCGGAGCTTAAGCTGATTGCGGAGAAGGTGAAGAAGGGGTATGTGGAGCAAGCGAAGGATAATTCTTTGCAACCTTCCCAAACGGTAACGGGCTCTCTCAAGGTAGCGGACTTATCCACCATTATTCAGGAACAACCCTCTTTCGTAGCAGAAACCCGTACGCCTGACAAAAATACAGATGCTGTTTTACCGTGGCTGGCGAAAGATATTGCTGTCGTTTTTCCGCCCGAAGTTGTACACACCACGTTAAGTCATCGCCGCTTTCCCGGAGTTCCTGTTCAGCAAGCAGACAAATTGACCCAATTACGTCGCTTAGCCTGTAGTGTGTCGCAACGGGATAATAAAACAGCCACATTTGACTTCAGCGCCTGTTCTTTAGAATGGCAAAACACCGTCGCCCAGGCGATCAGTCAGATCGACGGCCTGAAAACAACACAGCTACCATCACCAGTAATGGCTGTACTCACGGCACTTGAAATGAAATGCACAAGATATAAAGTGCGTGAGGATGTTATGGATCAGATCGTCCAGGAAGGCGGTCTGGAATATGCTACTGATGTAATAATACACCTTCAACAGATTGATATTAAATGGGATTATGCGAATAATGTCATTATTATTCTGCCGTCTGGCATTGCACCTGACTACTTGGAGCAATATTCCAGATTTGAATTACGCCTACGTAAACATTTATCACTGGCGGAAGAGTCTCTCTGGCAAAAATGTGCACAAAAACTTATTGCCGCAATTCCACATATTCCAGAATGGCGGCAACCATTAATTGCTTTGTTATTACCCGAAAAACCAGAAATTGCACATGAAATTGCCCAGCGTCTACTGGGGCAAAAAAAATTACCCTCGCTTGAGTGGTTAAAAATAGTGGCGACTGATGAGCACATTCTTGCCTCATTAGAAAAATATCACGAGCCATATGCCATTTTTGATGATTACTATTGTGGTGCGATATGGTCAGCCACCGTATTACAGGAGCAAGGTGTTGCAGCCCTGCCCCGATTTGCTCCCTATGCCGCAAGTGACTACTGCGCCGATGTGTTGCGTCATATCAATCATCCGTTCGCATTAACACTGCTTATACGTGTAGCCGGGCATACTAAACGCTGTCACGATCGGATGACGAAAGCCATTGCTGCGTTCCCACATGCAGCAATGGCGGCACTGACGGAACTTCTTGGGCAAAAAGAAGAGAACAGTTGGCGCATTATGCTAATGACAATGCTTATCTCACAACCAGCACTGGCAGAACAGGTCATTCCCTGGCTCTCGACACCCGCAGTTGCCGTACTGAAATCATGCCAGCAACAACTGACACAGCCCTCAAACCATGCCAGCGCCGATCTACTGCCAGCCGTAGTAGTCTCCCCTCCCTGGCTTTCGAAAAAGAAAAAATCGCCGATTCCGGTGCTGGATTTAGCGCCATTAGGCATTGAGCCAATCTGTTATCTGACAGAAGAAATCAGTAATCAACTTTTGGCGAAATATATCTGGTATTCAAAACACATCACGGTTAGCCATGAAGAAAGTACTACCAACCTGTTGGCAAGGATGGGTTTTCAACGACGGATCGCTGGTACATATATTAAAGCTCCCGAAGCGGTAGTTGAGGCATGGCTAAATGAAGATTATTCAACCTTACTAAGTGAATTTAAGGTGTTTCATTCACCTACCGGGCATTATTGGCAGTTGGGGATTTTGACAACATTGCCGCTGGAGAAAGCAGTAAAAGCATGGAATGCCCTTACCCTATCTCCACATACCGATACCGAATACGCCATGTTACATTTTGGACTCAAAGGGTTACCTGGGTTAGTAAACTCACTTGCACGCTATCCACAAGAAGCCTTGCCCATCACGAATTACTTCGCAGCGAGTGAGCTGGCTCCTGCCGTCGCCCGTGCCTTCAACAAACTGAAAACGCTACGCGAAAACGCCCGTAGCTGGCTGTTGAAATACCCGGAACATGCCCTTACCGGCCTGCTGCCTGCGGCGCTCGGCAAAGCCGGTGAAGCACAGGATAACGCCCGCGCTGCCTTGCGTATGCTTACCGAAAACGGTCATCAGCCATTACTGCAAGAAATCGCCCGACGTTATAACCAGCCGGAAGTAACCGATGCGGTGAACGCTCTGCTTGCGCTCGATCCCTTAGATAATCACCCGACAAAAATCCCCACTCTTCCGGCCTTTTATCAGCCATCGCTCTGGACGCGCCCGGTATTAAAAGCAAATGCCCAATCACTGCCAGATAGCGCCCTCCTCCACCTCGGTGAAATGCTCCGCTTCCCTCAGGAAGAGGCTCTGTATCCGGGATTATTGCAGGTGAAAGACGTCTGTTCCGCCGACTCACTGGCGGGATTTGCCTGGGATCTGTTTACCGCCTGGCAGACCGCTGGCGCGCCGTCGAGAGAGAGTTGGGCGTTCACTGCGTTAGGCGTTCTCGGTAACGATGACACCGCCCGCAAACTGACGCCATTAATCCGCGCCTGGCCTGGCGAATCTCAGCATAAACGCGCCACCGTTGGGTTGGATATTCTCGCCGCTATCGGTAGTGATATAGCCCTGATGCAGCTTAACGGCATTGCCCAGAAACTGAAATTCAAAGCATTACAGGAGCGGGCGAAAGAGAAAATTGCCGACATTGCCGAAAGTCGCGAACTGACAGTGGCGGAGCTTGAAGATCGGTTAGCACCAGATCTCGGTCTGGATGATAACGGTTCGTTGCTGCTGGATTTCGGCCCACGCCAGTTCACCGTCAGCTTTGATGAAACCTTAAAACCGTTTGTGCGTGACGCTTCCGGCAGCCGTCTGAAAGACCTGCCCAAACCAAACAAAAGCGATGATGAATCACAGGCGAACGATGCTGTTAACCGCTACAAACTGCTGAAAAAAGATGCGCGTACCGTCGCCGCCCAGCAGGTAGCAAGGCTGGAATCCGCCATGTGCCTGCGTCGCCGCTGGTCGCCAGAAAACTTTCAGCTCTTCCTGGTTGAACATCCACTGGTACGCCACTTAACCCGCCGTCTGATTTGGGGCGTTTATAGCACCGAAAACCAGCTACTGACGTGCTTCCGCGTGGCGGAAGATAACAGCTACAGCACCGCTGACGATGATCTTTTCACCCTGCCGGAAGGCGATATCTCTGTTGGCATTCCTCACGTTCTGGAAATATCACCGACGGATGCTGCCGCCTTTGGTCAGCTTTTTGCCGACTACGAACTGCTACCACCGTTCCGTCAGCTTGACCGTAACAGTTACGCCCTGACAGAAGCCGAGCGCAACGCCAGCGAACTGACCCGCTGGGCAGGCAGAAAATGCCCGAGCGGTCGGGTCATGGGGCTGGCGAATAAAGGCTGGATAAAGGGCACCCCGCAGGATGGAGGCTGGATCGGCTGGATGATCAAACCTCTCGGTCGCTGGTCGTTAATCATGGAAATCGACGAAGGTTTTGCGGTAGGCATGTCGCCAGCCGAACTGAGTGCCGAGCAGCTCTTAAGCAAGCTGTGGCTATGGGAAGGCAAAGCAGAAAGCTATGGCTGGGGGAGTAATTCAACACAGGAAGCGCAGTTCTCCGTACTCGATGCCATCACCGCCAGCGAGCTAATTAACGATATTGAAGCCCTGTTTGAATAAGGAAAGAGCATGGACAAGGAATTACCGTGGCTGGCGGATAACGCTCAACTGGAACTGAAATATAAAAAAGGCAAAACACCACTCAGCCATCGCAATTGGCCGGGCGAACCGGTGCCTGTTATCACTGAAAGCATCATTCAGACACTGGGTGATGAATTGCTACAAAAAGCTGAGAAGAAAAAAAACATTGTCTGGCGTTATGAAAATTTTTCACTGGAGTGGCAGTCCGCCATTACGCAGGCCATCAACTTGATCGGCGAACACAAACCCTCAGTCCCGGCCCGCACAATGGCGGTGCTAGCCTGTATCGCGCAAAAGGACAGCCAACAGTTGCTCGACGAAATCGTCCAACAAGAGGGGCTGGAATATTCGACTGAGGTGGTGATTGCACGCCAGTTTATTGCACGGTGTTATGAGAATGATCCTCTGGTAGTCACATTGCAGTATCAGAACGAGGACTATGGCTATGGTTATCGCTCAGAAACCTATAACGAATTCGATCTCCGACTGCGTAAACACCTCTCTCTGGCAGAGGAAAGCAGCTGGCAGCGTTGCGCCGACAAACTCATTGCCGCACTGCCAGGAATACCCAAAATTCGCCGTCCTTTTATTGCACTACTCCTCCCGGAAAAACCTGAAATAGCCAATGAACTCGCCAGTCTTGAAAGCTCCCGGTCAAGTCTCCATTCAAAGGAGTGGTTAAAGGTCATTGCTACTGATAATACGGCGGTAAAAAAACTCGAACGATGCTGGGGCCTGGACGTATTTAGCGATCGAGAAGCCAGCTACATGTCGCATGAAAACCACTTCGGCTACGCGGCCTGCGCCGCCCTTTTGCGCGAACAAGGACTGGCAGCCGTTCCGCGCCTCGCGATATATGCCCATAAAGAAGATTGCGGCAGTCTGCTGGTACAAATTAACCATCCGCAAGTCATCCGCACCTTGCTACTGGTGGCTGATAAAAACAAACCCAGCCTGCAACGTGTAGCTAAATACCATAAAAACTTCCCCCATGCGACGCTCGCCGCACTGGCAGAACTGCTGGCGTTAACAGAACCACCAGCCCGCCCAGGTTATCCAATCATCGAAGACAAAAAGCTGCCTGCACAGCAAAAAGCACGCGATGAATACTGGCGTACGCTGTTACAAACGCTGATGGCATCGCAGCCACAACTGGCAGAAGAGATGATGCAGTGGTTAAGTACTCAAGCCAGGGCAGTGCTGAATAGTTATTTATCGGCACCGCCCAAACCGGTTATTGATAGTACCGATAACAGCAATCTGCCTGAAATCCTCGTTTCACCACCGTGGCGTAGTAAGAAAAAAATGACAGCTCCACGTCTTGATTTGGCACCGCTCGAATTAACGCCGCAAGTTTACTGGCAACCTGGCGAACGAGAGAGGCTTGCCGCCACTGAGCCTGCCCGTTATTTCAGCACGGAATCTCTTGCGGAACGCATGGAACAAAAAAGTGGGCGAGTTGTATTACAGGAACTGGGTTTTGGGGATGATGTATGGCTGTTTTTGAATTATATACTCCCCGGAAAACTGGATGCTGCACGCAATTCACTCATTGTTCAGTGGCATTACTACCAGGGGCGGGTTGAAGAGATCCTGAATGGCTGGAACTCCCCGGAAGCACAATTAGCAGAACAGGCGCTCCGCAGCGGTCACATAGAAGCGTTAATTAACATATGGGAAAATGACAACTACTCACGTTATCGTCCGGAAAAGAGTGTCTGGAACCTGTATTTATTGGCACAGTTGCCGCGTGAGATGGCTTTGACCTTCTGGCTGCGTATCAATGAGAAAAAACATCTGTTCGCGGGTGAGGACTATTTTCTCAGTATCCTCGGGTTGGATGCGCTACCAGGTCTGATGTTGGCTTTTTCACATCGTCCAAAAGAAACATTTCCGTTAATTTTAAATTTCGGCGCAACAGAACTGGCCCTGCCCATTGCCCGCGTCTGGCACCGTTTTGCGGGCCAGCGTAATCTGGCTCGCCAGTGGATTTTACAATGGCCGGAACATACGGCTACTGCACTTATCCCTCTTATCTTCACCAAATCTAGCGATAAAAGCGAAGCTGCATTACTTGCCCTGCGTTTACTTTACGAACATGGGCATGGCGAATTGCTACAAACTGTAGCCAATCGTTGGCAGCGTACAGATCTATGGCCTGCCCTGGAACAATTACTTAAACAGAGTCCAATAGAGATTTACCCGGCACGCATTCCAAAAGCCCCTGATTTCTGGCATCCGCAAATGTGGTCCAGGCCGCGCCTTATCACTAATAATCAACCTGTTACCGATGACGCTCTGGAAATTATCGGCGAAATGCTGCGCTTTACCCAGGGGGGACGTTTTTATAGCGGGCTGGAACAACTGAAAACGTTCTGCCAGCCACAAACGCTGGCAGCTTTTGCCTGGGATCTCTTCACTGCGTGGCAACAAGCTGGTGCCCCCGTAAAAGACAACTGGGCATTTCTGGCGTTAAGTCTCTTTGGTGACGAAAGCACGGCACGGGATCTAACGACACAGATCCTCGGCTGGCCACAAGAAGGCAAATCTGCCCGTGCTGTCAGTGGCCTGAACATCCTTACCCTGATGAATAATGATATGGCGCTGATACAGCTGCATCATATATCGCAACGGGCGAAATCCCGCCCCTTACGTGATAACGCGGCGGAATTTCTTCAGGTGGTCGCAGAAAATCGCGGGCTAAGCCAGGAAGAGCTAGCGGACAGATTAGTCCCAACCCTGGGCCTTGATGATCCGCAGGCGTTGAGTTTTGATTTTGGTCCCCGGCAGTTTACCGTTCGCTTCGATGAAAACCTCAACCCGGTTATCTTTGATCAGCAAAACGTTCGCCAGAAAAGCGTTCCCCGGTTGCGCGCCGATGACGATCAACTGAAAGCGCCCGAGGCACTGGCCCGACTAAAAGGGCTAAAAAAAGATGCCACTCAGGTGAGCAAAAACCTGCTCCCGCGTCTTGAAACGGCCCTACGTACCACCCGACGCTGGTCGCTGGCAGATTTTCATTCTCTGTTTGTTAATCATCCCTTTACCCGTCTGGTTACCCAGCGATTAATATGGGGGGCTTATCCGGCAAATGAACCGCGTTGTTTACTCAACGCCTTTCGTGTGGCCGCAGAGGGGGAGTTCTGCAATGCGCAAGATGAGCCAATTGACCTGCCTGCGGACGCTCTGATTGGCATTGCCCACCCGTTAGAAATGACAGTAGAAATGCGCAGTGAATTTGCACAGCTTTTTGCCGATTACGAAATTATGCCGCCTTTTCGCCAGTTGGCGCGGTGCACGGTGCTGCTCACACCTGATGAGTCAACCAGTAACAGCCTGACTCGCTGGGAAGGTAAATCCGCTACCGTTGGGCAGCTTATGGGAATGCGATACAAAGGCTGGGAGTCAGGCTATGAGGATGCATTTGTCTATGACCTGGGCGAGTACCGGCTGGTCCTTAAGTTTTCACCCGGTTTTAACCACTACAATGTTGATAGCAAAGCGCTAATGAGCTTCCGTTCTCTTCGAGTGTACTGTGACAATAAATCCGTCACTTTTGCCGAACTTGATGTATTGATTGAGTCGTGTCATTTCCATTAAACAGATCTCTGCGACGTTATCTGATGATCAGACTTGAGGATCCGTACCTGAATGCCTCACCATGAATTGTTACAGGTTCCGTCTATCGACTGGAGCGATTCCGGCTACATCCAACATTTCATCAACGTGATCGAGAAGATGCTGACCCGCTAATAAATGATGCGTTGATTTATATAAGAGATGAGTGTATTGATGAGCGGAAATTACGAGGTGAATCACCTGAAACTGTAATAGCAATTTTTAATCGTGAACTACAGAATATATTCAACCAAGAAATAGAATAATATACTCTAGATAATTAAAGTCGCAGCACATGCAACTTGAAGTATGACGAGTATAGCTTTCTTAAAGGGGGAAACGGTATTCCCCCTTAGATGCGTTTCAATTTGCCCGTTACTTCAACAAATCAATCAACCGTAACAGAGACACTAATAGCTCCAGTTACGGCAATGAGCACGGTTAACTTTGTGTAATCAGCGTCCATCCATCTCCTTATTAAGGAGCGCAACACCAGCACCTTACCCTTACACTGCCTGTCGATACTGGTTTACGTTTGTTGAGTCGCCATGTTGCACTCCGGATCAGAGCACTACCTGCGGCACCACCCGTCCGGTAGCCAGGACTTGAAATGGGTTCGATCCGGCGCAACTTCCCAACAGTCAGGATTATAAATCTCATTATCTTAATTGCAACACTGTCCAGAGGTGGTTATAATTCGTTCGTTGAGATGCCATGTTGCACTATCAGTAACTTAACATCAAAGTAGTAAATAAAAGAACCTGCCTCACCAGCAGGTTTTTTTATTTTCTGCGATCTACTTTCCAGATATTTTTTGCCAATAGCCCACCATAAATATTCACATCCCGGTCAAATGGTGCGTTGAATATAAAATCGATGAATTTATAAATAAAAATGAGTTATATGATGAATTAATAAAAACAGTAATCATTTTATTAAAGGGAACGGTTTCCCCATAGGAGATTTCGAATTGCCCGTTACTTCAACAAATCAATCAACCGTAACAGAGCCACTAATAGCTCCAGTACAGCAATGAGCACGGTTAACTTTTGTGTCAGCGTGTCCATCCGCTCTCCTTATTAAGGAGCGCAACACCAGCACCTTACCCTTACACTGCCTGTCGATACTGGTTTACGTATGTTGGACCACGATGTTGCACTCCGGATCAGGGCACCACCTGCAGCACCACCCGTCCGGTAGCCAGGACTTGAAATAGATTCGATCCGGCGCAACGTCCCAACGGTCTGGATTATAAATCTCATTATCTTAATTGCAACGGGGTCCAGCCGTGGTTATAATTCGTTCGTTGGAACACGATGTTGCACAGGCTGTGGTGTTAGGCCTGAAAGTAGTAAATAAAAGAACCTGCCTCACCAGCAGGTTTTTTTATTTACTGTGATCTGCTTTCCAGATATTTTTCGCTCAAACAACTAATGCGCCAAACATTTATTGCGCGTAAAATATCGTTTATTTCATTAATACATTTCAGGGATGAATATATGTCACCGCAGAATAATCATCTGCAGCGTCCGCCTGCTGCTGTGT
>SCPN01001589.1_pt1 | contig 43770 bp, 58 predicted proteins | sample 6106831 | NCBI WGS metagenome assembly SCPN01 (sample SAMN10720447, study PRJNA508395) | human gut metagenome | isolation source: Participant 1, 0 month | reverse complement strand
TCAGATAGTGATCTGGTCTTTAAATGGCTCTCTGAGGATGCGGAAATTGCGCTAAACATGTCTTCCATGTTAACCGCATGGCGTTTAGGCGCACAGCAGCAGACCGCTGGTGCGGTATCTTCCGCACAGACTCCGCTTGTTTTGCTTAACAATAAATACATCTTTTGGGTTCTATCACCACTTCCGGAAGAAGAATATTCACTAGATATAACTAATCCGGATCATCCTACACTATTGTGTATAGGCAATGCTCCTTCAATTAAAGAAGCTGTATCTCCTCCTGTTAGTTGTATCGCTAGCGTTGTCATGTCGCAAATGAATAATCCCGGCAAACAAAAGAGCGTTTTTATGGTGGATGAATTTCCAACGGTAAATTTGCAAGGTATAGATGTATTTATAGGTACAGCACGTAAACACAATGTAGCTACAATCTTAGCCGTACAGGACTTTAATCAAGCAATCCGGGATTATGGAGAGAAAAGTGCAAATATCCTGCGATCTTCTTGTGGTAGCCAAGCCTATGGAATGACCGGTAACGAAAAGACAGCAAAGGATCTAGAAAATCTTTGGGAGAAACGAAAGAAGCACAGGAATCGTTCTCACATCAAGAATCCGGTACTGGAAGCATGACCGAATCTCTGCAAAAGGAGAAAGTAGTAAAGGCTCGTGAAGTTGCCGGACAAAGTGTTGGTCACTTCATCGGAAGGTCGCTGGCGGAAAACCACCTTATTTTAATACACAATTTAATATGTAAGTTTATAGATAAGGATATTCCGGCTTTTTCCAAACCTGTAAATTTGGGAGATGGCAAAGAAGAATTAGAGTATGATATAATGGAAGAAATAGTTAGTCAACATTATCTTTCAATCATTTCAAAAGTAAATGCGATCTTGGAAGATGTAAAGAATAAGACAGAAACGGACAATAAAATAAGGAAAAAACATGCCGAAAGATCATAATCATAAGGCATGGAAGGAATAAAAGAGGTATTTTGTGAAAATATAAAAAATAATATATGAAAAGTAGGATATTGATAGTTTTATTATTTGCCTTATCTTCGTGTGGATCAACTGAATATGAAAAGGCAATAGCGGATTGGCTTCAAACCGATGAAAACGGTACTTGGACTGATCTTAAGTTTGAATTGATAGAGTTGCTTGACGAAAAAGATGTTACAGTTTCCGACAGCTTATTGTATTTGGATAGTAAAGCTGCTCAACAGGTACAGATGATAGAAAGAGCGGAGAATCCTCGTGCTTTGGTAAAACCGCTTTTCTCTGATTACACCAAGGCTAAATATAATTTAAAATGGATAGAGAAAAAGAAAATGGAGTATAAGGATAGAGATAGTACGGAGGTGTTAGCCAAACTATTGAAATGCAAGTATGCAATTGTTCCACCTAGTTTAAAGGCTAGGCAGGAGAGAGTTGGCGAGTTTTTACTCGCTCCCGATATGAAAACGTGCTGGGGAAGGATGAAAGCTACGACTAAATAAGAAAAATATGAAGGTTCAGTTTTTTAAAGATTTTAGCAAGTTATCAGAAACGAGCGATTTGTTTATTGTAGAAACAGATCAATTTGGGTTTATTGATGGCAACGGCAATAGCTATTTTGATAGCAGAGAAAATTTCTAGAAAGAAAAATATAAGGGTTTGTTTACTTTACATACACATGGATCTGAATTTAAAATATATAAAGATGATGAAAAAAATTAAGCTGCATTTGTTTGCGTTATGTGCTACTCTAGTATTAGTTTCTTGTGGTGGATCGGATGATGATCCTGTTTTTAATAATACATCTGCTGTATATAAGGTAGTATTAGAGGCTTCAGGGGATGATTATACAGCTGAAGCTATTATTATTAATCCGGATAACGTATCAATTATAGATGAAACAAGTAACACAGACCTAAAACAAAGTTCTGTAACGGAGTATTTTAGCGGACGGAAAGTTTATATAACCTCTAAAGAAGTGAAGGTTATTTCTGCTCAAGGGATTATTCTTAGCAAAAGTAAGTCCGGTGCTATATTGAAAATGACAGTGTATCAGGATGGAAAAGAGGTCTATCAAAATACAGTTTCCGTTCCGGATTCAGAGAATAATACAAAGTCTATACAATATACTAATATAAAGAACTAGATTATGGATAACCAAACGGCTATAACATTGAAGCCCAAACTAGGTTATTGGGTTTCAAAGTATTTTGTGATAATTGTTGTCGCATCTTTACTCCCGTTCTCTGCTATTTATTGGGATTTAGAAATGCCTGTACACTATGCGTTAATGGTGCTGTTTTTAGTCGTTTGGATTATGTTGTGTTACACATATATAGACACGCTGTTTGCTACAAAGTGGATTATTACTAAGGATGAACTGATTTTCAGGCATGGTATAATCTCAAGACGAGAGGAACATTTAGAATTATATAGAGTGATTGATTATTCAGAAAAACAAAATTTCTTGCAATTAGTATTTGGCAACAAGACAGTGAAAGTTATATCAGGTGATGCTTCCGATCCTATTTTATATATGTATGGGATTGATCGGAATATTCCTATTATAGATACTTTGCGTGATAGAGTCAAAATTGCAAGGAAAGAAAGCGGAATTTTTGAAGTAGCAAATAGATCTTGAAAAAGGAAAAAAACTTCAGTTTAAAAAAAGGTTCGTTATATTGAATGCAAAATTCAAATAAATATTTAAAACAGCAAAAATTTTGTGGTTAAATATTGTAATTTTTATGTTTTCTCCCATAATTCAGGCTGAACACATTTCCAACCAGCGGCAGCTAAATAGTCCCGGATTCGTTCTTCAGGAACTTTGCCCCCTTTTTGAAAGGTCGCTTTATCATATTTCGCCTGAATAGGTGAACGTAGGAATTTACATACCACTTTCTTTGTTTAATAAGCTCGCGGAAAGAATCTTCCAAAGTCAGTTTATCCATTTCTTTAATATTAAAAAATGTATATATAGTTTAATGTATCAAAAAATCGAATGTTATATAACTTATATATGTTATATATATTGTATATGTTATATATCTTTGTTGGGCGATTAATTCATGCAAAGATATAGATTATTAATTTAAAACATAAATGATTATGGGAACAACAATCTCAAACACCCAAATTGATAAGAGAAAGAAACTGTTGGATCTGCCGGAAGACGTTATAACTGTGCTATCCGTACAAGCAGCTAAGGAAGGAAATCAGCTAAAGCCTTTATGGAAGGCTTATTGATCTCCGCTGCTAATGATTTAGAAGATATAACAACTTATACGTTTCTTTCCAAGAATCAACCTGAAGGGCATGTCATGGTTAGTGAAGCCGAACAAAAAGCCTTTGAACAGAAATATGGTTTATCATGAATGTAGAATATTCAAAGCCATTTTTAAAGGCAGTAGATAAATTATCAGGGAAAGTTCTGTCTTCTGTCCTTGATATGATCCGGGAAGTGAAGAATGCTAATGGTATTGATGAAATTACTAATTGCAAGAAACTCATTGCCTATAAATCAGTATATCGGTTCGTATAGGAGATTATAGAGCATTCTTTATTTTCCACGTTAAGATTGTAGATGATACAGTTAAATTTGAATATCTAGTATCAAGAGGGCATACGATAAAAAGTACAGTCAGAGTTACGGAAAAAGGATAAATGATAATTTATTATGGAAAAAGAATTGCCGGGTTCCACGCCTATTAAGTGAAAGTTACAATTCTGGGCTAATTGAGCGCTTATATGATTCTGGCGGTAGTGTAATGCTAGATATTATAATTTACCTTTGTGGGAATCATATTAGAGATCTATTTGGTGAATCATGGTTCTCAATAGAGGATTTTTGTAATAAAATGGGTTATAATCGGACAAATCTTCAAAGAAAACTATCTAAGGAACAGCTGAAGGATCTTTTTGGAAAACGCTCACCTCATTATATCTGTAAGGATATAAACGGGGAGGAAATAAGCCACCCCATAGAAACCGTTTTTGAAGCCGCCCTTTATAAACTTGGCTTAGAAAATATGTCTTATCCTGTTTCTACAAGCGAAGGCACTTCATATATATTTATTCAGATCCTTACCAAATTTGAAATCCGGACAAATTTTAAAACCAAGAAAGGAACGAAAAGATTATATAGTGCTACTCTGAATAATCTGATAAAGGATTCTGTTTATACTCTCTATAATCTAATTGAAAGTCAGGATTATAGAGAGTTACCCAAATATCGATATTTCTATTTGGAACTATCGAAAATGATATATCTTATTAAGTATAAAATCAAAACAGGAGATGCACCTAGTTACAGATTAACCGTTGATCAGTTGGCTAAGTTGTTCAACCTCAATTTTGAAGAGAATAAGGAAAGGAAAAGAAATGTAACAAAAGTTTTGAAGGGGATAAATGAACACTTGAGATTTACCAACTTTCAATTTAAGTACGTTAAAGGTGCTAATGATAAATGGGCATATACGGTAGATTTTGAATTTTCTCAAGAAACGCTTGATTATTTTGATGAACGCTATACCGCTATGTTTACTCAAAGATTCTATAGTGATCTGTTATGGAGATACGCTGGTTTAGCTTTTCCTAATTGTGCGGTAGGCAGAGATCGGGTTAACAAAGTTGAAGATATAAAATCTGATCGAAACTTGTATGAAGATTATTTGGCATGGGCTAATTCTCCACAAAACAAAGCACTGAAAGAGGAAGTATATAGGGAAAATTTCTTTCGGGTATTTGGAAAAACCCCTGAAGAGTTTGGATTAACTAGTAATGCCCCGACTGTGACACGTGAGCCAAAGGAATTTATAGTTAAAAATCCACCTACTGTGACACCTGAACCGGAAAAGATTATCTAGCTGTGTAAAACACTACACTTTTCAATTCTGTTAACATTTCCAGCTGTGTAAAACACTACACTTTTAGGTTTCCAGCTGTGTAGAATGCTACACTTTTGGTTTCCAGCTGTGTAAAATACTACACTTTTAGGTTTCCAGCTGTGTAGAATGCTACACTTTTGAAAATTTAGCTGTGTAAAACACTACACTTTTGAATTTAGCTGTGTAAAATACTACACCATATTAAAGATATCGCAAAAAAATAAAGTGTTGATTTTTAGATAATTAATGAAAAGTGATTTTTTCCAGCTGTGTAAAAGGCTACACCATATTTCTTAATATAACCTAAAACCTAAACCCTATAATCCCCCAAGGGGACAGAAGAAATGACCGGAAAAATGATATTTTTCCTTCAGCTTAGATCATCATACTTTCGCAAAAATACTATCGGGCATGACAAATTGTCATATTTTGAGGAAAGTAATAATTCTCCAATCTCCTTTAATCAGAGGTGAGAAAGAGAAACAACAGCTGTTTTACTTTTGGTATACGTTAAGTAAAATGTTTTTTTTGGCATGTATCAAGAAAAAACACATTTTACTTTATTGTTTTACTAAATTATTTTACTACCTTTACAAAAAGTAAAATGATAAAAGCATAATAGATATGACTGATGATGATATTAAAGATTTGAAGAAAGATTTACTTCAGTTGTTTATGAAGTACAATGTTTCCATAGGCTTCACTTGTGCAGACTGTAGTGATACATATGGATTATATGATGATCATATAGTTATACAGGATAATAATAGTAGGGAAAATGTACTAGAAACTGATGGATGGTGGTTAAATATAAGCCATTTGCGATAATTTCAAATAATAAGAAAGGAGTAATAATATGGCAATTGATACAGAAAGGATATTTCTTTTAGCAACTAAAAAAAGCCAGCGAGTGGAAAATCTGACCTATTGTATAGGTGTGCATCGATTAGGAACTCCAAACATGGAGTACATTCTAGGAGAAACAGACAATGACCGTGAATATAGGCAAGGTGATGAAGTTTCATATATTTATCATGCGGAATATGCCTATACGTTGCAGGAGGCTCTAGATTGGCTAAATAATGTAAATTAGTATAAAATGAAATCCTCAATAAATGTTTAATGAAGAATTAAAATCCTCGTATTATAATGAAGATAGGATATGCACGTGTATCGACTCCGGATCAGAATCCAGCTTTGCAATTGGAAGCATTAGAAAAGGCTGGTTGTGAGAAAATTTATCAAGAAAAAAAATCAGCGTTTAAAGAACGTCCTGAATTAATCCGGGCATTAGAAGATCTTAGAACTGGGGATATCTTATATGTCTGGTCGTTGGATCGTTTAGGCAGATCCATGAAGGAAATCCGGACGAATGTAGATCTAATAATGAATAAGGGAGCGCATCTTGTCGATGTAACGCATAATATCGATACGTCCACTCCTTCCGGGAAACTTTTGATCCCGATATTTTCAATGTTGGCAGAAATCGATCAGGTTTTACGTACAGAAAGAACGGTTGCAGGTTGGGAAGTCGCAAAACGTGAGGGAAGAACAGGAGGAAGAAAGCCCGGCTTAAATGATTTAGCGAAAAAGAAAGCCGAGCAGGCAAAGAAAATGTATCTGTCAAAAGATCCCTTCTATTCAGCAAAAGAGATCGCTTCAATTCTCAATATCTCCACGAGAACTTTGTATAAATATTTGCGTTCTGTTGGGGTTGAACCAAAACAAAACCAGTAACCGGTTATCTCTTAATGGAAAGTAAGGTAGGAAATCCCCTACCCTATTTCCATTTTAACTTGTTGCAAAGCCCCTTTGAGTTCTTTCATTGTGTCCCTTTTGTGCTTCTTGCATTCTTCCGGCTGAATGATTTGGAACTGTTCATCTTGGTAGTTGACCGCACCGCAAATCTTTCCGTCATGGTCGCAAATGGTATCATAACCGCCAAGTGTTTCACTTAGCCATAGCATACCGCAAGAGCATTGCACTTTTATTATTCCCATATATATATTTTTAGTTGATTATTTACATGTCTTCTATTGTCAATGATTTACTAATTAATATGATAAGGAAAGGTAAAACAACCTTTCCTTATGGCTATTTTTTTCCTAAAGTACCGTTTATGAATTTGCGTTTATAGCTTGCTATTTCTTTCTTATTTTCTTCCAAAAATGCTTCAAGCAGATTTCCTAGCATTTGCATCATTGGAACTTTTGACATTGTAGATAGTATTTTAAGTTCTTGATGGAACTCTCTAGGTATCTTTATCGTTTCCGTGTCTATTATCTCTCTTTTAGCGAAAAGCAAAGAAAGACCTTTAGGAAAAGATGATTCGGGAAATTCTGAAGGTTCTTCTGTCATATTCTCATTTTCCTGAATGATTTCTTCTTCTTGTACTGGAGCAACAACTTTAGCTGGTTCTGTGGTGCTGGCTGCTGGTTGTACTTCCGGAATTTTCTCTTCTGAAGTCTGTTGTGATGAAACAGATTTTATACTTTGAACTTTCTTAGCTTCTTCTTTACCAGCCTGTACCAATGCGAACATTGATGTTTTGGGTTTTCCTGTATTTTTCTTTTCTTCAGCCATAATTTCATTTTTTAACGTAATTGATTAATAATTGTATCATTTCTTCTCCGAAATCATCACAGGTGTGATTATAGTTGTTTATTATCGTAGAAAGGTTTCTTTGGTAATTAACTTTGCTTTCCTTGATATGATTGTTCAGTAGCTCGAAAGGTAAATTGTCTTTGTTTGCTATAAGCTCTTTATATTCAAGCAAATTAGGTGTTACCTTGTTAGGCAATCCTTTTACTATTGTTTTGTAACCTAGACTTTCTCGTTTAGATAAGATATTTTCCTTGTAGTAATTGTAGAACTTTACAGTGTGCAATACTTCGATTTTTGAAGGAGCAAAAGGTATAATGACCACATCCATCATCATTAGGGTTTCTACTACTCCTGCCTGTTTCAAGTTTCCCGGAAAGTCAACCACTATTATATCGAAACTTTCTTTGAGAAATTCTATGCTGTTAATGAAGTCTGATGAAGATATACTCATTACTTCATACTCGTCTTTTATATCCTCTTCCTGTTGTGCTTCATCGAAAGCTCTTAACTCCCCCATTGTATTTTGCGCATCGTCTATATCGACAACGCCAATGGTTAAACCTGTCTGCTCGTGGCTCTCATGTACATATCCTGCGAACAAGGCTGTTAATGTTGATTTACCTGTTCCACCTTTTGGGTTCTCGAATGCTACGAATATACCCGGTAATATTTTTCCCATAACGTTACGAGTTTAAATTTTTCGCAATATATGAATTAATAATCTAACTAACAAATTAATCAGCTTGTTTAACAAATAATTAACCAATAATCTTATTACATAACCATTTAATAAACTAATTAGTTAATTAAATGGTTAATTATACAATTAATAGATTAGTTATCTAGTTAATAAGTTATTTGATTTATTTATTAATTAGTTAATTAGTTTATGGATTAATTAGTTTTCTGATAAACTAGCTAACTAGTTGTTTTTTTGTTGCCGTGCTTTCAGTTCTTCCTTTTGTTAAGTTATCTGGTTACTTGGTTAATTAGGGAATCAGTTCTTTGGGTTGATTTTTCCGAAAGTATAGATCTTAAAGTTTTGGTGCTTTATAATTTTTATCTATCTTTGTATATGCAAGGTGTGGTTTTGTAGCTACAAAACCCACCTTGCGACAGCCGAGCTGACGAGTGATGTTCGTTTCACTCACATACATTAGAATAGAGAATAGGAATATAGAATGAAAGAGAATAGAACTAAAGTTATTCGGGCACGTCTTTCTGAAGAAGAAAAGGAACAGGTTTTCAGACGAGCTAAAGCTGAAGGTGTAACACTTTCTATGTATTTAAGAAAATCTGTTTTAGGGGAAAGGATAACTTCAAAAGCGGATATTCAAACCGTCTTTGAACTGAAAAAAATAGGTACTAATTTGAATCAACTTGCAAAGCATGTTAACTCTTTACCTGTTGATGAAAATATTCGTCTTTCATTGGAAAGTATAGAGATGTACATTAAAGAGTTGAAGCAAATAACAGATAAACTAATATGATAGCGGAGATACAAGACCCGTTTGTAGGAGAAGCATTAAACCGTAAAATCGATTATCAGTTAAAGAAGATTGAAAGCGGTGTAGCTAGGGAATTATATAATTCTTCTGGTGATTCTCTTATTAATATGTATCGTAATATGTCCCTTGTTGCTGGTCTGAATGATCGTGTGAAATCACCATATATAGAATTTATTCTTAGCAGCCCGATAGGGGAGGATCTTCCGGACGAAAAGTTTTCTGAAGTAGCGAAAGAATATTTGGAAAGAATGGGATACGGTGATTCTTGCTACACCATCATAAAGAACGATGATAAGGACCACCGACATGTACATATACTTGCCACTACGATAGACTTAAACGGCTTGTGGATCTCTGATAGTTACAGCAAGGGACGTTCTGGAAAGATCATGCGAGAGCTAGAGCTTAAACATGGGCTTGAAGTTATGGAGAAAGGAAAGTCTTCCCGGAACAAGACGTTGGGAGAATCCCAGTACCGGCAATATTTCTTTGACACAGCTTTGCACAAGGCTTTGCGCAGCCATAATGCAAAAGAACGGGTGAAGGATCTTCTAGGGCAGTCGGAAACCTTTAAAACGATTAATCCTGATATGACTAAGGCTTATACTAATGCGGAATGGAAAATCATATTGGGGGAAGATACATACGAAAATATGTTAGATATGTTATCAAAAGGAAAGTTCTTTAATCCATTACTCAAGGACGAGTTACTTTCCGTCATGGATCGTTTGCGTCAGGAATGCGGCAACATGAAAGAGTTCCGGGATCGATTGGAAAAAGAAGGGTATTATATGCGTCTGGTATCGGACAAGGGGAAATCTCATTATGTATATGGCATTCCTGATAGGGGCTTTTATCTGAAAGATACAGCCCTTCCGGAATCGTACCGGTTTGGGAAACTTTTGTTCGCCGGAAAACAAATGACCGCAGACGAGCAAAAGCATTATCTGTATAACCAGATCTTTGCAGTTCTTAATGGTTCATCCAGCTATGAAGATTTTAAAGACCGGCTAGCGGAGCATAATATAAATCTGATCGAGCACGTCAACGGTAAAGGGATATACGGCATATCCTTTGCCCTTACAAATGTCGATACTCCGGAAATCTTTAAAAGCTCTGATGTATCAAGGAGATTAACCTATCAGAACATACAAGACTTCTTCCAAAAAGAGCAGAATCCGGAACAGGGAAAAGAACAGGAGAGAGCAACACCCATCGATCCGGTTATCGTGTGTTATGCGAGTAATCCGCACGAATGGGAGAAGGATCTTATCTATATGTACCCGGTTGCCATGTCAATGGCTTTAGATAACGGATCAGGGAAGCACCGGAAAGGTGATGAAGATCTTCCGGACAACAAGAAAAAGAAAAAGCGAAATAAAGGATTATCATATTAATAACAAAATTGAATAGAAAATGCGCAAAAAAAAGAAGCAAATTAGTATGGAAGCAAATCGCTTCAAAAACGTAAGCGAATTGATAAAATCGTTTGAGGAGTATTCTGGGTTCAGTATTGATCCGGAAGAGATAGATACTCGTGATAAGCTGTTGGATAAAATTTCGGAAATACAGGACTATTTATCTAATGAAGTATCAGATATATGTTCTCAGTATTATTATGAAGCAGGACAATTAATGCCTGAAGATGAAGATTAACGTATAACGAATCGGAAATGAACGATATACTATTCAAAAAAATAAAAAGAGCAAACAGTAAATATGCTGAATACTTATCAGCTTGCGATAAAGTAGCTAAAGCAGCCCAAAAGCATATAAACTGGAACGATAGCGTAGGTTGTGCCTATATGCCGGGTGACGGTCTTTGCATAGAGATTGAAGCCCATGTTTGCCCAGCTACAAGATTTTTTGAGCTACCTGATATTATCGGTAATGATATGATTGATGAATACACATATCGAACCAATTGCATTTAATTTAAAACAAGTTAATCATGAACTACAGCGAAGTTTTAAATCCATACCAGCCGTTAGAAACCGGCGATTTCATGTACCGGTATTATATTAATGACCGGGAGTATATAATTTATTCACCGGAACGAAACAAGATATCCTGTTTGGAGTTGTTCGATTTCAAAGATCTTAGCGCTTATCAATTATCTATATCCATCCAAGCGAAAGTACAGGTGCAATCGGAAAGCGAGGAATTGAAGGAGTTTAGTTTTGATCACGTATGTAGCAAAGAAGATCTGATAGCTTATCTCTTTGATATTACTGAAGGAAAAACGGAGATCCGGAAGGTGAGAAAGGTTTCAAATAACGAGGGCTATTTCCTTTTTGAACTGAAGAGTGCGCATAAGATCCGGAACTTTTACCAGTTCAACCCGGAAAGTAAAGAGTATCAGCTCGTGTTTGACAATGATATTTGCTGTGCAGCGATATATGAAGATGTAACTTCTGATGTCGTAAACGTGTGCTGGAATCCTGCTATCTTTAGTATATTAGAAGGACAGACAGAGCAGCAGAATACTTCTTATCTTCTGCCTTCTTCTAATCCTATCCTTTGTGCGCATGTCTGCAAGAAAGCGCAGGAGAGAAACGCTAGGATCAATCTGTACGTAGGCAAAAACGGCATGGAAGCTCTTTTGTTCTTTTCTTACTATATAGCTTCTAAAGGAATTGAGAAAAGCATTTCTATTTTTTCCGACAGTAAGCAGGTGACTGTAGAAATGGATCGTTGGAATCCTGTTACGGTGGTTAAACTTATGTCTAAGATGCAGAAAACGATCAATGATAAGTTAAGGAAACAGTTTGGGGAAGAAGATGAAGTGACCATTTACCGGCTGGAATCCGTAGCGGGGAAATCTTTTCTTGCTTTTCAAAACCATCCTCTAGCAATAGATGTGTTCTTTCGGAATATCATCCCGTTATATGGTTTGGAAAATATTGAGTATATAGAAATGTAGCTTGTTGTTTATCTGATAAACAAGAAAAAATTATTCTAAATAGGAAACATTTTTATAGGGAAATTGTTATTTTTGTGCAGTCGTAAACCGACCGTGTTTTTACATATTGAAGAAAAAAAGCGTTTAGCTGATTTCTGTGCAAGCGAAAAGTCCAAAAATTGCATTATACACAGAGAAACAGATAAATGCTCCCCGTGATATGCGGGGGGTATCTCCTGTTTGTGTGTATATAGGGCTTGGACTCCCTCGCTTGCGGATAGGCGAATGCCCTTCCGCTTTTTTTATGTTTATTGGCTTGGTGTAGGGCACAAGCGAAAACCTTATGGCAATGGAAAAGACACAGCGAAAACAGTCCCTAAACTGCTTGTCAAACACTCCTAAGCTGTTTGACCTAAACGAACTACTAAGCTCGCTCAAGATCACGCCCGGACAAATGGAGAACATGAAAGGGTTGATATACATCGAAGGGCTGACGGAAAAGCAAGTACGCCAAAGATTAAGCCATGCAAAGATCATCAGAACAAATAAATTCGGGGTTAATTCCTGCCTGTATTATATCCTCTTTGAGGATGTAAAGGGGAGATATTTGTGCCTGTTTAACGGTGACAGGGAATGTTTCAGAGCGTTGTTTTTCAGTAAGGTATTACTAAATTAACCCCTATAAGATAGAATTGTAAAGTTCTTTTCATCCGCAAAATGGAATGAATAGAACGTAATATTCATATTGTTAAAATCTATTAACGGGGGGGGTAAATTCTAATTTGTATTTCTACATGCTTTGAATAATAAAATATATACATATTTTTGAACCATTAAAATATAAACTTTATCATGGAAAAAGCAAATATAGGATTTAAAGCCGGGATCATCTTAGAAAAATTAGGCGAAACCGGACTTATAACCATTGCCGAGCTTGCGAGAAGGCTAAATCTTGCGGCTGATGAAACCGCACTCGCCGCCGGGTGGCTCGCACGTGAGAATAAGATATACATCGAACGGCGAAACGGTTTGCTGTATATCAGGAAAGAGTGATACAACGTATCAAAAGGATAAACGATAAACGCTGGAATGTTTGCAGTGCGTAACACTATTGATGTAAAAGTGCTTTTCATTATCCATTTGAAACCATTTATAAACTTATAAAAAATACAGGTATGGATAAGCACATCATCAGAGAGAACGCAGGGAAACTCTGGCGCTTATTAAGCACAGACGTACACCGGAAATGGAATTTGCAGGAAGTAAAGGAATTGACAGGGTTCAATGATCTGGAAGTCGCCAGTGCGATAGGCTGGCTCGCTCGTGAGGACAAGATTCAATTCGAGCTTGAACACCACGACACTAAGGATAAGAACGCATTACTATACCTTATGTTGAACGTCTATTTCTAAACACCTCCCTTTGAATTGTAAAAGCCTCCGGCGGGGTTTTCGCCGGGGGGGCTTCTTGCATTTGCATATATAACCTCAAAGGCAAGTCAAATCGGACGGGGTGGCGGTCGGACGGCTGAAAAGTCGAAAACGTAACACAGGCGTGTTACTACTTGTCTTTGACAAGGCATTTTTTAGGGGTGCTGGCATACAATCCGAAAGGGGCGGGAACGGCTGTTCCCGTTTGTTCTCCCTGCAACCTACAGGATATTAACCTTAAATCATTAAGTGATAAACACTATATTTAATAACCCCTTTTAGCCAACAAATTGTTATCTTTGCGTAGGGTAAACAAAAAATAAGCTTATGAAAACTGCTATGGAAAAAAAAGAAACCGGCTTAATGAGACAGATCGGTTATCTCTCTTTTGTCGTTGTTTTGTTGTATGGGCTTACGCTATTTGCGGTTTCTTGTGACAATGATGAAGATCCTCCTCTTCCTCCCGCAGTGGAAAAAGTAGTGCTGGCATTTGGTGTGGATCAGGGTGAAGGTCAGCTTTCGGCTAAACCGGAGTTGGAAAATACGGCTGCGGAAAAGATAGGAGAATTGATCTCTCCGGCTGAAATAGCGAAAGGCACAACGGTGCATTTTCGTGCTACCCATTCCAAATCATGGACAATCATGTATTGGAAAGTCAATGGCGTCATTATTCGTTCTGTGGAGCCGGAGCAGACTTTCGTCATCGATGAGCATAAGGAGGTTCGGGTTGCTTTCAAGCCTTACAAGTCACCGGAACCGGAGGGGCTGTAAAACAAACTGTGTCAGCAAAGCAATAAAATATTAATTTTGCTGACACAGTTTAATTGAATTCTCTTTTTGCTGTTCTTTTGCTTTATTTCAGGACTTCGCCCTTCTCGTTGAAGAACACTTCGCTGTCCGTGCCTTCTGCATCGGTAAATGTCACCTTGTAGGTCTTTGTGCCTTCCTCGCTTTCCTCAACTGCGGCTTCCTTGATTGTCAGGTCTGCGAAATCCTTCTTGATCGTTTCCTGAACCGCCTGCGGCAGATCCTTTACCTCGATTGGCTTATAATCGTTCACCATTACCACAATCTCAACATCCGATACCATGTTGCCGGCGAATGCCACTGAACTACCCAATCCCATAACAAGTGCTACTGCAAATAATACCTTTTTCATAATCCAATCTATTTAAATATTTAACATATGGTTTCTGAAAGACAAAGAACAAACATTGTGCCAAACAAACAAACAAGTCATATATACCTGATAATCAAAAGCATACAAAAAACACATATATTTATTGAAGAACTGTTATCTGTGTATCATTTCCACATTTTGTGGAAACGATACACAGACTTTCTACAATTGCCTCCGGCGGGGTTTTCGCCGGGGGGCTTCTTGCATTTGCATATCTATCAAAAAGAAAGCAATATCGGAGCGTTACACCATAAAAACAGCTAGCCGGTTATTACAAAATGATATTGCCACAGTTGAGCATAAGGACAGGTCCAGCTATAAAATGGAGTAGGAGAGTAGCAAAATGATATTTATGTTTTAGGCGTTCCCTTCGGTCAGGCTTTCCGCTTCTACATGGTAAACGCTTCAATCCTTAACGCATAATGCCCACCCACCCGAATAAGGTAGGCTATTTTCCGATTGATCGGTTCGGTGAGCCATCCGGTAAACCAAATGACTTTCACCGATCCGAACAGTCGGAAAAGGAGTACCCGGAATAAACCTTTCCGGCTGATAGGTGCAAGCACTTACCAGCTGGAAAGATATATTCCTGCATGGGTACTCCGGTAGCCGGTTGTTTGATCCCGTTATTATACTTTCGGAAAAAATCTGTGTTTAGATACTTTTTTCTGTGTTTAATCCTAGTTCTTTGCTATCGCTTTGGGCTAGTTTGATGTTGCTTAATCCGGGAGCATCAGAGGGCAGACCGAAGATCTTCTGGACTGCTATCATCGTTGGAGCCGGTGCGGATCCTTTCAGGTTGTTTATCGCTTCCGGAGAAGGGATATATCCTTCATCCTTTAGGAAAGAGATCTGTGCAAAGTCATTTTTTTTTATGGCAAGAAAAAAGTCTTTTTCTTTTAGATATTGATCTACCATTTCTTTTAAATCATCTTTTACTAATGACCAGTAGTTACCCTTGAAGCAATCTATTCCTTCAGGTGATTCTTTTACAGAATCTATTTTTTGAAACCCATTTAATATACCTTCCTCTGTAACACTCCATTCGTTCCTTTTTATTCCCCAGTCGATCATATCTTTGAATGAATATTTTTCATTTAGTTCGTGGATATCCCAAAAGTCTTTTTGTCTTGGTTCTTCTTCTGTAATGGCAGATAGTTTCATGGCTGCTATTTCCCGTATGTCTGCTATTCGTATGTGGTCGATTTCTTGTATGGGGAAAATAAATTTTTCAGTATAGAAAAAATCGACTTTAATTTTGTCTATAGGGGAGTCCCCCATGTATAGTGTATATCCTAAAGCTGATGTGTCCAGAGAATCTGTATTCTCGGAATATGGAAAACTCCTTTGAATAAACTCTTTCATTTCTTTTGTATTCATGGTTCCATAATCTATATCAGTGAATAAATCTATGTCAATAGATCTTCGATGTCCTAGTTGTAGGCTCAAACAGGTTCCACCTATAAGCGTGAAATCTTTAAAAATAGGACTATTGACCAGCTTTTGCAGAGTTTCTTTTAATAAAGGAGAAACAGTTTCATAATGTAAGTTCATAGAATGTATTTTTGATAGTTATCGTTTCTTGTGTTACTATTCCATTTGTTTTTTATGTTGGGAATGACTTGTTTTATGGTTTCTATTCCATAGAACCGAATAATCTCCTTGATCTCGATATCGTTGCCATATTCAAAAGCCCGTTGTATAACCCATTCCTTGTTCCTTATCCAATTTATCTTATCTATTCGTGTGTCCCAAAATAATCCTTTACTTAGTTTAGATAAGTCAGGATGTTTCTTTCGCTCTTCTTTCATTATGAAGGTATATATGTCATGGTTGGCTTGTATTTTAAAGAAAAAGCCTTCAATGTTTATGTTTAACGCTTTTTCTATTGAAATGGAGGCTTTTATAGTGAATTTTCGTTCCCCTTTTATATAGTCACAAATACGTTGCGGATATTCATTTGACATATGCGCTAACTTTTTTTGAGATATATTCCTTTTTTTAAGGATTACATCCAATATCTTACCTGCCGGAACATCTTCCATTGACAAGTATTTTTCATATTTTATATTCATAGGACTATAATTTTGTTTTGGCAAAAATAATGACTCTTAATACAATAACCAAATTTGGTTATTGTTATTTTGGAAAAATTATAATGCCTGCTCAATATTTTTCCCGATTGTTTGCCTATCATTTTGGGCTAGCTTTATGTCGCTTAGTCCGGGAGTATCAGAGAGCAGACCGAAGATCTTCTGGACTGCTATCATCGTTGGAGCCGGTGCGGATCCTTTCAGTTCGTCTATTATTTTAGGGGAAGGGATATACCCTTCATCCTTCAGCCCGGCGATCCGGGTAAAATCGTTTTTTTTTATGGCATCTTGGAACTCACATTCCTTGCCTTTTGATATGGATGCTTGTAGATCATCGTTCCAATCACTGTTTACCGATAACTCCACGTTAGGCAGTTGAAGAACTTTATCCTTCAGTTCTTCAACTGGCAGACCTTCAATATTGGGTAACTCTTGACCTTTTAAGAATGTATCTAGCTTCAGCGCATATTTATAGCCGTTGCTATCATTGTCAAATATATAAGTAACCTGATCGGTTATATTATTAATATTTTGCTTTGACAGGAGCAGCTTTATAACGCCCATTTGTCCCTGTGTGATGTTCCCTTCAGTGCTGATATATAAGATGTTCTTTTCGGTATTCAGAAGCTTCATTTGATAATGGGACGCAGCATCGATCATGCTTTCACTGATATATATATGCTCTATTGGTCTTGTCTTGTCATGCTTAGACACTACGATACTATCGTATTTGTTGCCTGATATGCCTTTGAAGCTCTTGCCGTCTTCAGGTCTTATCCCCCTTTGGGAAATACCCTGAAAGCCGTTTTGGTTAATAAGTCTGGTACAGGTATTATTATAGACTTTTCCATCTTTCCGGTGTTCCCTAGAGGTGAATACCCGGAAAATACCGGTGAAGATAGTGTATCTTGAGTAATTCCTCTCTTTTGCAAGAAATCCCCTTGATAGGGTTTCAGTTGGCTGTTCAGGAACGCCAGCTGATTAGGATCTAGTTTTGCGTTGCTAACTCCAAACCGGCTATCTTGAGATAATACGACTTCTTTATTGTTTACATAGTTCTGAACGGCTTCCCCGGCTTCTCGCAGGCTAGGCATTCTCCCGGTCTGGTCGTAGATATGCTTCTGCATTAGATCTATGATAGTCTTTCCTCGTGCTTCTCCGTGAACGTCCCAATAGGTATAGTAATCCTTACTATTCTTCTTGATAATAACGGTATCGGATCCGTTGCTCATCTTAGGGGACGAGTTGGAAGATCCGGAAACAAACTTCCAGCCTAAATAGAGAAAAAACTCCGGAAGGGAAACATCCCTTTCAGTTTGTCAAAGTCTACTTTCATAACGTCAGATTTTTAGGTTATTACTTTTATCTTTACCTAGCCCTACATTATCGCTTTGGGCTAGTTTGATGTTGCTTAATCCGGGAGCGTCAGAGGACAGACCGAAGATCTTCTGGACTGCTATCATTGTTGGAGCCGGTGCGGATTTTTTCAGCTCGTCTATTATTTTAGGGGAAGGGATATACCCTTCATCCTTCAGCCCGGCGATCCGGGTAAAATCGTTTTTATTGAATCTGAAAAAATAGAATCGGTTATTTGTTGCTGTGTTCTTATGATGATAGGATGATCCTGTATGTTATTCAGGATCTCCTTATCAGAAAACAAAAGATCCGGCTTATATTTCCCAGCGTAGAAGTTTGACAGGTACAGTTCCTCTGAAGGCTCTAATTTCATTAGCGAAGATACGAAATCAGCCACCTTATCGTTGATCTCCTGCATGGGATATTTTCCGCTGTTGGTATGCATCATCGGAAGTAGCTGCTGCCTTATCTCCGTAAAGGTCACATTCTCTATGCTTTGTTTTGGATCAGCCTTTAACATTTCCTTATTCTCCGGATTGCCAAGAGAAGAGTAAAAAACAATGGATTTCCTTAAAAGATCCCTTTCTTCTTTGCTCGTCAATATATCAGAGGATGCAAGGGAGAAGAGGTCATATATATCTCTAGGCTTACATCTTTCATAGAACGCCTTTATCTTTCCTGCAAACAATTCGATAGGATTGACGTAGTTTACTACAAATGAAGTCTTGTTCTCTCTGATGAAGGGAAACTCAATAGATTTAACTTCCGGTTTGAATATATGGGATCGATTATGATAGTTTATATCTAGTTTTATCTTATCTCCGCTTCCTGTCACCGTATTATAGTGCAAAGAGAGAGAATCTAGGGTAAAATTACTTCTTTCGGTCTTCCTATACCCGTTCTGCTGGAAATAGCTATCTAAAGCCTTGTTGATTTGTTCTCTCTCCGCTAACATATCCTCTTTAGATACGTTTTTAGAGAAATCAAGATCCAGATCGACAGAAAGCCGGGGAAGATCGAAAACAAGCAGGTTTATAGCCGTTCCCCCCTTCAGTAACAATTTACCGCTAAACTCCGGCTGATTGTTAAGGTCATTGAGGATATTGGATAATCGCATAACTTTCTCTATTCCAGCAACCGTAAAATTATTTTCTTTTGCTAGTCTAGTGATTTCTTCTTGTGTATAATCAAAACTCATAATATACTCCTTTCTCTATTTCTTTCATTACATCTTTAGGCGCACATACATTCCATTCCTTGAAATAGGTATCACAACGGGAAGGATTTGTAAGGTAACTTGTTGTATTACCCATCTTCTTTTTACATACATCGAAGAACATATCCGATAGGTTTAGTTGTTCCTGAAGCTGGGACAGGATGAATCCTGTACGTTGATACAGGCTTTTCTTTTGGTATAGCTTCAGGCATTCTAACATATCTTCTTCTATTACGGAATCCGGATCAACCTCGATTAAGGCAAATAACAGTTCTTCAATGCCACCGGCTAAGCCTATATTGTTTAAGCAGTCAATTATGGTTTGGCTGATTGATGTAACCGTGATAGGATAGCCGGTATCTTTTTTTGTAACCAATGGTTTGTATATAAACTGCAAAGGCTTATATACATAACGCTGGTTCAGGTACTCAAAAGACCGGAAGGGAGTAGAACTGTGCACATAAAGCCAGTTAAATTCCTGTGTCTGTAACATATAGAACTCTAATGCAGAATGATAAGCTAGGCAACCATTATCAACGGAATTGCAAGCTATCTGATACTTGTTCTGTATGTTAGCCGGCAAATATACTCCCCGGCGAATATGTGATAACAAACCTCGCTTTTTCCAGTTGTAAAGACGGGATTTCATGGTGTTATATCCTACTGGTTGATCTATGCTTATCATGCCTGTTTCTTTATATTTAGATATTATATTACTCATTTTACTTAGAATTTATTTCAAAGATATCAAATTTGATAGTATTGAGCAAATTTCTAAGTATATTTTTTATATTTAAACTTGATATTATCAGTTAGTAGACAGATAATTAAGAATATACTTTCGGAAAAATATTCTCTTATCTTTTTCTGCCCTGTATGTTAATCCCTTCTATCCTTAGATACTTGTATAGGGTAGCTCTGGAAACTCCTACTATCCGGCAAACATCATCTATCGTGCCTATTTCATTTTGTAGATACTTGGTGTATTCTATAGCCGCTAGTTTAGCTTTCCTTTTAGCTTGATCTGTTAGACCGGGCTTGCGTCCTCCTATTCGTCCTTTTGCCTTTGCTGAAGTCAAACCGGCTATTGTACGCTCGGAAATTATATTTCGCTCCATTTCTGCAATACAGCATAAAAGATGAAACGCAAACTTTCCGATTGGTGTTGATGTATTTAATTGCTCTGTTAGACTAATTAGAGCAATGTTTTTCTTTTCAAGAGCTTCTTGAAGTTTTATAAGTTCGCAGGTTCTTCTTCCTAATCGGTCTAGTTTCCACACGATAAGCTGATCTCCTGTTTTTAATTTTGCAATTAAAGCATCTAAAACAGGCTTATTTTTATTCTTTCCAGATATTTTTTCTTCACAGATGTGATCCACTCCGTATAAACGTAATGCGTCCAGTTGGAGATTTAAGCATTGATCCGGAGTTGATACACGTGCATAACCATATTTCATAATTTTTACGGCAAAAGTAGCACGTACATAGCCTTTGAAAAATATAGAGAAGGTGATTTTTGAATTTATTAAAACGAACCTTTTTTTAAACTGAATATGAGATTATTAAAATTAACTTTATTACTAGTGTTATGTGCATGTACACATAGTGTTTATGCACAACGGCATTATGTAGGTATTTCAGCCCTAGAAGTAAACTATGGATTGAATATTTTTGGTAGGAATAATACTAACTTAAACCTTTCAGTATCAAAGTATAGGAGTCGAACAACTTACTGGAAAATAGGTTTGAACTATTTTGAAAAGTCTTATAACTACAGTTATGAAAGCAATACTGCGGAAGTTCCAACGATAGTTTCTTTTAGCTCTACAGCAAAAGATTACTATATTGATGCTGCTTATTTCAAAACAGTTGCGACAAATCTTTCTTCACTTTATTTTAGCCTAGGTCTAGGTCTTTTTACAGGTGTAGAAGCGTACAAGAGGCAGGATAATAAGTATGATTTCTTACTTGGTTTAAAGATCGAGCCTGAATTAGAATACTTTGTATCTCCACGAGTTGCGATACTTGGACGTGTTAAGCAGTATTGGAGTCCGTTTAGCTATGCAAGCAAATGGAATACAGTCTGGAATCTTGGTGTTAAAGTCCTTATTTATTGATTATGATATTATTATCAGCTGATGTAAGCGCATTGATTGACTTATTCAAACAATGTGGCGAAATGCTAGCCGGTGTCGGATTTGTCTGTGCAGGTCTTGCGGTTATAAAAAAAATAATAACTAATCATGAGAAAATGAAAGAAGCTATAATTACGTATATCGTTGCATTAGTAATATTTATACTAATATGGTCGCTTATATAAATATACAAATGACTGAATATCTAGCCACTAATTATTCATTATTTGATCTGGCGATAGTTACGATAGTTATTGTTTCAATTCTAATTTTAGGATTGGTCTATTTTTCCGGAAGTAAAAAGAAAACGGAGTGTACAGCTTCACTATCAGTTGAAGAAGAAAAATCTGATTCTGATCTAGTTTTATCTCCACGCATAACAATAGTTTTTCAAAAGGATCTTTCAGATGATGAAGAATTAAGTAGAGAGATAGCGGATATGTATATTTCAAACCGGGCGTACTATTATGCTGGTAAGATACCACCATTCCAGCATCAAGTACTTTCGGAAAAATCAGATGATGTTTTTGTCAAATATGAAAGTGTTGATTTTTCCGCTTTAAGCAAGATTGATATATAAATAACATGTATAAAATAACAATTAAAATTTTAAGATTATGGTACAAGTTTTGAAAAAGAGTGTAGATTTTGTTAGTGTACACAAGCGTATTATTATGATTTTAGGGCTTTTCCTGCTGACTTTTGTTGTTGTTCCTCAAGTTGTAGAAGCCCAAAGCGCATTAAAAATTAGCAGTTTGTCCGATGTTGAATCGAAAGCGCAAGAAGGTTCTGATACGATTCTTAATATCGCAAAGTATGTATTAGCTGCCGTGCTTGGCATAGCTTTAGTATTTGTGATCTATTCCCTTGCAACGAATAATCCCCACGCCAAGGAGTATCTGCTCGGCTGGATCATTGCGGTTGCGGTTATTATGGTAGCTTTCCTTATTATCTGATTAATGAGGACTATAAGAAAGATAAATAGACCAATTAAGTTCTTTGGCTTAACGTCGGGACAATTTGGTCTATTTATGTTGGCAAATGCTTTGATTATAATTGTTTGCATATTTAAGCATGTGCATCCGGTAATCATAGTTAGTGTCATGGGAGCTATATTCTTTGCTTCAGGTATCTTATTCAAGAACCTAAAACGGGAACATAAAGCTGGCAATCCGGATTATCTAACTGGCTTATCGGTTAGATCTGCAACCCCTAAACAGATAATAGATAAACATAAGGTATTCAATTTTATAATGAAGCAGAAATGATCTTGAAATCCTGCGGAATACGTGATACAGATTAAGGCTGTCGCTTTTTCTTGCAGAGAGTTTATATCTACTATGTGGTAACTAATTACAAAATAAAATGATAGGATTTATTATTATATCGGCATTATTACTGTGTGGTGTCATTACATTACTCGCCATACTTTTTATGCGTCCTTCTGAAGTTCCTATATCTGATAAATCAATAGATCTTTCGGCTGTACTACCGATCCAGACCATAACGGATAGCGTTATAGTAAACGGTAGCGGAGATTTAACCATTGGATACAGATTGTTTCTTCCGGAAGTATTTACTCTTTCGCAGGAAGATGCAAAATATATACATGAGAGGTTAGAGGGGCTTTTTAAGATGTTACCTCCTGCAACGGTGGTGCATCAGCAGTGCTTTTACTATGTAAGCCAGTATAAGAACAATGACTTTTCTGTTAATCCATTGAAAGCGGAAAGTATTAAACACTTTAATAACAAGCAAATAATAAACTGCTATACAAATTTGTATATCACTTTTGCCAATACAGATTTGAAAAAGGGAGTGCGAAAAAAGGCTTCTAATACATCGCTGCTTAAAAAACTCAATTATCCTTTTAAACAGCCCTACAAGAACTATGAAGAAAGGTTATCAGAGATTGAACCGAAAATCTTGAATTTTGAAAATGGGTTATCTTCTATAACTCAATTTGAGATAAAGAAGATGGATAGTAAAGACTTAAATAATGCTGTCTTTGATTATCTTAATCTCTCGTATGCTAAACCAACAAAAGACGCTACTCAAGAAACAGTTAGCCCAATTATGGTAACTCCTAGCGGTGATCTGAAGGTTGGACAAGAATATTTAGCGATGCTTTCTCTTACCGTGGAAGGGGAAAATCTTTATGAGCTGAATGTACCCAATACGGGTAAATCAAAAGCGTATGGAAGTACGATTGAGCTTCCGGAGAATATACAGTCTAAATGTTCTATGTTGTACCCGGTTGGACTAGGTTTGCCTTTCGATCACATTGTAAATGTTGTGATAGAAATAACAGATACAGATACTACGCTAACGGCTATTAATGCTGAAAAAAACGGGCTAAACTATTTGACTAACTTTTATCCTCCGGCTAAAGACAAGCAAAAACAGCAAGAACTTTTCTGTAAAGAAATTACGGATTTTGATTATCAAACAGCTTATACAGCTTTTAATGTGATTATCAATGATCCGGATCGTTCTTCTCTAATTCGGAAAATTTCATTGGCACAGCAGGGATTTAGTTTTATGAACCAAAGTTCTTGTTATGTCGAGAATGCGGAGTTGTGCAATTTATTTTTTTCTAATATACCGGGGAATGCTCGGAGCAATTATAGGGGATTTATCAATACGACCAAACAGGCGATTTGTTATTTGCAAAAAGATAGTATTTATATTTCTGATCTGCAAGGGCATTTGTATAATGACCGATTCGGAAATCCTGCATTGATAAATTTATGGAATAACAAGGCTTTAAACAATAGAAATAAAATAGTAATCGGTCCGTCCGGCTCCGGAAAGTCTTTTTGGCTAAACAACTATATTTATCAGTCTTATTCTTTGGGTAATGATATTACAATTATTGACATCGGTGGATCTTACAGGTCTATGATTAGCCTGCACCGAGGTAAATATTTTGATTCTACAAATCAGAAACAGTTTGCTTTTAACCCGTTCTTGTGTGAACGTGATCGGAATGGTAGATATATTTATATTGATACTTCAGATGCAGAAGCAGCCGAGGATCTTATTAAAACGATCTGTGCTCTTTTATCCTATATCTGGAAACAAAATAAGCCTATCGATCCCACCGAGAAAGCTATTCTTAGAAAATCAGTGATCGCATTTTATGAGTATGTAAATAATTCTTCTGTTGATGGAACAAATGAAAGGATTTTTCCTAATCTGATAGAATACCGGAATTTCTTGCGAGATGTATTTATTTACAAAATGACTGACTTTGAAAAACGTAGATTTGAGATAGAGGAAGTGCTTTTACTACTAGAACCTTACACGGATGGAGAACTATCCTTTTTGTTGAACGCAACTGAAAATATTGATATAGTTAACGATGATTTAATTGCGTTTGATATGGAAGACGCAGCAAAGAAGGAGTATTTTCCTTTGGTAGCGATTATCACGCTTCAAATGGTTATCGATAAGATCAAGAAGCGTGAAGGAGTTAATAAGGAATTGATTATCGATGAAGCCCTAGACTTTTTAAGTGATGATAAGTTTGGTGATTTTATCGCCTATTTGTATCGTACATTCCGTAAAAAAGACGGGGCTATAACGATAGCTGCCCAAAATGTACTGTTCCTGAAGAACTGTCCACCGGCGATCAAGGATTCAATACTTATAAACTGTGATACTAAAGTAATACTGGATCATTCAAGTTATAGAAAGGAGTTGCCCAATCTGCGAGATATTCTTTCTATTTCAGAAGAAGAACTAGTAATGATAGATAGTCTGCAAAATAGGGATGATGAGATCAAGTGGAGAGAGTTCTTCATTAAATTGGGAAACGAAACCTATGTTTTTCGCAATGAAGTATCTGAATTTGCCGCTGTCGCTTTTGATTCAAGACAATCGACTGTGGTTAGGCTCAAACAGCTTTTTGAGGAAACAGGATCTACTTATGCTGCTATTAACCGGTATTTAGAAGAAAGGAGAAAAAAATATGAATGATGCTGTAGAAGGATTGAACCAGATAAAAGGATGGTCGGGAGAATTTAACAATACGTCTTTTAGTGTGGCAGGGTATATCACCGCTGCAATGTTAGGCGTTTCTCTGATTTTTGTAGTCTGGGCTTTAGCTACAAAGAAAGATAATGCAAGAACATATCTAGTCGCTTGGTTTGTGGCTTTGATATTTGCGATAGTGTTTATTCTGCGATAATAAATTTATAATATTATGAAAATAAAGATACTCTTATTTTTTTCTGTGTTGCTGTTAAGTAGCTCTTTTTCTGTTCAAAAGGCTAGTGCGCAATGGGTTGTTAATGATCCGGCTCACATGGGAATGAACCTTGGCGAATGGGGAGCGAATGCAGCGCAATGGGTTAAGCAGCTTAATGAAATGATTGATGCTGCACATATACGAGAAAATTTACAAAAGATAGACCAACTACGCCAACTACAATCTTTAGTAGAACTTGCTGAACTGTTGGATGATGTAGATTGTCTAAGTAGTGATTACCGTTTTTATATGAATATAGGCGGTAGCTATCATTGTTTAAAGTTTTTAAACTTCCAACAAGTTACGGTAAACCTTAATTTGAGCACAGATCTATTATTTAAGGTTGCTACTGTTTCCGACTATTTCAGCATGAATAGTGAGGGAAGAATGTCCTTTGTCGGACAGGTAAGAGAAGCCTTAGAAACGGCTTCTGCTGAAATGAAATCTTTTAATGAAATAGTAAGAAGTGAGATCATAAAAGATGCAAGTCGAAAACATGTAGGGAAAACATATTATAGCGGAAATTTATCTGCTTTTAGTCGATATACTAATTAATTAGCCTTATGAACGGACAAGATACTTTTTTATGGGGATTGCAGATTAATGATTCCCTTACAACAGAATTAACTGCGCAAATGACGGTAATTGCGCTTGGTGTAGCAGTTATTTGTTTCATCTGTAATATAGCTTATAATTACCTATATCATGGTGTTAGTCAGCTTTTAACATCGGATGAAAATAAGTTTCCGGATTTGATGGAAATAGCTCGCTGTTTTGCTTTAATATTCTGTCTTTCGCTATATACACCTATCGCAAAAACTGTCGTTGGAACCCTTGAAGTAATAAATGAAGCAACATCTTTAAGTTCAGTCCGGGCACAGGAGTTTGCGGCTTTTCTAGACAGATCAGCGGAAGAACAGCACACCATGATAGCCGATAATGAAAAACGGCACTTGAAGCGGAAGTCGCTGCGGGGGAAGATCCGGAAGGTGCTATGAATAAAGAACTACAAAATATAGATCAAGGTAATAAAATAGATGAAAGTGCATCTACATTGAAACAAATCTCCCAAATATTAAATCCTGCCAATTTCGCAGCAATGCTCTTACATGCTCTAGCCGCACTGCTGGTCGGGATTGTACAAATTATCATATTGGGTTTGGGCGTTGTCATTGTAAAGATCCTTGTCATATTAGGTCCCTTCGTTTTTGCTTTTTCCATTCTACCGGTATTCCAAAAGCAGCTGTCTAATTGGTTTGGTACACTGTGTTCCGTTGGTATGGTATTTACTGTGATTAATATTTTAAATCAGATAATGTGGTTTACATTTAAGTCAATTTATGATTCTGACGCATTCAACGCAGTAGATGAAGCGACAAAACAGCTACAATATTTAGGCATGGATCTTGCTTTGATCGGTTCTTATTGTTGTTGTTTCTGGTTGGCAAGTAAGATAGTCGGTCATGGTGATGCCGGTAGAATCATTTCTAAAACGGTATCTATTGTAACTGCTGCTGCAACGATGGCGATTGCAGGATCAGCGATAGCAGGGGGGGCTACAAATGTAGGGGCTGCTGCTTCATTAGGTAAAAGTGTTATAGATAACGAAGAATAAATAAATATGAATCTTACAAAATTTAAAACAGTGGATCAGGCTTTTAAAACAACTGTGATTGTTGCATCTTCTTGTTGTCTGATTATGGGTATTGCATTTACTGTCTGTTTCTTCTATTTGTCAAACAAGATAGATGCGGCTTATACGAAGGCTTTAGTACTTGATACTTCAGGACAGGTTTACGATGTTGCAGCCATTGAATCCGCAGCGATGCGAAAGTATGAATATGAAAATCATATCAAAACATTTGTTTCGCTGTGGTACTCCTTCGATGAAAGCACTTATGAGAATAACGTAACATTAGCTCTTAATTTGATTGGTAATCGAGGAAAAGAGCTTTACAACGAATATAACGATATTAATATGCTTAATTCTTTGATTCAGAAAAATATACGCTATGGCGTTATAATCAAGGATATACATATCAATATGCAAACAGTTCCGATATCCGGGGATATACTGTTTACGCAAACCGGCTATCGTGCTAGGGGGAGCGTAGCACGTGATATTTCTGTGAACTTTACTCTATATGATGTATCTCGATCACGTGAAAACTCTCACGGTGTTAAAATCGAAAGCTGGGACGTTCGATATTCGGAACCACGAGAAATAACAGATGAAGAAAAATTAAAATAATGGAGCTATGGGAAACTTTTTAAGAGAAGCGTTGAAGGACAACAAACAAATTGTTAATGTTAGTACCTCTGCTTTTGGGCGTACTGTTTGTAATAGTTTTCTTTGGTAAAAAAGAAAAACCGGCTGAATCAGCATCCAATACAGAAGAAGTGAATCAGGCTTTTCTTGAACCGGACACAGAAGGAGAAAAGAAGATCGCTAATAAGGTAGATGCTTATAAACGTGAACAAGAAGAAGCTGCTCGTAAGAAACGTGAATTGGAAAAATCACAAGTAAAAGGAAGCGATTTCTATTTTGAAATGCAGACATCCGAAGACGAATACAACGAGAAAATGAAAGCTCGTATTGAAAAAATGAAGAAAGATCCATTGGACGAAGTTACTAGCGAATACAAGGAGCGAGGAAAAAAATCTAACAGTGCATTTTCTGATAAAATGCGCCAACAACTAAATGATATTGAGGATCAAGAAACCTTTAATCAGATAGTCAAGGAAGCAAAGAAAGAGGAAAGAATACGCAAAGAGCTAGAAGAAAATGCAAGATTCCGGGATGAAATGAGAAAGAAATATCAGGATCAAGCATCAGGAAAAGATATAGAGAAATCTCAAGAGAATATTTTTCCGAAAGTAAATGATTCTGTTCCTAAAGTTGAGAAAGCTTCAAAGCCGACTTTTATAGTGGAAAATGGAAAACGGCGTCGCCGGTCACAGTTTACTATTGACCAAAAAGTCAATCTTATCAAAGCTGCTATTTATGGAGATCAGACCATTGTTAGTGGAAGTGCTGTCCGGATGCGCTTGTTAGAGCCTTTATGGGTTGGTGGCGTTGAGATCCCTGCAAATACGATCTTCTACGGAAATGCTAGTGTCGGCTCTACTCGTTTGAAAATTACGGTAGAGAACATACGATATGGGAAATATATAAGTCCTGTCGCTTTTACTATTTATGATTCTGATGCGATTGAGGGATTGAATTTACCCAATAACATGAAAGCTGAAGCTGCTCGAAAAATGGAACAGGGCTTGCTTCAAGGCGTGCAGCTTCCGATTTCTTCTATTGGCACAGTAACAAGTGAGGTAACTAGTGCGATCACAGCCACTACACAGGTTACTAGACAAATTTTAAATCAAAGCCTTTCTCAAGTAAAGGTTCATTTAAAAGCTAACTATAATATGTATATCAAGGAAGAAACTAATGAAGACAGAAAAAAGAGAGAGGAAGAAGAAGCTGAAATAGAACGTCTGTATAGAGAAATGCAGATGCAGCAGAATGAACCAAAGAAAAAGAATCCTTTAACCCAACTAATTGAAGCATTATAATGATAATTGATATACTTAATTTTATGGTAGCTGTAGCTACTGTATTTTTGGCTTATAGGTTCTTTATAGAACGCTCTAAAGGGAAAAAGATAGCAGAAATGAAAGTACTGATGTATAGTTTAATATCTTGTTTCGTTCTGCTTTGGATTATAAATATTTTTATTGGTTTTGTAAAATGAAAACATTGCTTTTATATTAATCATGTTTTGTGTTCCATTCTCCATTTCTGCACAGGAAAAAAAAGAACTGGACTCCCAAACAATTTATGTTTCGTTTGATAAAACGAAACATATAGTACTTCCTGCACAAGTAAGTGACATTTCGTATGGTCGTGAAGATTATGTAAAAGTGGAACGGGTGGATAATGTTCCTAATGTTGTCCGCATAACGGCACAGGAAGAAGATTTTTCAGGAACGACAAACCTTATCATAGTTTGTACAAACGGGAATGTCTATTCTTATAAAATATCCTATCTGTTACCGGGAATGACGGATCACTGCGGAAATATCGTATATGCCGGTGATGTGGATAGATCACGTTGTTATAACGTAATAGTCAATAATAACAATACTACAGAAATGTTTTTTCCAGCAGATGTGTTATATCTGAAACAAGGAAATGAAGAAGTTTTCGGGGTTGAGTATTATAATAATATGGTTAAAGTTGGTACAACTTTTGATGCCTTTGAACCTTCTAATCTGTTTGTTATCGATAAAGATCTGAATACCTATGAAATTACCTTGTTTAAAGACCATGCTCTTACTTACTCTTACAACTTTGACGATGGTCGCAAATATATTGCACACATTGATGTAAATAGCATAGAGATGGATAATCTTATCAATAAACTGCACTATAAAAAGCGTAATATCTTCAGCTTGGGAGTTATAAAAAATAAGTTTGAGATGTCCCTTGCAAACCTATATGTAAAAGATGATTTCATGTTTTTTGTATTTGATATAAAAAACTTCTCAAATATAGATTATGACGTTGATTTTATTAAATGCTTCCTTCGTGATCAGAAGAAGGTTAAGAACTCTATCCAGCAGGAAGTTCCGTATGATCCGGTAGAACAAAAAGACTTTGATAAAAAGATATTGGGCAAAAGCCAAAATCGCTTTGTCCTAGCATTCAATAAGTTCACTATCCCGGATGATAAGGTTTTTGAGATCGAAATGTTTGAAAGAGGTGGGGGAAGGCATATGAAATTATCTATATTGAATGAATATATATTGTCCGCTGAATTATTAAAATAATTGTCATGAAGCTACAAGAGGTTCTAACAGAATATCAATATAATAATGTCGGGCAATTTAGGGCGATTGCGGAAAGTTTAGGTTACAAAGAAGCCTATAACAAGGGTTCTTTGCTTTTTACCCGGAATGACGAAGTATTTCGTATCGATATGGATAAGATACGTTCACACACAAAGCGAGAACCGGATTTATCTGCGGAAAAGGCTTCTATGGATCGTGTTTGCCAGTTCTTTAATCGGGATCAGGCTTTATCTCCCGACTATAAAAGCGTATTAAAAAATGAAGGGGTTGATATTGTTAACTGGGGTGATCTAAAAAATGATGCCAAAGATCGTTTTACTGTGATCGATCATAAAAATAAAATCTGTTATACCGGAAAAGAACTATATGAGTATGCTTTGCAAAATGGTTACTCGTTAGACGGGAAAGGCACAAAGTTAGAGAAGGGTGTATTATCCGGATTAATGGATATCAATGGTAAACCAGCTAAAGTTCGGTTGCATGAACACGGTACTTCTATTATATATAGGAAGGAAGCGTTAACCATACCGGATCGCATTTACGGAAAGAAATTATCGAAGCAACAGAAGCAAGATCTACTTGATGGCAATGTGATAGTCTTGTCAACAAAAAAAGGAGATATACTTCTTCAGGTCGATAAGGATCTCAACGCTGTGGTGGTACGTTCGGAAAAAGAATTGTCTGTTCCTGCTAAAATTGGAGATTACGAATTGACCGCAGCAGATAAGTATCTTTTAGCGAATGGTCATTCTTTAGATAACAAAATGATCCACACTCCTGAAGGTTACATAATTACAGATATAGCTATGCTTCCGGATAAGAAAGGATATGCTTTCTCAAACATCCAGAAAATATCGGAAACAAAGGCACAGCAGATTTTACAGGCAAGAGAAATGGCAAAGGATAAAGAGTATCTTAATGATAAGCTAAAGGATATGCAGCGTACCGGAAAAATCGATATAGACGAGTTGAAGGATAAAAGGTATGAGCAATTAATAAACAGCCATTTTGCCACAGAACATAAGGAATACCTATCTTATCTGAAAGATGAAAATCCGGATAAAAACTATAATTATGATCTTGAAGCACGCATTAGGTTAAAGGCTGGGGATATGTTAGAAAAAGAAGGAATAATCGCCAAAGGTACAACTGAAAAGGAATTGAAAGAAGAAGGCTTTAAAGTCGAGAAGATCCGGGAACAATATCAGGAGAAAGTAACGGGTAAGGATCCTGTTCCTGATCGAGATCTTGACAAGGAGTTAAGAGAAGCCGTTGTCAAGAATGACTATGAAAAAATAGCTAGTTTGAAAGAGGAAGGTTACAAGCCTTCAGAGGAAGTTATTAGAGGTTTGGGACAAGATACAAAGATTGATCAGACGCAAGCTATCGTTATAGAAAAACTATTTGGGATGAAACCTGAAGTGCAAAAAGCGGAAGAAGTAACACAAGCAAAGGAAGAATCCAAAGAAGCAAAGGTAGAGCTTAATGCTGATCCTGCTAGTGCTAAGGTTTCTCCGGAACTAGATAAAGAATTTAAAGAAGCAGTAGAGAAAGGCGATTTTGTAAAGATGTCACAACTGAAGGAACAAGGCTATCAACCTTCCAAAGAGTTGATTCAGTCTTTGAATGAAACTGCATCTGGCAATACGATGATAGCCGTTCAGAAGATATTTAATCTGAAAGGCTCTGCTAATACGCTCGGAGATGTTAAGCTAGCACAAGGTCAACAAAGTGCAGAAAAAGATCTAAAGCGTCCTCTCGCCAATACGGTAAATAAAATGTTTGCCGATTTATAATTAATAGATTTTTCCGAAAGTAAAAATGTTATCACTTAAAAATAAATATCATGGAAGATTACAACAAATTGGTAGAAAAGAATCAGACTGGAGAGATTGACGATCTTGAATTTTTATTAGCTCAAGAAGATTTAGCGGCTCTCTACGTTGCGGATATGCAAGCTGAAGGAGTTAGCCCGAATGCGGAAAACGCTGCTGAATGGTTGCTAAAATATGAAAATGAACACCTTTATCAATAAGTCATGGATGGTCAGGCAAATGATAAGGCTCTGCAAAAATTTGCGGATCTTATGGTTAAGAAACTTACGGAAGTCGATGCGGATTGGCATAAACCTTGGTTTACAACAACAGGATATGGATTACCACAAAATATTGATGGGCGTGTTTATAATGGAATCAATTCCTTCATGCTTTTTCTTCTTCAAGAGGAACGTAGTTTCCAGACACCTGTATATATGACTTTTCCGCAAGCAAAGAAACAAGGGCTTCACATAAACAAAGGAGCATCGGCTTTTCCTGTCCTATTTTGGAATTTTATGATTAAAGACGATAAGGGGAATAAAATTTCGATGGATGATTATAAGGCTTTGACTAAGGAAGAGCAGAAAGAATATACCGTTATTCCTTATACTAAACCTTATCACGTGTTCAATGTTGATCAAACAAACTTTGCGGAAGTATATCCGGAACAATGGAAGGCATTGAAGGATAAATTTAGTTGTCCTAAATTGAAAGATGAGCAGGGAATGTTTTCATCGCCAGAGTTGGATCACATGATAAAACACGGTACATGGTTATGTCCTATTATTTCTTCTTTCTCTGACAAGGCTTTTTTTCGTCCTTCAGAGGACAAGATATATTTACCCCTTAAAGGTCAATTCTATACAGGAGAAGGATTTTATAGCACATTGTTACATGAGATGGCACATTCAACCGGTATAGATACCCGTTTAGGACGTGAAATGAAAAACATGTTTGGTGATCCCAAATATGCAAAAGAAGAATTAATCGCAGAATTTACCGCTGCTGTTTCTTGCCGTTCTCTAGGTATCGTTTCCGGAGTCCGGGAAGAAAACGCACAGTATTTAAAAAACTGGCTCGGAGCGATCAAAAAAGAACCTAAATTCCTCTATTCCGTATTAGTTGATGTAGGTAAGGCTAGCACTATGATTTTGAATGAAGTCTGCAAGTATGAGTTATTGAAGAAGGAAGAACAGGAAAAGCAACAGGAAGAATGCAAGCATATAGAGAATAAAAAAGTAGATGATAGCAAGGATTTTTCTGAAACCCGGAATGATGAAAAATTATCACCAGCTTTTAATATAGCTCTAGCTGCTGCGCTAGCCGGTTCGTTTAAGGAATTGGTTAACCTAAAGGAGCAGGGATATAAACTGTCTGCAAAGGAACTTGATGCGTTAAAGGATGCAGATCCGAAAATATATATTGCCGCACAGAATATATTTAATATAAAGTTGGATGATCCTACTCCTTCCCTACAATTTTCCGAATCAAAAAATAAAAATGAAGTCAAACAATTATCTTTAAATTTTTAGCGTATGTTTATAGGTCATGTTACGGGTTATCTTGGATCAGATGCCAAGAAAACACAGAAAGGTTATTCATTCAATGTTTCCACTAAATATAAAGAGGGAAACGAAGAAAAAACGTTGTGGATCTGTTGTTTCTTAAATTACGAAACAAAGGTTGCGGAGTTTTTAAAAACAGGAACTATGGTTCATGTGTATGGGGAAATCACTGTCGGTATCTTTAAGCGTGATACTGGTGATACAGTCCCTTCAGTAACTATGAGTGTAGATAAGGTTCAATTACTCTCTAGCAAGAATAAAGAATAATGGAACCAGCAAAGAAGGAATTATCATTTGTCTTTATATTGCTTTCCGTAATAATCGGGGGTGTGATAATCTTTCAGTGGGTTTTGGTGAATGATCTTTGTTCACCAAGCCCAGCTGTATTATTGCAGTTGGGAAAGTTTTTACGCAAAGCTATTATGTTTCGATTCCTATATGTAGTATTATTAGCTGGGTTGGCTTTCCTATTCCCTGTACAAAAGAGAAGAGATGAATCCTTGAAATATGTATATACTGCCACTACATTAATCTTAGCAATAGCCCTAATATTAGGCTTCAGTAATGTTCTATCATGGTACAATTTATTAGTTTTTCCGATAGTATTTATAGGATTTACAATACTAGTTATCCAAACAGCCGGTTTTTACCTTAAACGGCATGTGGTATCTGATAAATCTATCTTTGGTGTATCACATGAAAAATCAGAGTTTTATTTTGATTTTGAAACAGTAGAAGGAAATCTTAGAATCCATAAGCCACAGCAAAATCTTTATATTGACGGTGGTCCGGGATCTGGAAAATCGGAAAGCTGGATTAAAGGCATCATCTATCAATGTGCAGAGCGTAACTATGCCGGATTTGTATATGATTGGGAAGGAGATCCTAGTAAACCGGGTTCACCTATTTTGTCCCGGATCGCATACGGTAGTATAGAATATTTTAAGAGAAAAAATGTACCTACACCAGCCTTTGCTTTCATAAATTTTGTAGACATGTCCCGGACGGTTCGTGTTAATGTACTTTCGGAAAAATATGTCCCTAAAGGAAGCGAATCCTTGTTTATTCGTAATATCGCTACTACCTTAATGAAAAACCTTGAAAGTTCATGGAAGGAAAAAACTGATTTCTGGGCGAACAATGCGATTAACTATGTATATTCAATTGCTTATAAATGTTACAAAGAACGAGCAAAGGGAATAGGAACTTTACCCCATGTAATCGCTTTTGCATTATCAGATAGTGATCTGGTCTTTAAATGGCTCTCTGAGGATGCGGAAATTGCGCTAAACATGTCTTCCATGTTAACCGCATGGCGTTTAGGCGCACAGCAGCAGACCGCTGGTGCGGTATCTTCCGCACAGACTCCGCTTGTTTTGCTTAACAATAAATACATCTTTTGGGTTCTATCACCACTTCCGGAAGAAGAATATTCACTAGATATAACTAATCCGGATCATCCTACACTATTGTGTATAGGCAATGCTCCTTCAATTAAAGAAGCTGTATCTCCTCCTGTTAGTTGTATCGCTAGCGTTGTCATGTCGCAAATGAATAATCCCGGCAAACAAAAGAGCGTTTTTATGGTGGATGAATTTCCAACGGTAAATTTGCAAGGTATAGATGTATTTATAGGTACAGCACGTAAACACAATGTAGCTACAATCTTAGCCGTACAGGACTTTAATCAAGCAATCCGGGATTATGGAGAGAAAAGTGCAAATATCCTGCGATCTTCTTGTGGTAGCCAAGCCTATGGAATGACCGGTAACGAAAAGACAGCAAAGGATCTAGAAAATCTTTTGGGAGAAACGAAAGAAGCACAGGAATCGTTCTCACATCAAGAATCCGGTACTGGAAGCATGACCGAATCTCTGCAAAAGGAGAAAGTAGTAAAGGCTCGTGAAGTTGCCGGACAAAGTGTTGGTCACTTCATCGGAAAGGTCGCTGGCGGAAAACCACCTTATTTTAATACACAATTTAATATGTGTAAGTTTATAGATAAGGATATTCCGGCTTTTTCCAAACCTGTAAATTTGGGAGATGGCAAAGAAGAATTAGAGTATGATATAATGGAAGAAATAGTTAGTCAACATTATCTTTCAATCATTTCAAAAGTAAATGCGATCTTGGAAGATGTAAAGAATAAGACAGAAACGGACAATAAAAATAAGGAAAAAAACATGCCGAAAGATCATAATCATAAGGCATGGAAGGAATAAAAGAGGTATTTTTGTGAAAATATAAAAAAAATAATATATGAAAAGTAGGATATTGATAGTTTTATTATTTGCCTTATCTTCGTGTGGATCAACTGAATATGAAAAGGCAATAGCGGATTGGCTTCAAACCGATGAAAACGGTACTTGGACTGATCTTAAGTTTGAATTGATAGAGTTGCTTGACGAAAAAGATGTTACAGTTTCCGACAGCTTATTGTATTTGGATAGTAAAGCTGCTCAACAGGTACAGATGATAGAAAGAGCGGAGAATCCTCGTGCTTTGGTAAAACCGCTTTTCTCTGATTACACCAAGGCTAAAGATAATTTAAAATGGATAGAGAAAAAGAAAATGGAGTATAAGGATAGAGATAGTACGGAGGTGTTAGCCAAACTATTGAAATGCAAGTATGCAATTGTTCCACCTAGTTTAAAGGCTAGGCAGGAGAGAGTTGGCGAGTTTTTACTCGCTCCCGATATGAAAACGTGCTGGGGAAGGATGAAAGCTACGACTAAATAAGAAAAATATGAAGGTTCAGTTTTTTAAAGATTTTAGCAAGTTATCAGAAACGAGCGATTTGTTTATTGTAGAAACAGATCAATTTGGGTTTATTGATGGCAACGGCAATAGCTATTTTTGATAGCAGAGAAAATTTCTAGAAAGAAAAATATAAGGGTTTGTTTACTTTACATACACATGGATCTGAATTTAAAATATATAAAGATGATGAAAAAAATTAAGCTGCATTTGTTTGCGTTATGTGCTACTCTAGTATTAGTTTCTTGTGGTGGATCGGATGATGATCCTGTTTTTAATAATACATCTGCTGTATATAAGGTAGTATTAGAGGCTTCAGGGGATGATTATACAGCTGAAGCTATTATTATTAATCCGGATAACGTATCAATTATAGATGAAACAAGTAACACAGACCTAAAACAAAGTTCTGTAACGGAGTATTTTAGCGGACGGAAAGTTTATATAACCTCTAAAGAAGTGAAGGTTATTTCTGCTCAAGGGATTATTCTTAGCAAAAGTAAGTCCGGTGCTATATTGAAAATGACAGTGTATCAGGATGGAAAAGAGGTCTATCAAAATACAGTTTCCGTTCCGGATTCAGAGAATAATACAAAGTCTATACAATATACTAATATAAAGAACTAGATTATGGATAACCAAACGGCTATAACATTGAAGCCCAAACTAGGTTATTGGGTTTCAAAGTATTTTGTGATAATTGTTGTCGCATCTTTACTCCCGTTCTCTGCTATTTATTGGGATTTAGAAATGCCTGTACACTATGCGTTAATGGTGCTGTTTTAGTCGTTTGGATTATGTTGTGTTACACATATATAGACACGCTGTTTGCTACAAAGTGGATTATTACTAAGGATGAACTGATTTTCAGGCATGGTATAATCTCAAGACGAGAGGAACATTTAGAATTATATAGAGTGATTGATTATTCAGAAAAACAAAATTTCTTGCAATTAGTATTTGGCAACAAGACAGTGAAAGTTATATCAGGTGATGCTTCCGATCCTATTTTATATATGTATGGGATTGATCGGAATATTCCTATTATAGATACTTTGCGTGATAGAGTCAAAATTGCAAGGAAAGAAAGCGGAATTTTTGAAGTAGCAAATAGATCTTGAAAAAGAAAAAACTTCAGTTTAAAAAAAGGTTCGTTATATTGAATGCAAAATTCAAATAAATATTTAAAACAGCAAAAATTTTGTGGTTAAATATTGTAATTTTTATGTTTTCTCCCATAATTCAGGCTGAACACATTTCCAACCAGCGGCAGCTAAATAGTCCCGGATTCGTTCTTCAGGAACTTTGCCCCCTTTTTGAAAGGTCGCTTTATCATATTTCGCCTGAATAGGTGAACGTAGGGAATTTACATACCACTTTCTTTGTTTAATAAGCTCGCGGAAAGAATCTTCCAAAGTCAGTTTATCCATTTCTTTAATATTAAAAAATGTATATATAGTTTAATGTATCAAAAAATCGAATGTTATATAACTTATATATGTTATATATATTGTATATGTTATATATCTTTGTTGGGCGATTAATTCATGCAAAGATATAGATTATTAATTTAAAACATAAATGATTATGGGAACAACAATCTCAAACACCCAAATTGATAAGAGAAAGAAACTGTTGGATCTGCCGGAAGACGTTATAACTGTGCTATCCGTACAAGCAGCTAAGGAAGGGAAATCAGCTAAAGCCTTTATGGAAGGCTTATTGATCTCCGCTGCTAATGATTTAGAAGATATAACAACTTATACGTTTCTTTCCAAGAATCAACCTGAAGGGCATGTCATGGTTAGTGAAGCCGAACAAAAAGCCTTTGAACAGAAATATGGTTTATCATGAATGTAGAATATTCAAAGCCATTTTTAAAGGCAGTAGATAAATTATCAGGGAAAGTTCTGTCTTCTGTCCTTGATATGATCCGGGAAGTGAAGAATGCTAATGGTATTGATGAAATTACTAATTGCAAGAAACTCATTGCCTATAAATCAGTATATCGGATTCGTATAGGAGATTATAGAGCATTCTTTATTTTCCACGTTAAGATTGTAGATGATACAGTTAAATTTGAATATCTAGTATCAAGAGGGGAAGCATACGATAAAAAGTACAGTCAGAGTTACGGAAAAAGGATAAATGATAATTTATTATGGAAAAAGAATTAAGCCGGGTTCCACGCCTATTAAGTGAAAGTTACAATTCTGGGCTAATTGAGCGCTTATATGATTCTGGCGGTAGTGTAATGCTAGATATTATAATTTACCTTTGTGGGAATCATATTAGAGATCTATTTGGTGAATCATGGTTCTCAATAGAGGATTTTTGTAATAAAATGGGTTATAATCGGACAAATCTTCAAAGAAAACTATCTAAGGAACAGCTGAAGGATCTTTTTGGAAAACGCTCACCTCATTATATCTGTAAGGATATAAACGGGGAGGAAATAAGCCACCCCATAGAAACCGTTTTTGAAGCCGCCCTTTATAAACTTGGCTTAGAAAATATGTCTTATCCTGTTTCTACAAGCGAAGGCACTTCATATATATTTATTCAGATCCTTACCAAATTTGAAATCCGGACAAATTTTAAAACCAAGAAAGGAACGAAAAGATTATATAGTGCTACTCTGAATAATCTGATAAAGGATTCTGTTTATACTCTCTATAATCTAATTGAAAGTCAGGATTATAGAGAGTTACCTTCCAAATATCGATATTTCTATTTGGAACTATCGAAAATGATATATCTTATTAAGTATAAAATCAAAACAGGAGATGCACCTAGTTACAGATTAACCGTTGATCAGTTGGCTAAGTTGTTCAACCTCAATTTTGAAGAGAATAAGGAAAGGAAAAGAAATGTAACAAAAGTTTTGAAGGGATAAATGAACACTTGAGATTTACCAACTTTCAATTTAAGTACGTTAAAGGTGCTAATGATAAATGGGCATATACGGTAGATTTTGAATTTTCTCAAGAAACGCTTGATTATTTTGATGAACGCTATACCGCTATGTTTACTCAAAGATTCTATAGTGATCTGTTATGGAGATACGCTGGTTTAGCTTTTCCTAATTGTGCGGTAGGCAGAGATCGGGTTAACAAAGTTGAAGATATAAAATCTGATCGAAACTTGTATGAAGATTATTTGGCATGGGCTAATTCTCCACAAAACAAAGCACTGAAAGAGGAAGTATATAGGGAAAATTTCTTTCGGGTATTTGGAAAAACCCCTGAAGAGTTTGGATTAACTAGTAATGCCCCGACTGTGACACGTGAGCCAAAGGAATTTATAGTTAAAAATCCACCTACTGTGACACCTGAACCGGAAAAGATTATCTAGCTGTGTAAAACACTACACTTTTCAATTCTGTTAACATTTCCAGCTGTGTAAAACACTACACTTTTAGGTTTCCAGCTGTGTAGAATGCTACACTTTTGGGTTTCCAGCTGTGTAAAATACTACACTTTTAGGTTTCCAGCTGTGTAGAATGCTACACTTTTGAAAATTTAGCTGTGTAAAACACTACACTTTTGAATTTAGCTGTGTAAAATACTACACCATATTAAAGATATCGCAAAAAAATAAAGTGTTGATTTTTAGATAATTAATGAAAAGTGATTTTTTCCAGCTGTGTAAAAGGCTACACCATATTTCTTAATATAACCTAAAAACCTAAACCCCCTATAATCCCCCAAAGGGGGACAGAAGAAATGACCGGAAAAATGATATTTTTCCTTCAGCTTATATCATCATACTTTCGGAAAAATACTATCGGGCATGACAAATTGTCATATTTTGAGGAAAGTAATACTCAATCTCCTTTAATCAGAGGTGAGAAGAGAAACAACAGCTGTTTTACTTTTGGTATACGTTAAGTAAAATGTTTTTTTTGGCATGTATCAAGAAAAAACACATTTTACTTTATTGTTTTACTAAATTATTTTACTACCTTTACAAAAAGTAAAATGATAAAAGCATAATAGATATGACTGATGATGATATTAAAGATTTGAAGAAAGATTTACTTCAGTTGTTTATGAAGTACAATGTTTCCATAGGCTTCACTTGTGCAGACTGTAGTGATACATATGGATTATATGATGATCATATAGTTATACAGGATAATAATAGTAGGAAAATGTACTAGAAACTGATGGATGGTGGTTAAATATAAGCCATTTGCGATAATTTCAAATAATAAGAAAGGAGTAATAATATGGCAATTGATACAGAAAGGATATTTCTTTTAGCAACTAAAAAGCCAGCGAGTGGAAAATCTGACCTATTGTATAGGTGTGCATCGATTAGGAACTCCAAACATGGAGTACATTCTAGGAGAAACAGACAATGACCGTGAATATAGGCAAGGTGATGAAGTTTCATATATTTATCATGCGGAATATGCCTATACGTTGCAGGAGGCTCTAGATTGGCTAAATAATGTAAATTAGTATAAAATGAAATCCTCAATAAATGTTTAATGAAGAATTAAAATCCTCGTATTATAATGAAGATAGGATATGCACGTGTATCGACTCGGATCAGAATCCAGCTTTGCAATTGGAAGCATTAGAAAAGGCTGGTTGTGAGAAAATTTATCAAGAAAAAATCAGCGTTTAAAGAACGTCCTGAATTAATCCGGGCATTAGAAGATCTTAGAACTGGGGATATCTTATATGTCTGGTCGTTGGATCGTTTAGGCAGATCCATGAAGGAAATCCGGACGAATGTAGATCTAATAATGAATAAGGGAGCGCATCTTGTCGATGTAACGCATAATATCGATACGTCCACTCCTTCCGGGAAACTTTTGATCGATATATTTTCAATGTTGGCAGAAATCGATCAGGTTTTACGTACAGAAAGAACGGTTGCAGGTTGGGAAGTCGCAAAACGTGAGGGAAGAACAGGAGGAAGAAAGCCCGGCTTAAATGATTTAGCGAAAAGAAAGCGAGCAGGCAAAGAAAATGTATCTGTCAAAAGATCCCTTCTATTCAGCAAAGAGATCGCTTCAATTCTCAATATCTCCACGAGAACTTTGTATAAATATTTGCGTTCTGGTTGAACCAAACAAAACCAGTAACCGGTTATCTCTTAATGGAAAGTAAGGTAGGAAATCCCTACCCTATTTCCATTTTAACTTGTTGCAAAGCCCCTTTGAGTTCTTTCATTGTGTCCCTTTGTGCTTCTTGCATTCTTCCGGCTGAATGATTTGGAACTGTTCATCTTGGTAGTTGACCGCACCGCAAATCTTTCCGTCATGGTCGCAAATGGTATCATAACCGCCAAGTGTTTCACTTAGCCATAGCATACCGCAAGAGCATTGCACTTTTATTATTCCCATATATATATTTTTAGTTGATTATTTACATGTCTCTTTGTCAATGATTTACTAATTAATATGATAAGGAAAGGTAAAACAACCTTTCCTTATGGCTATTTTTCCTAAAGTACCGTTTATGAATTTGCGTTTATAGCTTGCTATTTCTTTCTTATTTTCTTCCAAAAATGCTTCAAGCAGATTTCCTAGCATTTGCATCATTGGAACTTTTGACATTGTAGATAGTATTTTAAGTTCTTGATGGAACTCTCTAGGTATCTTTATCGTTTCCGTGTCTATTATCTCTCTTTTAGCGAAAAGCAAAGAAAGACCTTTAGGAAAAGATGATTCGGGAAATTCTGAAGGTTCTTCTGTCATATTCTCATTTTCCTGAATGATTTCTTCTTCTTGTACTGGAGCAACAACTTTAGCTGGTTCTGTGGTGCTGGCTGCTGGTTGTACTTCCGGAATTTTCTCTTCTGAAGTCTGTTGTGATGAAACAGATTTTATACTTTGAACTTTCTTAGCTTCTTCTTTACCAGCCTGTACCAATGCGAACATTGATGTTTTGGGTTTTCCTGTATTTTTCTTTTCTTCAGCCATAATTTCATTTTTTAACGTAATTGATTAATAATTGTATCATTTCTTCTCCGAAATCATCACAGGTGTGATTATAGTTGTTTATTATCGTAGAAAGGTTTCTTTGGTAATTAACTTTGCTTTCCTTGATATGATTGTTCAGTAGCTCGAAAGGTAAATTGTCTTTGTTTGCTATAAGCTCTTTATATTCAAGCAAATTAGGTGTTACCTTGTTAGGCAATCCTTTACTATTGTTTTGTAACCTAGACTTTCTCGTTTAGATAAGATATTTTCCTTGTAGTAATTGTAGAACTTTACAGTGTGCAATACTTCGATTTTTGAAGGAGCAAAAGGTATAATGACCACATCCATCATCATTAGGGTTTCTACTACTCCTGCCTGTTTCAAGTTTCCCGGAAAGTCAACCACTATTATATCGAAACTTTCTTTGAAATTCTATGCTGTTAATGAAGTCTGATGAAGATATACTCATTACTTCATACTCGTCTTTATATCCTCTTCCTGTTGTGCATCGAAAGCTCTTAACTCCCCATTGTATTTTGCGCATCGTCTATATCGACAACGCCAATGGTTAAACCTGTCTGCTCGTGGCTCTCATGTACATATCCTGCGAACAAGGCTGTTAATGTTGATTTACCTGTTCCACCTTTTGGGTTCTCGAATGCTACGAATATACCCGGTAATATTTTTCCCATAACGTTACGAGTTTAAATTTTTCGCAATATATGAATTAATAATCTAACTAACAAATTAATCAGCTTGTTTAACAAATAATTAACCAATAATCTTATTACATAACCATTTAATAAACTAATTAGTTAATTAAATGGTTAATTATACATTAATAGATTAGTTATCTAGTTAATAAGTTATTTGATTTATTTATTAATTAGTTAATTAGTTTATGGATTAATTAGTTTTCTGATAAACTAGCTAACTAGTTGTTTTTTGCCGTGCTTGTTCTTCCTTTTGTTAAGTTATCTGGTTACTTGGTTAATTAGGGAATCAGTTCTTTGGGTTGATTTTCCGAAAGTATAGATCTTAAAGTTTTGGTGCTTTATAATTTTTATCTATCTTTGTATATGCAAGGTGTGGTTGTAGCTACAAACCCACCTTACGACAACCAAACTGACAGTGATGTTCGTTTCACTCACATACATTAGAATAGAGAATAGAATATAGAATGAAAGAGAATAGAACTAAAGTTATTCGGGCACGTCTTTCTGAGAGAAGAAAGGAACAGGTTTTCAGACGAGCTAAAAGCTGAAGGTGTAACACTTTCTATGTATTTAA
>SCPN01000369.1_pt1 | contig 43954 bp, 42 predicted proteins | sample 6106831 | NCBI WGS metagenome assembly SCPN01 (sample SAMN10720447, study PRJNA508395) | human gut metagenome | isolation source: Participant 1, 0 month | reverse complement strand
CCGGCGGCTTTCATGGTCACGACCACCAGCTCCGGCCCGTTCCACAGCTGGGGATAGGGTGTGCCGTTGCCCAGCCCCCTGCTGACCACCATCCGGGTCTCTCCCGCCTGGTACACCCCGGCGGTGTGTTTGGGAAACAGGCCCTCGTCCGGGGCGAACACTGGGCCCGCAAGCGGCAGGCGCACCTGTCCCCCGTGGGCGTGTCCGCAGAACACCACATCGGCCCCGCCCGTCCCGTATTCCTCCAGCAGGCTGGGCCGGTGGGACAACAGTACATTCAGCGCCCCCTCCCGGCACAAGGCCTGGATCCGCTCCGGCAGAGCCGCCTGGGCATGTGCCCGTCCCATGGGATCGTGGGTCACGTCCCACAGGCCCATCAGGTTGACCGCCTCCCCCCGGAGGCTCCACAGGACCGCCCGGTCCTCCAGCACCTGCACGCCGGCCTCCTCCAGCCCGTCCCGCAGCTCCGGCCAGCAGGGGTTGTCCACCTCATGGTTGCCCGGGGCAAAAAAGGCCGGAGCGGTCTCCGCCGCCATCCGGGCCAGGGACAGCGCCCGGCTCAGGTCCCGGTCCTCCCGGTTGACCAGATCTCCGGTCATTACAATCAGATCCGGGGCCGCCTCCTCCAGAGCCGCCCGCAGCGGCCCCTCCAAATCTGCGCTGTGTACGTCGGAGATCTGGGCGATTTTCACTCCGTCCAGTCCCTCCAGCCCCACGGGCAATGGGACCTCATACCGGGCGGTGGTCAGCTCCCCCTGCATCGCCCAGGCCCAGCCCCCCGCCGCCGCGGCCCCGGCGGCCAGCAGGAGGGCTGCCCATTTCCAGGCTTTTTCCCGTCCGCTTCTCATTTCAATCGTCCTCCTGGCGGGACAGCAGCACTGCCGCCCCGTTCACCAGTGCTGTGGTGACCAACAGGAAGCCGGACACGGCGGCCACCGCCCCGGCGGTATCCATCCAGGCAGGCCAATCGCCGATCTCCGCAAGATGCGCACTGTACCGGAGCTGAAACCACAGCGCCCCGCCGCAGCAAAGCCCGCTCCCCCAACAGCAAAGTCCAAGGTCTTTCCGGCGTCCTCTCATCCAGCGCTTCAGCCCCCAAACAGGAAGTCCCCATCCCGCTAAGCCCAGCAGAATACTGACAAAATTCATCCAGCCCATACTACGTTCCTCCATATCATGCTTGTTCCTGCATTTCCGTCCATGTTACTTCTGCTTTTCCAGCTTCGCAATATCCTGCTGTTCCTATCTCGTCTCCCCTATTCAGCGGGGTATCCCCGCTCCAAACGGATTCTCTGCTCCGCAGGAGCGGACCAAAACCGATATAGTACACATAGTACGGATCCAGAAAGCTCTCATCCTCCTCCACCAGGGGCTGTCCCTGCACCTCCAGCACCCGCTCCGGCGCATAGCTGAACGCCAGCAGAAAGGGGCCGATGGTGACCGAACAGGTCAGCAGCATCAGCAGGGCGATCCCCACCGCCGCCTCATGCCACAGGCGGCCCGTCCGCCTTTCCGCGCCGCAGTGGACCGTCAGAAATGCGCCCGCCATCCCCAGGACCAGGGCAGCCACACCGAAGGCGGTCTGGACCCATCTCCGCCAGGACAGCCCTATCAACCTCAGCAGAGCATCCCAGCCCCACCACAGCAGCAGCACGATCCCCAGGCCCGCGGCGGCATACAGCAAGCGGGTTCTCCGTTTTCCCTGGCAGGTAAGCAGGCAGCTCAGCGCCTCCAGCCCCATCAGCACCACAGCGCCCAGGCCGCCCAGGGTGCCCACGAACATCCATTCCAGCATCGCCTAGTTCGCCTCCGTCCAGACCAGACGGCCCCCCTCCAGGGTCACGGTCACCTGGGCCTCCCCCAGCGTCCCCCGGCACCGGCCGATGGACCTCCCCTCTGGGTCAAAGGCCTCTACCGTCACCGGGCCGGGATGCTCCACCCAGAAGCCCAGGGTCTCCCCCCGCTCCAGCGGGCTGCCGTCCGCCAGAGACGCCCCCTGGCTCTCCGACGCTCCAGAGAGCTGGACGCTGCTCACCGCCGCCCCGCTGTCATTCCGGAACACCAGGTCGGCCTCCTCCGTCACCAGGCCGTCCGATGCAAAACAGCCGGTCAGCAGAGCGGCCGCGGCTCCCAGTCCCAGGGCCATCGCCCTTCTGTTCCATTTCTTGCCCACAGCGTTCCTACTCCTTTCCGCTCCGGCGGTCAGTCCCACCACTCATAGATCACTTCGTTCCCCCGGACCAGCAGGTTTCTGTACGGGTACACCTTCTCATGGAATACCCCCACATATTCTGCCACCGCCTTCTGTCCCTCCCACTGGGTCACGCGGTCCCCCAGATCGGTCCACAGCAGCTTCATCCCCGCCAAGCCCACCGCGCTGAAGATGATCAGTCCGGCCCACAGGGCCGAGCACCACCTCTGCCAGTCCCGGCGGGCGGGATCATCGCTCAGCCGCCCGGCGGTTTTGGCCGCCAGCATGGACGCCGTCCCCAGCAGGCCCAGATCCAGCGCCGACTTGACCCAGCGCCGCCAGCTCAGCCCGGCCAGCCCCAGCAGAAGCTGGCCGCCAAACCGGAGGATCAGCAGCAGGAGGACCGCCAGCCCCAGCCATATCAAAACCTTGTTCCTGTCCCGGCTCCGACCAGAGCGCCCTCCGCAGACCACCGCGGGGAACACCGCCCACGCCGCCAGGGACAGCACCAGAGCCAGCAGCATCAGCCAGGAGCCGGACACCGCCGCCGCCAGCAGCCACCACAGCGCACCGCCCATCGCTCATTCCTCCTCCGGTACATACTCCAGAATATCCCCCGGCTGACAGTCCAGCGCCTTACAGATGGCCTCCAGGGTGGAGAAGCGCACCGCCCGGGCCTTGTTGTTTTTCAAAATGGACAAATTCGCCATGGTGATGTCCACCCGCTGGGCCAGCTCGCCCAGGGACATCTTCCTCTTGGCCATCATCACATCCAGGTTCACCACGATCCCCATGCTCTCCCCCGCTCTCTCAAATGGTCAGGTCCTGATCCTCTTTCAGCTCCGCCGCCTGCCGGAACAGGGCGGACATGACCAGGAACAGCAGGCCGCCCATGAAAAAGGCCGGGATGAACAGCGCGGTATAGGTAAACAGAGGCCACACGTTTCCCTCGCTCCACAGCCACAGCACCAGCCGCACCAGAGCCGCACCGGAGATCACCCAGCAGCACACCGCCGCCCGCTTCAGCGCCCCGGCGTTGGCCCGCAGGAAGGGCGTCTGGGTCAAAATGGTATCCAGCACCCCCTTGGCCTGCCACAGGATCACCGCTGTACACCCCCCGCACAGCCAGTAAAACAGGGTCAGCAGCGCGGTGTCCAGCCGGGTCCACACCGCGGGCCAGGCGCCCAGAAAGACTGCCAGCATGGGGAAGTGGGTCTCCGCCTCCCGCCCCTGCCAGGCATTCAGCCAGGCTTGCAGCTCCGCCTGGGCGGCCTGCGCCAGGGCGGCGGGGCCGCCGTCGGACACATAGGCCACGATGCCCGGCACCAGCAGCAGGCAGAGGATGTTCATAACCAGCACCGCCAGGACCAGCACCCGAAGGACCCGGGCCAGATGGATCACTGGGATCCTTTTCATGGAAAATTCCCCCTCTCGTCAGCCTCATGCTACCACTGTGAAATCTGAAAGTCAATATATTTTTATTGTTTTTCGATAAAATTAAGAAATCGAACAGCCCGCTCTGCACCGTCACAGAGCGGGCTGTCCCTCATATTCCCGTTATTCCACGATCGCCCGGGCGTATCCCTTCAGCTTCTGCCGCCGCGCCCGCCAGTCTGGCATCCGGGCGTCCATGGCGGCGTAGAAGCCGGGGCCGTGGTCGTGGTGGAGGAAGTGGACCAGCTCATGGAGGGCCACATAGTCCCGCAAAGGCTCCGGACAGCGGGCCAGGGCGGTGTTCAGAGTGATGTACCCCTGCTGGTAATGGCAGTTGCCCCACTGGCTCCTCATCTTCCGCAGCTTGACCTGGGGCAGTGGCACGCCGTCCGGGGCCACCAGGGGATAGACACGGACCACCGCCTCTCCCAGCAGACGGACGCAGGCCGCCCGGTCCGGCTCCGGCAGAAGAGGCGCCGTCTCTGACTGCTGTGAAAGATGCTGCCGGATCCACTCCCACTTTTCCAGGATCAGGGCGTCGGCCCGCTCCTCCGGACAGCTGAAGGGCACAGAGAGCAGGATCTGACCCCGCCGGTCCAGCCGGAGATTCAGATTTTTCACCCGCTTTTTGACCAGCAGGTAGGTCTGTGGACCCTGCGGCGTGTCCACCACGCGGTACTGCTCCATGCGCTCGCCTCCTGTTCCGTATCTCTGGTATTCTACCAAAGTTTTTGCGGAACGGCAAGACACACCCCTATCCTCTCTGCGCGCGCTGTTCTGCCCAGAGGGCCTGGAGCTGCTGACGGCCCTGGATGAGCCAGTCCGGGTCCTCCTCCGGTCCACCTTCAACCACTGTGCCGTCATAGAACTCCGCCGACTCCATTCCGTCCGCCCGCTCCCAGATCTCAGCCCAGCCGCAGTGTTCCGGCGTTCCTCCCACGATCAGGCCGCTTCGGTTCCCCTGTCCATCCTGCCAGGCATAGAGATACGGCGTCTCCTCATCGATCCGGTCTGTAATGTCCAGCCGCTGGCCGTCTGCGACAAACCACACGCGTCCATCCTCCACGGACAGGACCTGGGCTCTGGCCTCTTTGTCCCACTCCAGAGAAGTCTGATGCTCTCCAGAGACCAACTGGCCGCCGCACATGAACTGGTAGACCCGCTCCCCATAGGTCCAGCCCACCAGCCCCAGACAGGCGGCCAGCACCGCCGCCGTCAGCAGGACCCGGCGCGTTCTCCCCCGGCGGACCCGGCCCATCACAGCAGCCCTGACCCGCTGGGGATCGACCAGATTTTCCTCCTCCGGCACAAATTCTTCCTCCTCATAGGCGTCCAACATGTGGGCGATCTCAAGCTTCTTCAACATCATATCCCGCCTTTCTCAATGCTTCCTTCAGCCGTTCCCAGCCTCTCCGCAGCCTGCTTTTGGCGGTAGACAGGTTCATCCCCATCTCCTCCGCCGCCCGGGCCACCGTCTGTCCGTAGTAATACCGGCGGACAAACAGCTCCCGGTCCTCCCGCTCCAATGTGGACAGCGCCGTCCGCACCAGACCGGCCGCCTCCCGGGCCTCCAGCTCCTGCTGGGGTCCGTCCCCGCTCAAAACGAGGATGTCCTCCGCCAAGGGCACAGTCTCCCGCCTGCTCCGCAGAAGGTTCAGCGCCCGGTTTCGGGCGGTCACGGACAGCCAGCCCTTCAGCCTGCCCGGCTGGAGCTTTTTCCGCTCCTGCCACGCGGCCCAAAACACATCCGCCGCCACCTCCTCCCACTCCCGGGGACAGCCGGGCAGGATCCGGGCCGCCACCGCGGAGACATAGGGGGTATAGCGGACGATCAGTGCCTCCAGCCCCGCCGGGTCGCCCCGCTGGAGCAGGCGCAGCAGTTCCGATTCCTCCACACCACATCCTCCTCTCTATATGATCTCTGTTCTGAAACGCGTCTCACCCTATATAACACCTGGAACGGGCATTTGGTTGCAGTTCAGCGCAAAAAAGATCCGGCCCCTCTTTCTGAGGGGCCGGATCTACAGCTTGTCAAAGAACGCCAGTTCTCAAACCACGAGGACTGGCGTTTTATCATTAAACGGGGCAAAAATCATGATATAGGAAGCAAAATTAGAAGCATTCCACTTCCCAATAGCAATCTTTTTGAGATTCATGGCAGCATATTTAAGCCTCACCCAAGCAGAAACCCGGGCCAGCCCTCGGTGGTGCGTATAACGCATGGCGTGCTTTTCTTTTGCATCAGCAAAAACACGCTCTATGGTCTCTTTTCTCATGGCATAGAGTTCCTTGCCACGTTCGGTTTTTCTCAAATGTTCGACCAAATCGAGATATTCCTGCCAGATATGAGTTGTGAGTATCCGCTGTCCGCTTTCATTTGCGCCACAAACAGTTCTGCAGGGACAGTCTTTGCAGATTTTGGGCGAGCTGCGGTAAGTCCGTTTCCCTTCTTTGCTTGTGGTCGTATGCCGCAGTTCATGTCCTCTGGGACAGGTAAAACTGTCTGTTGCTGCATCATAAGTAAAATCCCAAGGCTTAAATTTATCTTTCTTTCCCTTGTATCGGGTATAGGGAAGGATGGGAATTCTGCTGTGTTCCAGAACTTTCTTTGCAATCCAAGGTGTTTTGTATCCGGCATCCATCGTTACAAACTTAACTTAGGGAAAACTGTTCGTTACCTGGTCGTATACTGCGTCCCATGCAGCACTATCGCTTACATTTCCAGCGGTTACCTCAACACCCAACACAAAGCCGTGCTTATCACAGGCAGTATGTGCTTCGTACGCAAACTGCCGCTCATGTGCCCCCTTTTACAAACATTCCGCAGTCAGGGTCGGTTTTGGACACCGTTTTCTCAACCGTTCCTCCTCCGGAACTTCCTTATTTTCGTCATCATCGTCATCGTTGACTTTCTTACCCAGTTTTTTTCGTTCCTCGGCGACCTCTTTACGAAGCTGCTCCTCGTACACCTTCGCGGCTTTGGCGACCTGTTCCTTCTGCAACTTCTTTTATTCGCGGATGCTTTAATATGTGTTCCGTCGATAAAAATCATGCTTGGGTCTACCATCCGGTTGTTCAGTGCTTTGTTCAAAATATGTGCAAAAATTTCTTCACTCAGCTCCGGGGGAAAGCGTTTGCAAAAGGCATAACTTACCGTTGCGAAATGAGGGATCTCGTCCAGTAGACTGTATCCCAAGAACCAACGGTATGCTATATTTACTTGTATCTCCCGGTGAGTCTGACGTAAAGACGCGATCCCAAACAAATGCTGAATTAGAACCATCTTGATCAACACTACAGGATCCGTTCCTGGACGCCCGTTGTCTGCGCAATAATATGGACTTAACCGCTCATATAGCCAGTCATAATCCATGACTCTTCTATCTTTCGCAACAGATGGTCTTGGGGACTAAGGCATCTACATCCACCATGACTATATCTTTTCGAGAATTCTTTCTCCAATTTTCCATCCTTAGACCCCCTTTTCTCTATTATACCAGAAAAACCTCGCCACCGGCGAGGTTCTTTGACAAGCTGAAAAGGACCGGTATGAGAAATCATACCGGTCCTTTTGGTGCAAGTAGGCCTGTAAGCCGGGTTCTGTCTTTTAAGACAGCCATCTATTCGACGCGCCGCTGCTGCGCTCCAGCCGCCTCCCGGGACGGTCGGCCGACCTGTGTGTCCCTCCACGGCGTTGCTCCGGATAGAGTTTACAGCGACGGGCGCTTCCACGCCGTCGGGTGAGCTCTTACCTCACCTTTCCACCTTGACCGGCCCGAAGGCCGGCAGACTATTTCTGTTGCACTTTTCCTAGGGTCGCCCCCGGCGGATGTTATCCGTTATCCCTGCCCTATGGAGCCCGGACTTTCCTCACAGACGGGCCTTTCGCCCCGCCCGCGCGGCTGTCCAGCCTGCTTGCCCGTCTATCATACAGGAAAACGCCTCCGGTGTCAAATGTTCGTTGAATTTTTTTTCCGGCTATGGTAATATATTTTAGTTATATAGACTGCCGCCGGTCCGCCGGCGGGGCCGGATTTAAAAGCGCACGGGTCCCGGCGGGGCCCGGAACACGATGGAAGGAGGACGCGCTATGTCCACCATCAAGGAATATCTGGAGGAAATACAGGGCCGCCCGGTGGCGGTGATTGGCATGGGGGTGAGCAACACACCCCTGATCAAGATGCTGCTGCGGGCCGGGGCGGAGGTCACAGTCCGGGACCGGGTCCCCCGGGAGCGGGCGGCGGAGCAGGTCCAGGAGCTGGAGAGCCTGGGGGCCAGGATGATCCTGGGGGATGAGTACCTCCAGGACCTCCACGAGGATGTGATCTTCCGCACCCCGGGCCTGTCCCCCAACACGCCGGAGCTGGTCAACGCTGTCCAGAGGGGCATCGAGCTCAGCTCTGAGATGGAGCTGTTTTTCCAGACCTGCCCCAGCCGCCTCATCGGCGTCACCGGGAGCGATGGAAAGACCACCACCACCACCATCATCGCCGAGTTTTTGAAGGAGGCGGGGCGGAACGTCTATGTGGGGGGCAACATCGGAAAGCCCCTTCTGCCGGACGTGGCCGACATGGTGGAGGAGGACTTCGCCGTGCTGGAGCTGTCCTCCTTCCAGCTGATGACCATGGAGCAGAGCCCCCATATCGCGGTGGTCACCAACCTCAGCCCCAACCACCTGGACTACCACCACACCATGGAGGAGTACGTCCGGGCCAAGAAGAACATCTTCCTCCACCAGGGGCCGGAGGACCGGCTGATCCTCAACTATGACAACGCCCCCACCCAGGCGCTGGCCCGGGAGGCGGTGTGCCCCGTGACCTTCTTCAGCCGGCAGGAGCGGCTGGAGGAGGGGGTATACCTCCGGGATGGGGCCATCTGGCTGACCAACGACCAGGGGAGCCGGGAGGTCCTGCCTCTGGAGCTGATCCAGCTCCCCGGCGACCACAACGTGGAAAACTATATGGCCGCCATCGCCGCGGTGGACGGCCTGGTCCCTGACCGCTGCGTCCGGGCGGTGGCCCGGCGCTTCCAGGGAGTGGAGCACCGCATCGAGTTCGTCCGGGAGCTGGACGGAGTGCGCTGGTACAACGACTCCATCGGCACCAGCCCCAGCCGCACCACCGCCTGCCTGGAGTCCTTCGACCGGAAGGTGGTGCTGATCGCAGGCGGCTACGACAAGGGAATTCCCTTTACCCAGCTTGGCATGGAGATCGTGGACCGGGTAAAGGCCCTGATCCTCACCGGGGACACCGCCTCCGCCATCCGCAGTGCGGCGGAGCAGGCCCCGGGCTTTGAGGCCAGCGGCCTGGTGATCCGGGAGGAGGAGGACCTGGCCGCCGCCGTGCGCGCCGCCCGGGAGACCGCCCGGGAGGGGGATGTGGTGGTACTGTCCCCCGCCTGCGCCGCCTTTGACCAGTTCAAAAACTTTATGGAGCGGGGCCAGGCCTTTAAGCGCCTGGTCCAGGCCCTCTGAGCAGAGAGACGGGAGGATTTGTTTGGACTACGAAAAGACGCTGGCCGGGCTGTGCGCCCTGCCCGGCCCCAGCGGGTTTGAGGGCCAGGCGGCCCGGGCGGCTCTGGAGCTGCTCCGCCCCCTGGTGGACGAGGCATTTCTGGACCGTATGGGCAGCGTGGTGGGGGTGCGGCGCTGCGGCCGGGAGGGGGCCAAAAAGGTGCTGCTGGACGCCCACCTGGACGAGATCGGCTTTCTCATCACCGGGCATGAGGAGGGCTTCCTCCGCTTCGCCCCACTGGGCGGGGTGGACCCCAGGATGCTCCCCGACCGGGAGTTGACCATCCTCACCCAGCCCCCTGTGGTGGGGGTGGTGTCCTGTCTGCCCCCCCACATCCAGAGCCGGGAGGATATGGACCAATCTGTGGCCATCCAGGACCTGTATCTGGATGTGGGCCTGGATCAGGAGACGGCCCAGGCCCGCATCCCCGTGGGCACGCCGGCGGTCTACCGGGCGGGCTGCGCCCTCCTGGGGGACAAGCTGCTGTGCGGCAAGGCGCTGGACGACCGGGCCTGCTTCGCCATTTTGCTGGATGCACTGGAACGGCTGCGGGACAGGGAGCTGGACGTGGACCTGTACGTCCTGGGCTCCACCCAGGAGGAGACCCACAGCACCGGAGCCATCGCCGCCGCATACGGGATCGCCCCGGACTGCTGCGTGGCCGTGGATGTGACCCACGGGGACTCCCCGGACGCATCCAAGGATAAGACCTTCCCTCTGGGAGGCGGCCCGGTCATCGGTCTGGGGCCCAACTGCACCCGCTGGATGGCCCGGCGGCTGGAGCGGAAGGCGGAGGAGCTGGGGCTGGACGTCCAGCTGGAGGTCATGGCCGGCTCCTCCGGAACCAACGGCTGGCCCATGCAGATCAGCCGGGAGGGGATCGCCACGGCGGTGCTCTCCCTGCCCCTGCGGTATATGCACACCCCCATCGAGACGGTCCACCGGGACGACCTGGACCACACGGCCCAGCTGCTGGCCGCCTTTCTCGAGGGCCTTGGAGAGGAGGCGGAGGCGCTTTGATCCAGTGTTTGGAGACCCTGTGCGCCCTGAACGGCGTCTCAGGGGACGAGGGACAGGTGCGGAGCTATATCCGCGGCTGGGCGGAGGAGCACGCGGACAGCGTCCGCACCGACGCCCTGGGCAACCTCATCGTGTTCAAGCGGGGCCGGAAGGCGGCGGAAAACCGGCTGATGCTGTGCGCCCATATGGACGAGGTGGGGGTCATTGTCACCCGGGCCACCGACGAGGGCTTTTTGAAGTTTGATTTTGTGGGCGGCGTGGACCGGCGGGTGGCCCTGGGCAAGCCGGTGGAGCTGGGGCCCGGCCGGGTCCCCGGGGTCATCGGGATGAAGGCCATCCACCTGCTCAGCCGGGAGGACATGAAGAAGGTCCCCAAGACCTCCGCCCTTTATCTGGACATCGGCGCGTCCAGCCGGGAGGAGGCCCTCTCCATGGTCCCCCTGGGGACCTGCGGGGCCTTTGTGGGCCCGCCGGAGCGCTTTGGGGACGGCCTGTTCAAGGCCAAGGCCATCGACGACCGGGTGGGCTGCGCCGTGATGCTGGAGCTGCTGCGGGAGAAGCTCCCCATGGATGTGACCTTTGCCTTCACCGTGCAGGAGGAGGTGGGCACCCGGGGGGCCTTCGGCGCGGCCTTCTCCGTCACGCCGGAGGTGGCTCTAGTGCTGGAGACCACCACCGCCGCCGACCTGCCCATGGTGGAGGCTCACCGGAAGGTGTGCGCGCCTGGAAAGGGCCCGGTGATCTCCTATATGGACGGGGGGACCATCTATGACCGGGGACTGTTCGAGGACCTGCGCCGTCTGGCGGAGGAGCACCGGATCCCCTGGCAGACCAAGGAATATATCGCCGGGGGCAACGACGCCCGGACCATCCAGCGCACCAAGTCCGGCGTGCGGGTGGCCGCCCTGTCTGCCGCCGTGCGTTATCTCCACGCTCCGGCCAGCGTGGGCAGCATTTCCGATTTTGAAGCCATGCTGAAGCTGACCCGGCTGTTCCTGGCCGATCAGGCGGCCCGGCTGACGCTGTAACGATTAGGGAGTTGTAACATGGAACTGTTTGAATTGATCCAGACCCTCAACACTGCCCATGGCCCCTCCGGGGACGAGGGCGCGGTGCGGGAGGTCATTGCCGCCCTGGCCCGGCCCCACGCCGACGAGGTGACGGCGGATACCCTGGGGAACCTGATCGTCCGGAAGCGGGGGAGCGGTCCCAAGGTGATGCTGTGCGCCCACATGGACTCCACCGGCCTGATCGTCACCCACATCGGGAAGGAGGGGTTCCTCCGGGTGGGGACCCTGGGCGGGATCGCCGCCCGGGAGCTGCTGTACACCCCGGTGCGCTTCAAAAACGGAGTGCGGGGGGTCATCGTCCCGGAGGAGAAGGCAGAGTTTGGCAAGCTGAAGCTGGACGCCTGCTATGTGGACATCGGGGCGAAGGATGAGGAGCAGGCCCGCAGGATGGTCCAGGTGGGGGACACCGCGGTCTATGATACCGCCATATTTTTAAGTGGGGATAAAGTGGTTTCCCCTTACCTGGATAACCGTATTTCCTGCGCCGTGCTCCTGCGGGTACTGGAGGAGTTGGACGCCTGTCCCAACGACCTGTATCTGGTGTTCTCCGCCCAGGAAGAGGTTGGGCTCCGGGGGGCGAGGACGGCGGCCTGGTCGATCGACCCGGACTATGCCCTGGCGGTGGACGTCACTGACGTGGACGACACCCCCGGCTCGGAGAAGCTGGGCACCGTCCGTCTGGGCCAGGGAGCGGCGGTCAAGGTGATGGACCGCTCGGTGATCTGCCACCCTCAGCTGGTGGAGACCCTGGAGCGGCTGGCCGCAGAGAGGGAGATCCCCGTCCAGCGGGACATCATGCGGGGCGGCGGCACCGATGCGGGGGCCATCCATACCACCCGCATGGGAGTGCTCACAGGAGGCGTTTCCGTCCCCTGCCGGTATATCCACACCCCCACGGAGATGTCTGACCTGGGGGACGCAGAGGCCTGCGTAAAGCTGCTGGCCGCCTTTGCTCAGGAGGAGCTGACCCAGCTGTAATGCCGGTCGGCCCCCCTCAATATTACAATAGAAACAGGAAGCGTAAAGGAATATGAGTTTACAGATCAGTGAGCGGGTCCGCGCCCTGGGCCGTCAGGCGCAGCAGGACCTGAGAGAGCAGTTTGACCGCATCGACGCCATTGCGGAGGAAAATTCCATCCGGGTGCTGGAGGCCTTCCAGGATCACCGGGTGGCGGAGGGATATTTTGCCGGCACCACCGGCTACGGCTATGACGACCTGGGCCGGGACAAGCTGGACGAGATCTATGCCCAGCTCTTCGGCACGGAGGCCGCCCTGGTGCGCATCCAGTTCGTCAACGGCACCCACGCCATCGCCTGCGCCCTGTATGGGGCGCTGAAGACCGGGGACGTGCTGGTGTCCGCGGTGGGCGCTCCGTACGACACCCTGCTGGGTGTCATTGGAGAGACGGGGAAGGGCCACGGCTCCCTGAAGGACTACGGCGTGGAGTACCGCCAGGTGGAGCTGAAGGACAACAAGCCCGACCTGGAGGGGATGGCCCGCGCGGCCGCAGACCCCCGGGTGAAGGCGGTGCTGATCCAGCGGTCCAAGGGCTACTCCACCCGTGCCTCCCTGTCCGTGGCGGAGATCGGGGAGATGTGCCGGGTAATCCGGGAGGCCAACCCCAACGCCGCCATCCTGGTGGACAACTGCTATGGGGAGTTTGTGGAGACCATGGAACCCACCCATGTGGGGGCCGACCTGGTGGTGGGCTCTCTCATCAAGAACCCCGGGGGCGGCCTGGCCCCCACCGGCGGCTATATCGCCGGCCGCCGGGATCTGGTGGAGGGGGCCGCCCAGCGGCTCACCGTGCCGGGCATCGGCGGGGAGTGCGGCTCCACCCTGGGAAACAACCGCCTGCTGTACCAGGGGCTGTTCCTGGCCCCCCACACGGTGGCACAGGCGGTCAAGACTGCCGTTTTTGCCGCCCGGGTGATGGAGCTGCTGGGCTATGAGACCGAGCCACACTCCAGCGCGGTGCGCCACGACATCATTCAGATGATCCACACCCGGGAGCCGGAGGCTCTGAAAAAGTTCTGCAAGGGCATCCAGTTCGGCGCTCCGGTGGACTCCTATGTCACCCCGGAGCCCTGGGATATGCCGGGCTATGACTGCCCGGTCATCATGGCGGCGGGGGCCTTTATCCAGGGGGCCTCCATCGAGCTGTCCGCCGACGCCCCCATGCGCCCCCCCTATACGGTGTACCTCCAGGGCGGCCTGACCTTCGAGTCGGGCAAGCTGGGGGTGCTGCTGGCGGCGGAGGAGCTGCTGCGGGCATAGTCCAAGCCGGACGGCGCATACCCTCCCCATATCAGGCCGGAGCGGAGAGGGAGGGAGCGCCATGGAGTGGCTGGACCGGATGAGGCGGCGCTGGCGGGCGCGGCGGCCCCACGGCGGGGGCCGGGGCGGCTGGATGGCTTCCCTGGCGCTGGGGGCGGCCCTGGCCGCCCTGTGTGTGGGGCTGCTGGAGGCCCGCCTGCGGCCCATGGCGGTGACCATTGCCCAGGCCCAGCTCCAGAGCGACGCGGCCCGCCTGGTGGAGCGGTGCGTGACGGAGGACCTGGCGGAGCGGGGGCTGACATATGCCGAACTGGTCTCCATCCAGCGGGACGCCTCCGGGGCCATCGTCTCCCTCACCACGGACATGGCGGCCATGAACCTGCTGCGGGCGGAGCTGGTGGAGCGGGTGCTGGACGCCCTGGAGGGCGTGGGCGTCCTCCAGCTCCGCATTCCCCTGGGCAGTCTGCTGGACCTGGACGTCCTGTGGGGGCTGGGTCCCTCCCTGAAGGTCCACGCCATGGCGGTGGGGACGGCGGACGCCCGGTTTTCCAGCAGCTTTTCCGAAGCAGGGGTCAACCAGACCCTCCACCGCATCGAATTGGAGCTCACCGTACCCATGACGCTGCTGCTGCCGGGCGGCCCGGTAGAGACCGAGAGCGTCACCCGCCTGTGCGTGGCGGAGACCGTCATTGTGGGCCGGGTGCCAGACGCCTACCTCCAGATGGAGCGGCCGGGCGGGGGCTGAGGACCCATTTCAAGGTTTACAGAAGAAGAGGAGGTTCCCCATGGACCATTTCGAGGAGCTCCAGGCCCTGCGCCGGGAGCTGGAACAGGCTAACTATGAATACTATGTCCAGGACGCCCCGACCATGTCGGACTACGACTATGACCACAAGCTGCGCCGGCTGGAGGAGCTGGAGGGGGAGCACCCGGAGCTCATCACCCCCGACTCGCCCACCCAGCGGGTAGGGGGGAAGGCCCTGGAGTCCTTCCAGCAGGTGGTCCATCAGGTCCCCCTGGAATCCCTTCAGGATGTGTTCGACTATGACGAGCTGCGCCAGTTTGACCAGCGGGTCCGCGCCGCCGTCCCGGGGGCGGAGTACGACGTGGAGCCCAAGGTGGATGGGCTGTCGGTGGCCCTGGAGTATGAGAACGGCCTGTTCGTCCGGGGGGCCACCCGGGGGGACGGCCAGGTGGGGGAGGATGTGACGGAGAACCTGCGGACCGTCCGGTCCATCCCTCTGCGCATCCCGGACGCCCCCGCCCGGCTCATCGTCCGGGGGGAGGTCTATATGCCCAAAAAGGTGTTCCACGCCCTGAACGAGGAGCGGGAGCGCCGGGGGGAGGCCCTGTTCGCCAACCCCCGGAACGCCGCCGCCGGGTCCCTGCGCCAGCTGGATCCCCGGGTGGCCGCCTCCCGCCGCCTGGACATCGCGGTGTTCAACGTCCAGTGGGCGGAGGGGGAGACCTTCCGAACCCATGTGGAGACACTGGAATACTTGAAGCAGAAGGGCTTTAAAGTGATCCCGCATTACAGCTGCCGCGGCGTGGAGGATGCCATCGGACAGGTCGCCGCTATCGGAGAGGGCCGGGAGGACTTCCCCTTTGACATCGACGGTGCGGTCATCAAGGTCAACGACCTGTCCCAGCGGGAGCTGCTGGGCAGCACCGCGAAATTTCCCCGCTGGGCGGCGGCCTATAAATATCCCCCGGAGGTAAAGCCCTCCCGGGTGCTGGACATCGTGATCCAGGTGGGCCGCACCGGGGTGCTCACCCCCCGGGCGGTGCTGGAGCCGGTTCGCCTGGCTGGGACTACCGTTACCAGCGCCACCCTCCACAACCAGGATTTTATTGCGGAGAAGGACGTGCGCATCGGGGACACCGTCCTGGTGCGCAAGGCGGGGGAGATCATCCCCGAGGTGCTCTCCGTGGAGCTTGAGAAGCGCCCGGAGGGAGCCGAGCCCTACCGCTTCCCCCAGACCTGCCCGGTGTGCGGCGCGCCGGTGGAGCGGGACGAGGACGGGGCCCACATCCGCTGCACCGGGGCCGAGTGCCCCGCCCAGTTGCTGCGCAACCTGGCCCACTTTGCCAGCCGGGACGCCATGGACATCGACGGGCTGGGCATCGCGGTGGTGGAGAACCTGGTGAACGCGGGTCTGGTGAAAACGCCGGGGGATCTGTACTTCCTGGACGCCGGCAAGGTGGCGGAACTGGACCGCATGGGAAAGCGGTCGGCCCAGAAGCTGCTGGAGGCCATCGAGCGCTCCAAGACCCGGGACCTGTCCCGGCTCCTGTTTGCCTTCGGCATCCGGCAGGTGGGGCAGAAGGCGGGCAAGGTGCTGGCCGCCCGGTTCCGCACCCTGGATGCCCTTCAGGGTGCCACGCTGGAGGAGCTGACCGGAGTGGATGACATCGGGGCTATCACCGCCCAGAGCCTTCTGGACTGGTTTGCCAGCCCCCAGAGCCAGCACCTCATTGGCCGTCTGCGGGAGGCCGGGGTGAACATGGAGGCGGAGGAGCAGGGGAGCGACCAGCGCTTTGCCGGGATGACCTTTGTCCTCACCGGGTCCCTGGAGCGCTTCACCCGGGACGAGGCCTCCAAAATGATCGAGGACCGGGGCGGAAAGGCGGCCTCCTCCGTGTCCAAAAAGACGTCCTATGTGGTGGCCGGAGCGGCGGCGGGCTCCAAGCTGCGCAAGGCCCAGGAGCTGGGGGTGCCCGTGCTCACCGAGGAGGAATTTCTGGCCCTGATGGACTAACTGATATTTGTCCTGGCAAGAAAGTTGTGCTATACTGTACCTGGAAGCGCCCGATGTGCGGCGGGGGAGAGAGGAGAGCGGGATCTCATGAAAAAGGGCTATCTCTATATCATTGTGACCATTGTGATGTTCACCTCCTATGAGGTAGTCCTGCGGTATATCGCGGGGCAGATCAACTCCATGCAGCTGACCCTGTGCCGCTTCTCCGTGGGCTTTCTGATCCTGCTGCCCCTGGCTCTGCGGACCCTGAAGCGCCGGGGAAAGCGCCTGGACGGCCGGAGCATGGCCCGTTTCGCCCTGCTGGGCCTGCTGGGCATCGCCCTGAGTATGCCCATCCTCCACCTGTCGGTGCGGTACGCCGGGTCCTCTGTGGCCGCGGTGCTGTTCAGCTGCAACCCGGTATTTGTCACCTTTTTGGCCTTCTTTCTGCTGAAGGAGCCCATCAAGCCCCGGCATATCTCCGCCCTGGCCCTGGAGATCGCGGGCACCGTGGCTATCATCGACCCATTAGGTCATGCGCTGAACCCCCTCGGGGTGGGGCTGGCCCTGCTGTCCACCCTGCTGTTCTCCCTGTACGGCGTGCTGGGCAAGCGGCGGGTGGCAGAGTACGGCGGCGCGGTGGTCACCTGCTTCAGCTTCCTGTTCGGCAGCCTGATCGTTCTGGGGCTGATCCTGCTCTCCCATGTCCCGGCGGTGGCCCAGGGGATGACAGCCGCCGGTCTGGAGGAGTTCGCCCGCATCCCCATCCTGGCGGGGTACACCCTGGAAAACCTGCCCTACGTCCTGTATGTGTCCGTGGGGGTGGCGGGGATCGGCTTCTGCTGCTACTTCCTCGCCATGGAGCAGCTCCCCGCCAGCGTGGTCTCCCTGGTCTACTTTTTCAAGCCTGCGCTGGCCCCGGTGCTGGCCTGGCAGCTCCACGGCGAGGCGATCCCCGCCAACATGATGGCCGGGATCCTGCTCATCGTGGCGGGCTCCCTGTGCACCATCGTTCCCGGGCTTCTGGACGCGCGCCGGAAGCAGCGGGCGTAAGGGCGGGAGACCGTTCCCGGAACGCGGCCCACATCCATACCAAAGAATGAGGAGTGAAACTTATGTCAGTTTCCAAGGTATATTTTACTGATTTTCACACAAAGGCGTTCGGTGATGGACTGCCTACCAAGCTGAAAAAGCTGATCCAGGCGGCCGGGATCCAGAAGCTGGATCTGGACGGCAAGTTTGTGGCCATCAAGATGCACTTCGGCGAGCTGGGCAATGTGAGCTTTCTCCGCCCCAACTATGCCCGGGCGGTGGTGGATGTGGTGAAGGAGCTGGGCGGCCGCCCCTTCCTCACCGACTGCAACACCATGTACCCCGGCAGCCGGAAGAACGCCCTGGAGCACCTGGAGTGCGCCTGGCAGAACGGCTTTACTCCGCTGACGGTGGGCTGCCCCATCCTCATCGGCGACGGCCTGAAGGGCACCGACGATGTGGAGGTCCCCGTGGCGGGAGGCGAGTATGTGGAGAAGGCCAAGATCGGCCGGGCGGTGATGGACGCGGATGTGTTCATCTCCCTGACCCACTTCAAGGGCCATGAGATGACCGGCTTCGGCGGGACCATCAAGAACATCGGCATGGGCTGCGGCTCCCGGGCGGGGAAGAAAGAGCAGCACGCCAGCGGAAAGCCCAAGATCGACCCGGGGGCCTGCCGCGGCTGCCGGCGCTGCCAGAAGGAGTGCGCCAACAACGGCCTGGTCTTTGACACCGAGACCGGAAAGATGACCGTGGACCAGGACAGCTGCGTGGGCTGCGGCCGCTGCCTGGGGGCGTGCAACTTTGACGCCATCTACTTCACCAACGACAACGCCCAGGCGGCCCTGAACTGCCGCATGGCGGAGTATACCAAGGCGGTGCTGGACGGGCGGCCCAACTTCCATATCTCCCTGGTGGTGGACGTGTCCCCCAACTGCGACTGCCACGGCGAGAACGACGCCCATCCTGCCCAATCTGGGGATGTTCGCCTCCTTCGACCCTCTGGCCCTGGACCAGGCCTGTGGATGCCTGCCTGGCGGCGGAGCCCATGCCGGGCAGCCAGCTGGCCCGCCACCTGGCGGAGCCCGGCTTCCACGACCACCACGACCACTTCACCAACTCCACCCCGAGTCGGGTGGCGCAGCTGCCTGGAGCACGCGGCCAAGATCGGCCTGGGTTCCCGGGAGTATGAGCTGATCCGCCTCTGACCCGGTCCCGACAGGGGGGCGCGCCCTCCCGGAAAAATCAGACAAGAAAAGGACGATGCACTATGCCCACCAACACATACGAAAGCCCGCTCTCCTCCCGCTATGCCAGCGATGAGATGCTCTACCTCTTTTCCGCCGACAAGAAGTTCTCCACCTGGCGGCGGCTGTGGGTCGCCCTGGCCCGGGCGGAGATGGAGTTGGGCCTGCCGGTCACCCAGGAGCAGGTGGACGAACTGGAGGCCCACATCACCGACATCGACTATGAGAAGGCCGCCCAGTGGGAGAAAAAGCTGCGCCACGATGTGATGGCCCATGTCCACACATACGGGGAGCTGTGCCCCAAGGCCATGCCCATCATCCACCTGGGGGCCACCAGCTGCTATGTGGGGGACAACACCGATGTGATCATCATGCGGGAGGGGCTGGAGCTGGTCCGGAACAAGCTGGTGCAGGTCCTGTCCAGATTGGCGGACTTCGCCCGGGAATACAAGGCCCTGCCCACCCTGGGCTTCACCCACTTCCAGGCGGCCCAGCTGGTCACCGTGGGCAAGCGGGCCACCCTTTGGATGAATGAGCTGCTGATGGACCTGGAGGAGGTGGAGCACCGCATCTCCACCCTGAAGCTGCTGGGTTCCAAGGGGACCACGGGGACCCAGGCCTCCTTCCTGGAGCTGTTCGAGGGCGACCATGAGAAGGTGAAGGAGCTGGAGCGCCGGATCGCGGAGGAGCTGGGCTTCGACGCCGTGGTCCCGGTCAGCGGGCAGACCTACTCCAGGAAAATGGACTACAACGTGCTGTCCACCCTGGCGGGGATCGCCCAGAGCGCCAGCAAGTTCGCCACCGACCTGCGGCTTCTGTGCCACCTGAAGGAGGTGGAGGAACCCTTTGAGAAGAACCAGATCGGCTCCTCCGCCATGCCCTATAAGCGCAACCCCATGCGGTGCGAGCGGATCTGCTCCCTGGCCCGCTATGTGATCGTGGACGCCGGGAACCCCGCCGTCACCACTGCCACCCAGTGGTTCGAGCGCACCCTGGACGACTCGGCCAACAAGCGCATCTCCATCCCGGAGGCCTTCCTGGCCGTGGACGCCATCCTGAACATCTATATGAATGTGGCCTCCGGCCTGGTGGTCCACCCCAAGGTCATCCGCCGCCATGTGATGGAGGAGCTGCCCTTCATGGCCAGTGAGAACATCATGATGGACGCGGTGAAGCGGGGCGGCGACCGCCAGGAGCTCCACGAGCGAATCCGGGTCCTGTCCCAGGAGGCGGGGCGGAATGTGAAGGACCTGGGCCTGTCCAACAACCTGATCGACCTGATGGCGGAGGACCCGGCCTTCGGCATGAGCCGGGAGGAGCTCACCGCCCATCTGGAGCCAGAGCGCTACATCGGCCGCTGCCCGGAGCAGGTGGAGGAGTTCCTGGCCCAGGAGATCGCCCCGGTGCTGGAGAAATATGCCGCGGCCCTGGGTGGGAAGGAAACGGAGCTGAAGGTTTGATGGAGAAAGGCGGGCTGCTTTGAAGCATCAAAAGTACGGCGCCTATCTGGCCGCCGGGGTCACCGCCTTCGCAGTGATCGCCGCAGCGATCCTGCTGTTCTTTGTGATCTACCACTTTTCGGCGGTGCGGGCCCTGCTGGAACTGCTGGCCTATATCCTGCGGCCCATCTTTTATGGGCTGGTGCTGGCCTTTCTGCTGCTGCCCGTCCACCGGCAGATCTACTCCTTTCTTGCCGCGCTGTGTGAGGGAGTGGCAGAGCGCGGGGGACGGAAGCGCGCCGCGCTGAATTTTCTGGCCATTGTGCTCAGTCTTATTTTTGCGGTACTGGTGGTCTATGTGCTTCTGGCCATGGTGCTGCCCCAGTTGTACCTCAGCATCGTGGGGCTGGTGAACGCGGTCCCGGAGTACATTCGGATCATGCAGCAGTGGCTGCTGGACTTTTTGGCGGACAATCCGGAGATCCAGACGGCGGTGCTGCCCTATTACAACTCCCTGGCTCTGTCTGTGGAGCAGTGGCTCAGCTCCGACATGCTCCCCAACCTGGAGTCGGTGAACAGCACACTGGACTGGCTGAAGGCCGAGATCCTGCCCCAGCTCACCGGCGTGGTGAGCAGCGTCTCCTCCGGCGTGGTGGCCCTGGCGCTGCTGTTGAAGGACATCCTGATTGCGATTATCGTCTCAGTCTATCTGCTGGCAAGGAAGGATGTCTTTGCCGCTCAATCCAAGAAGATCGTGTACAGCGTGTTCCGCACTGATGTGGCGGATCTGCTGGTGGAGGAGACCAGGAGCGCCTACCGCATCCTCAGCGGATTTATCAACGGCAAGCTGGTGGACTCCCTCATCATCGGCATTATCGCCCTGGTGTGCTGCAATCTGTTCCGGTTCCCGTACCCCATGCTGTTGGCAGTGATCATCGGGGTGACCAACATCATCCCGTTCTTCGGCCCCTTCATCGGGGCCATCCCCTGCGCGCTGCTGATCCTGCTGGTCAGTCCCCTGAAGTGCCTGTATTTTGTCATCTTCATCTTTGTGCTCCAGCAGTTTGACGGCAACATCCTGGGCCCCAAGATCCTGGGGGACTCCACAGGGCTGGCCTCCTTCTGGGTGCTGTTCTCCATCCTGCTGTTCGGCGGCCTCTTCGGCTTTGTGGGCATGGTGCTGGGCGTTCCGGTATTCGCCATGTTTTACAGCGTGGTCAGCCGACTGGTGCGCTGCGGCCTGAAAAAACGCGGGCTGCCCCTGGAGACCGAGCAGTACCTGGGGCGGACCGGACCGCTGGCCGGAACAGGTCCAGGGGTGGAGGACTCCGGGACCCGGTGAGCCGGTCCATATCCCTTTATCCGCCCGGAGAGGCGGACAAGTTAAAAAACAAAGCTGCGGCCCGTACGTTCAAACGCACGGGCCGCAGTTTTTTCATTGCGGTTATGAAGTATCCAGAAGAGTGTCTTACAGCTGGGTGGTCAGGACCTTCTTCAGACGGGCGAAGCGGGGCAGACCGTTGACCCGGGGAGCCTTGGCGTCGCCCTGGATCAGGGGGAGGACATAGTCGATGAACTGCTGGTTGACGCCGTTGCCCGCCTCATTGATCCACTCGCGGGGGACCTTCTTCTCGAAGTTGGCCACGATGTCCAGGGGCTCCAGAATGGTCTCACAGCGGTAGCCGTCCTCGCCGCGGGTGCAGCGGAAGGCCACCATCTTATCGGTAAAGCCCTCCACGGCGGCCTGGACCGCGGCGGAGCCGGCCAGCAGAGCCTCCTCCGCGTCGGTCTCAGAGTCCAGATGGGCGCCGCAGCGCTGGAGGAGGGAGAGCTCGATGCCACGGACCTTCACACCGAAGGCCTCCTTCACCGCGGAGGCCAGGTGGGAGGCCAGACCGCCCAGCTGGGCGTGGCCGAAACCGTCGGTGGCAGAGGTCTTGGCCTCGGAGACAAAGGTGCCGTCGGCGTAGTGGATGCCCTCGGACACGGCCACCAGGCAGTTTCCGCTTTGGTCGTAGACGGCCTTGACATCAGCGAGGAAGCGCTCCATGTCGAAGTCGGTCTCGGGCAGATAGACCAGGTCGGGGCCGCAGCCGGTGAGGGAGGCCAGGGCGGCGGATCCGGCCAGCCAGCCGGCGTGGCGGCCCATGATCTCAATGATGGTGACCATGCCGGTGTCATAGACATGGGCGTCCTGCCAGACCTCAGCGCAGGATGTGGCGATGTACTTGGCTGCAGAGGCGAAGCCTGGGCAGTGGTCGGTGCCGTTCAGGTCATTGTCGATGGTCTTGGGTACGCCCATGATGCGGCACTCATAGCCCACCTTCTGCATATACTTGGAGATCTTGTTGCAGGTGTCCATGGAGTCGTTGCCGCCGTTGTAGAAGAAGTAGCGGACGTCGTACTTTTTGAAGATCTCCAGAATACGCCGGTAATCGGCGTCGTCCACATCGGGGTCGGCCAGCTTATAGCGGCAGGAGCCCAGGGCAGAGGAGGGGGTGAACTTCAGCAGCTCCAGCTCCGCGGAGTCCTCCTGTCCCATATCGTACAGCTTGTCCTCCAGCACACCCTTGATCCCGTGGGCGGCCCCCAGAACGCGGGTGATGCAGTCAGCCTTCAAAGCGGTCTGGATCACGCCCTGAGCGCTGGCGTTAATGACCGCGGTAGGACCTCCGGACTGGCCAATAATGCAGGCTCCGGTCAGTTGCTTCATGTTTGCTTCCTCCTAAAGTGTCAAATTTGGATCCAAAATCAGCTTAGCCCAAAATTCTAGCTTAAATTGTAGCACACACCCTTGTATTTTTCAATCGGTAATGGTACAATATGAATTGTAAAAATATTTCAAGGAGATGGTCAATATGCCATTGGTTACCACGACTGAAATGTTCAAGAAGGCCTATGACGGCGGTTACGCCATCGGCGCCTTCAATGTCAACAACATGGAGATCGTTCAGGGTATCACCGAGGCTGCTCAGGAGGAGAAGGCTCCCCTGATCCTGCAGGTGTCCAAGGGCGCCCGCGCCTATGCCAACCACACCTATCTGGTGAAGCTGGTGGAGGCCGCTGTGATCGAGTGCCCCGATATCCCCATCGCGCTGCATCTGGACCACGGCCCTGATTTTGAGACCTGTAAGGCCTGCATCGACGGCGGCTTCACCTCCGTGATGATCGACGCCAGTTCCAAGCCCTTTGAGGAGAATATTGCCATCACCAAGAAGGTCGTCGAGTACGCCCACGACCACGGCGTGGTGGTGGAGGCGGAGCTGGGCACCCTGGCCGGCGTGGAGGACGATGTGAAGGTCTCCGCCGAGGATTCCTCCTACACCCGCCCCGAGGAGGTGGAGGAGTTCGTGACCAGAACCGGCTGCGACTCCCTGGCCATCGCCATCGGCACCAGCCACGGCGCCTATAAGTTCACCCCTGCCCAGTGCACCCGCAACGAGAAGGGCATCCTGGTCCCGCCTCCCCTGCGCTTCGATGTGCTGGAGGAGGTCTCCAAGCGCCTGCCCGGCTTCCCCATCGTGCTCCACGGCTCCTCCAGCGTGCCCCAGGAGTATGTGAAGATGATCAATGAGCACGGCGGAAAGATGCCCGACGCCATCGGCATCCCGGAGGAGGAGCTGCGCCACGCCGCCGAGCTGTCCGTGTGTAAGATCAACATCGACTCCGATCTGCGCCTGACCATGACCGGCACCATCCGCAAGTTCTTTGAGGAGCACCCCGACAAGTTCGACCCCCGCGAGTACCTGAAGCCCGCCCGCGCCAACATCAAGGATCTGGTCCGCCACAAGCTGATCCACGTCCTGGGCTGCGCCGGTAAGGCCTGATCCGGTCCCGCGCCGCAGCATCTGCTATACCATGAAAAAGGAGCGCTTCGGCGCTCCTTTTCCTTTGCGTTTTTTTGGAATCTCTGATACAATGAACTTACTTAAAATACCGCTTGGAAAGGAGGCGCGTACCATGACCATCCGGCAGTGGGACCGCCGGGAGGAGCTGCGGGGGGAACTCCTCGACCTCATCGTGGAGATGATGGCTCTGGGCCGCACCGCCGAGGGGCAGAACACACCGGAGTTCCGGCGGTTGGACCAAGAGCTGACGGAAAAAAACGCCGAGCTGGAGGCGCTCAACGCCCTGTGCAGCGATCCCAACGAGCTCCGGGAGCTGAAATACCGCCGCTCAGTCCGGGAAAGCCATGATTTTCTCCGGGTCATACAAATTTTCCTTATCGTCGCACTGTTCGCCTGCCTGTTTTTTTTATCAAAGGGACTGCGCGGAAGCAGCGAACTGTTGGGCATTGCTGTCTTCGGACTCCTCTGCTCCTGTGTCTGCATCGCATGGGTCACCTACATTCTCTGCCGGTACAAGCCGGAATAAGTCCCATCGCCGCCCCCAGCTGGGGGCGGCTTTTTTGTCCTGTTTTATTCCGCCTCATGAAGCCCTCCGGCGGCAGGCGCGGAAGAATTCCGCAAAATTGGACGCTCCGGCTTGTCTATTGCCGGGGATTGTGATAAAATACATGGTCAGCGTGTAAACTGTAAACATGATCCCGATCCTTGATAAAGGTGGTTTGATAACATGAAGATCGTAGTATTGGCCGGTGGACTCAGCCCGGAGCGGAACGTCTCCCTGTCCTCCGGCGCCATGGTATGCGAGGCTCTGCGCTCCAAGGGGCACCAGGTGGCCCTGGTTGACCTGTTCTTCGGCATGGAGGGGACCGATCAGACGGTGGACCCCTTCCAGGCCCCCATCCCCCAGGCGTTCAAAAAGGTGAGTCCTCAGGCCCCCGACCTGGAGCAGGTGCGGGCCAGCCGCTGTGACCAGAGCCCCTCCCTCATCGGGCCCGGGGTGCTGGAGCTGTGTGCCGGGGCGGATGTGGTCTATCTGGCCCTCCACGGGGCCTGCGGAGAGGACGGACGCATCCAGGCCGCTCTGGACCTGCTGGGGGTGCCCTACACCGGCTCCAACTGCCTCAGCTCCGCCATCGCTATGGACAAGGATATGACCAAGCGCCTGGTGGCCGATCAGGTGCGCACCCCCCGCTGGCAGACGGTGACCGTCACAGCGGACAATCTGGACGCCCTGACGGAGGAGACCGCCCTTCCCGCGGTGGTAAAGCCCATTGCCAGCGGCTCCTCCATCGGCGTGACCATCGCCCACACCCGGGAGGAGCTGCGCCGGGGCCTGGAGGAGAGCGTCCGTTTGGGCGGACGCACGGTCCTGGAGCAGTACATCAAGGGGCGTGAGATCCAGGTGGCAGTGCTCAACGGCCGGGCGCTGCCCTCCATTGAGATCATCCCCCAGGCGGACTTCTATGACTACGCCAACAAGTACCAGCCCGGCGCCGCCCGGGAGGTGTGTCCCGCAGAGATCCCACCGGAGTGGGAGAAGGCAGTGGGGGAGGCGGCCCTGGCCGTGTTCCGCACCATCGGCCTGTCCGTCTATGCCCGGGCCGACTTCATCGTGACCGAGGACGGGACCCCCTATTTCCTTGAAATCAACACGCTGCCCGGCATGACTCCCACCAGCCTGGTGCCCCAGGAGGCGGCGGCGGTTGGTATCGGCTATGCCGACCTGTGTCAGACCATCGTGGAGGCCTCTCTGGAGGCCCGGCGGGAAGGAGTTTAAGGGCAGATGGAAGCCATCACAGTACGGGACCTGCTCACCGCCGTGGGCGGTACGCTGATCGGGCCGGAAACCAGTCTGGACCGGACGGTCAGCAGCGTGGATACAGACAGCCGGGACATCCACCCCGGTTCCCTGTTCCTCCCCCTGGTGGGGGAGCGCTTCGACGGCCACACCTATATCGGCTCCGCCCTGGAGGCGGGAGCCGCCGGATGCCTCACCGCCCGGGAGCCGGAGCACTATCAGGAGGGACGCTTCTACATCAAGGTAGAGGACACCCAGCGCGCCCTGCGGGACCTGGCCTTCTGGTACAAGGAGCAATTCCGGATCCCCTTCGTGGGGGTGACGGGCAGTGTGGGCAAGACCACAGCCAAGGACATGATCGCCTCGGTCCTGTCCGCGAAGTACAAGGTCCTCAAGACGGAAGGGAACTTCAACAACAACGTGGGCCTGCCCCTGACCCTGCTCCGGCTGGACCGCAGCGTTCAGATCGGCGTGGTGGAGATGGGGATGGACCGGTTTGGGGAGATCGATTACCTGGGGGACATCGTCCGCCCGGAGGTGGGGGTCATCACCAACATCGGCGACGCCCACATCGAGCGGCTGGGCAGCCGGGAGAACATCTTCCGGGCCAAGTGTGAGCTGCTGCCCCACATCCGCAAGGAAAACGGCCTGCTGATCCTCAACGGGGACGACGCCCTCCTGTCCACCCTTCGGGGCCGGACCCCGGTGCCCGCGGTGTTCTGCGGCAGCGGGGAGGGCCTGGAGTACCGGGCCCAGTCGGCCAGCAGCGAGGGGCTGGACTCCCTGCGCAGCCGCCTCACCACGCCGGCCATGGACCGGGAGGTGTGCATCCCCGCCCTGGGCAGCCACATGATCTATCCCACCCTCATCGCCGCGGCGGTGGGGGAGCACTTCGGCCTGACAGCCGATGAGATCGAGCAGGGGATCGCCCGCTTCGTCCCCACCCGGATGCGGATGAATCTGGTGCAGCGGGGGAACGGGATCACCATTCTGGACGACACCTACAACGCCAATCCCCAGTCCATGCGGGCGGCCATCAGTGTGCTGGCGGACAGCCGCAGCGCCTGGAAGCTGGCGGTCTTGGGGGATATGTTCGAGCTGGGGCCTTACTCGCCCGCCCTCCACACCGGAGTGGGGGAGTACCTGGGCAAGCGGAAGATCGACTGCCTGGTTGCGGTGGGCGATCAGGCCCGCTACCTGGCGGAGGGGGCACAGTCTGCCGGCATGACCGCCGTCTATCCCTGCGCGGACAAGAAGGCCGCCCGGGAGATCCTCCCAGGGCTGATCCGGCCGGACAGCACCATCCTGGTCAAGGCATCCCGGGGGATGCGGATGGAGGAGCTGGTGGACCAGCTTCTGGAGCTGACGCCGGAGCAATAAGAAAAAACTGCCGCCCCTTCAGTCAGGGAGGGGCACATCAATCAAACCAAAGAGGACGCTATGATCGACATATCTGTCTCCAACCTGGTGAAAGAGTTTGAGGTTGGCACGAAAATTTTAGATGGGCTCACCTTCCAGGTGGACACTGGGGAGCGGGTGGGGCTGCTGGGGCCCAACGGCTGTGGCAAGACCACGCTGCTGCGCATCCTCACTGGCGCGATGGACTATGACGAGGGCGAGGTGATGATCGCCCCGGGAAAGCGGATGGGGCTGATCTCCCAGATCCCGGTCTATCCGGCGGGCTATACCGTGGAGGATGTGCTGGCCACCGCCTTTGAGCCCCTGCGAAAGATGGAGGAGGAGCTGGCCCGGCTCACCCGGGAGATGGCCTCCGGCACAGACCCGGCCCTGATGTCCCGGTATGATAAGCTCACGGCGGCCTATGAGACAGCCGGCGGCTATGAGACGGACACCAGGATCAACAAGGTGTGCAACGGACTGTCCATCCCGCAGGCTATGCGGGAGCAGCTGTTTGAAAGCCTGTCCGGCGGGGAAAAGACCCGGGTGAACCTGGCCCGCCTGATCCTGGAGGACACCGACATCCTGTTGCTGGACGAGCCGACAAACCATCTGGACCTGCGGGCCACCGAGTGGCTGGAGGAGTATCTGGGAAAATTCAAGGGGACCGTGCTCACCGTCTCCCATGACCGGTATTTCCTGGACAGCGTGGTGGATCGGATCATCGAGATCAAAGTGGGAAAGGCGGAGTTCTACTCCGGCAACTACTCATTCTACGCTGTGGAGAAAGAGCGGCGATATGAGGAGCAGCTGCGCCAGTACGAAAAGGAACAGGCTAAGATCGAGCAGCTGGAGAAGGCCGCCGAGCAGCTGCGCATCTGGGCTTACTCCGGCAACGATAAGATATTCAAACGTGCCCAGTCCATGGAGAAACGCATCGAGCGGATGCGCACCGCCGACCGCCCCAAAAAGGAGCGGAAGATGGAGGTCCGCTTCGGCGAGCGGGAGTTCCGCGGGGACGAGGTGCTGACCATCAAGGGCCTAACCAAGGCCTTTGGCGGGCGCACCCTCTTCTCCGGCCTGGGGCTGGAGGTGGCCGGAGGAGAGCGCATTGCCCTGATCGGGGACAACGGAAGCGGTAAGACCACGCTGCTGAAAATGATCTTGGGTGAGGAGGTCCCGGATGGCGGAAAGGTTCGGATGGGGCCGACTGTAAAGGTGGGATACCTGCCGCAGCACGTCCACTTCGACCACCCGGAGCGCAGCCTGGTGGACACCCTGATCTACGCCCAGGACTGCACCGCCCAGTCGGCGCGGAACCGGCTGGCCGCCTTCAAATTCCGGGGCGAGGACGTGTTCAAACCGGTATCCGCCCTGTCCGGCGGCGAGCAGAGCCGCCTGCGCCTGTGTATGCTGATGGACGAAAAAATCAACCTGCTGGTGCTGGACGAGCCCACCAACCACCTGGACATCCAGAGCCGGGAGTGGATCGAGGAGGCGGTGGAGGAGTACGAGGGAAATCTGCTCTTCGTCTCCCATGACCGGTATTTTATTGACCGCTTTTCCAGCCGGATCTGGCTGTTGGAAAATGGGCAGATCACGGATTTCCGCGGGACCTATCAGGAGTTCCAGGCGGCCCGGGCCCGTGGCGCGGCGGGGCAGGCGGCCTCAGACGCCGTCCCCGCGCCAACAAAGGCGGCGGAGCCGGAGCGGAAAAAGAGAAGAGCGGCCCGGCGGGACCAAGAACCTGGAAAAAGAGGTGACCGCCGCCGAGCGGGCGGTGGCCAAGGCGGAGGAGGCCATGGACGCCCTCTCCCTCCAGATCGAGGAGGCCTCCGCGGACTATCTGAAGCTTCAGGAGCTGTACGAGCAGCGGGAGGCTCTGGAGGCGGAGCTCCAGGGGCTCTATGACCGCTGGGAGACCTTGTCCGCCCAGCTGGAAGAGGCGAGGGGGTAAAACCAATTGAAGCAGAGAAAGGATAAAGGAAAATACCTTGCCGGGTGGATCCGGGCTCTGCTGGCTTTGATCCTGGTGGGAGTTCTGTCCTTCTGCGGCCTGTTCGCCTGTGTGATGTACGGCGCATACGACCACATCCAGGGGGAGCCGGAGGTCATGGTGATCCTGGGCTGTCAGGTGCGTCAGGACGGGCCCTCAGTGCTGCTGCGGGACCGGCTGGATGAGGCCCTGGACTATCTGGAGGACCACCCGGATATGACGGTGGTGGTCTCCGGCGGCCAGGGGCCGGACGAGCCCACCAGCGAGGCCCAGGCCATGGCCGACTATCTCACCGCCCACGGAGTGGAGGAGGAGAAGGTGCTCCTGGAGCCGGACTCCCACAACACCGCCCAAAATTTAGACTATTCCAGACGGCTGCTGGACCGGGAGGGGATCGACACCTCGGACGGAGTGCTGTTGGTGTCCAACGGCTTTCACCTGACCCGGGCCAGGATGCTGGCGGAGCGGGCGGGCTTTGAGCAGGTCTCCACGTTGGCGGCCCCCGCCAGCCATTTGCCCTCCCGGCTGTATATGTATGTCCGGGAGCCGCTGGCCCTGGTGAAGTCCTTCCTGTTCGACCGGGCAGGTTAGGCGCTAAGAGTTAGGAATTAGGAATGAGGAATTTGGCGGCCTGCGGCCGCCCGTTGAAGATCCAATGCTGGAGGTTCCTATGCTGGAGAAACTTGCCGCCATTGAGGCAAAATACAGCCAGATCGAGGCACGACTGGCCGCCCCGGAGACCTATGACGACCCCGCCGCGGTGGCCCGTCTGAATAAGGAACAGAATGAACTGAGCCCGGTGGTGGAAACCTATCGAAGCTATCTGGCCGCCCGGGAGCGCCTGGCTCAGGCAGAGGAGCTGCTGTCCGACCCGGAGATGAGGGAGCTGGCTCAGGAGGAGCTGCTCCAGACCAACGCGGAGCTGGAGCGGCTGGAGGGACAGCTTCAGCTCCTGCTCCTGCCCAAGGACCCCAATGACAACAAGAATGTCATTGTGGAGATCCGGGCCGGCGTGGGCGGGGAGGAGGCGGCCCTGTTCGCCCACTCCCTGTACCGGATGTACTCTATGTACGCCGAGCGCAGCCGCTGGAAAACAGAGGTGGACAGCCTGAGTGAAACAGAACTGGGTGGGATCAAGGAGATCTCCTTTACAATAGAAGGGGAGGGGGCCTGGTCCCGGCTCAAGTTTGAAAGCGGGGTCCACCGGGTCCAGCGGGTGCCGGAGACCGAGTCCGGCGGACGGGTCCACACCTCCACCGCCACTGTGGCGGTGCTGCCTGAGATGGAGACGGTGGACGTCCAGCTCAACCCGGCGGACGTGGAGATGCAGGTGTTCCGGCCTCCGGCGGGGGACAGCACGTGAACAAGACCTCCTCCGCGGTGCGTCTGATCCACCGGCCAACGGGTATGGTGGTGGAGTGCCAGCAGGAGCGCAGCCAGTTCCAGAACCGGGACAAGGCCATGCGCCTTCTGGCCTCCCGCCTGTACGAGGCGGAGCAGGAGAAGGTGGAGGGGGCGTACACCGCCCAGCGCCGCAGACAGGTGGGCACCGGGATGCGGAACGAGCGGATCCGGACCTATAACTTTCCCCAGGGGCGGGTCACCGACCACAGAATTGGCTTGACCTTATACAAAATTGATACTATCATGGATGGCGACCTCAATGAGGTCATCAACGCGCTGGTGACCGCCGACCAGGCGGAGCGTCTCCGTTCCCAGGGGACGGACTGATCTCCGGCGCGTCCGGCAAACAGAAAAAAGGAGAAATACCATGGAACTCTACATTCATTATCAGCAGCTGCCCCAGGGCAAGGAGCTGGCCGACGTTGTGGGCGAGCTGAACGAGGTGCTGGAGGATAACGGCTCCGTCTGCGGCGGCCGTCAGGGCCGCATCGACCTGGACCTGGAGGACGAGCGGGTGAACCCCAAATATGCGCAGATCGCGGTGAAGGCATACCTCCAGCGGGCCGGATTTTCCAGGGAAACCGCCATTGAGATCGGCGGCATGGAAATCGGGATCTATGAGTGAGGCCGGACCATGTATCCCTATGTGATCTTTGATCTGGACGGCACCCTGCTGAACACCATCGACGACCTGGCCGGCGCGGGCAACCACGTCTGCCGCCTTCATGGCTGGCCGACCCACTCCGTGGACGAATTCAAGCGAATGGTAGGCAACGGGATCCCCAAGCTGGTGGAGCGCTTTGCACCGGAGGGGACCGGGGCGCCTGTTCTGGAGCAGGCCCTGGGGGAGTTCATGGCCTGGTACGGTGTCCACAAGGCGGACCAGACCGCGCCCTATCCCGGGATGCTCCAGGCGGTCCGGCGGCTGAAGGAGGCGGGTGTGTCCATCGCGGTGCTGTCCAATAAGGCTGACGAGATGGCCGGACCCGTGGTGGAGGGCTATTACCCCCAAATTTTCCCTCTGGTGCAGGGGGCGCTCACCGGCATCCCCACCAAGCCGGACCCCACGCTGCTGCACAGGCTGATGGAGCGGATGGGGGCGTCCCAGGAGAACACCCTGTTCGTGGGGGACAGCAATGTGGACATCCAGACGGCCAAGAACGGCGGTCTGACCAGCTGCGGCGTTCTGTGGGGCTTCCGGTCCCGCCAGGAGCTGGAGCAGGAGGGGGCCGACTATCTGGCCTCCACACCGGAGGATCTGCTGACCCTGATCCTGGGGGAGAAGGGCGGCCGGGAGACCCGTCACCTGGGGCCGGAGGATGTGGAGGAGGCCGCGGCTATCCTCCGCTCCGGCGGTCTGGTGGGCATCCCCACGGAGACGGTGTACGGACTGGGGGCCAACGGCCTGGATCCGGAGGCGGTGGCCCATATCTTTGAGGCCAAGGGCCGCCCCCAGGACAACCCCCTGATCCTGCATATCCCCTCGGCGGACCATCTGGAGCGGTATTGTGCGGACATCCCTCAGTCCGCCTTTGACCTGGCCCGGGCCTGCTGGCCGGGGCCGCTGACCATGATCCTGAAGCGCAGGCCCATCGTGCCCGATGTGGTGACGGCTGGGATGGATACGGTGGGGATGCGCTGTCCCTCCCACCCGGTGTGCCGGGCGATCCTCCAGGCGGCAGAGGTGCCGGTGGCAGCCCCGTCGGGCAACACCTCTGGGCGGCCCAGCCCCACTACCGCCGCCCACATGGCGGAGGACATGGACGGAAGGATCGATGCCATCGTGGACGGCGGTCCCTGCTCCGTGGGGGTGGAGTCCACCATCGTGGACCTGACGGAGACCCCGCCCCGGCTGCTGCGGCCCGGCGGTATCACGCTGGAGCAGCTGGAGTCCGTCCTGGGCCGGGTGGAGGTGGACCAGGCGGTCACCCGGCTGATGTCCGCGGGAGAAAAGCCCCGGGCCCCGGGAATGAAGTACCGCCACTACGCCCCCAAGGCGCCGGTGACAGTGGTGGCCGGTCCGCCGGAGCGCACTGCGGAGCACATCGCCCGCAGCCTGACGCCGGGGGACGGCGTGATCTGCTTTGACGAGTTTGCTGGGGAGTTCCCCGGCTGTCAGATCCAAAGGATGGGCCCGGCGGGAGACAAATCCGCCCAGGCCCGCCATATTTTCGACGCCCTTCGGGCCTTCGACCACACGGAGGTCCCCCGGATCTGGGCCCAGTGTCCCGATCCGTCCGGCTTGGGGCTGGCCATCAACAACCGCCTGAACAAGGCGGCTGGATTCCATATCGTGGAAGTCAAATAAACACAAAGGAATGAGAATCACATATTATGATGAACTATACGATCAAACAGAACGTGGCCGTGGTCCGGCCTGACTACCCTCTGTCCGACGGCCAGGATGCGGCCAAGCTGATCAACGCGGTGCGTTTTCAGACGGGCTGCACCGCTATGCTGATGGACCGCAGTTCCTTCGTTCCGGAGCTGTTCACGCTGTCCAGCGGCGTGGCGGAGCAGGTGCTCAAGCCCTTTACTCAGAACAAGATGCGGCTGGCCATCGTGGGTGATTTTTACGACTGCTACCAGACCTCCATGCGGAACTTTATCTTTGGCTGCAACCGGGGCGACCAGGTGGGTTTTTGGGAGAACGAGCAGGAGGGTCTGGCCTGGCTGACCCGGAAGCGCTGAGATGGTCCTGATCGGCATCACCGGCCCCACTGGGGCGGGGAAAACCACGCTTCTGCGGGAGGTGGAGGCCCTGGGGGGCGCGGTCATCGACTGCGATGCGGTGTACCACGAGCTTTTGGAGCATGATCCCTTCCTGCAGCGTGAGCTGGAGCGGCGCTTCGGCCCCCTGAGAGGGGAGAACGGCGCAATCGACCGCAAGCGGCTGGGTACCATCGTATTCGGCGACCCGGAGAAGCTGGCCCTGCTCAACGACGTGGTCCGGACGGTCATCGTGGACCGGACCCGGGCGCTGGTGGAGGACTACCGGCGGCAGGGGAGAGCCCTGGCCGCCATCGACGCCATCGCCCTGGTGGAGAGCGGGCTGGACCGCCTGTGCTCCGCCACCGTGGCGGTCACCGCCCCACCGGAGGTGCGGGTGCGCCGGATCATGGCCCGGGAGGGGATCCCGGAGGATTACGCCTGGTCCCGGGTGCGGGCCCAGAAGCCGGAGACATATTTCCGCAGTCACTGCGGCTATGTTCTGGTGAACGACTGCGCCAGTGCGGAGGAATTTTCCGTCCGGGCCAGGGCGCTGCTCCAGACGATCTTACAACAAACGACGAAGGAGGTCTGAACCATGAAGGAACAGGAGAACAGCCGGGGCGAGCAGCTGCGGAAGGCCCTGAGCTATACGAAGAAAAACGGCTATGACCGGGTGGACCGGGCGGAACTGGAGGCCATGGACGCCTATTGCACCGGCTATAAGCAGTTTTTGGACGCCGGCAAGACGGAGCGGGAGTGTGTGGACCGGACCATCGCTCTGGCGGAGGCCGCCGGCTTCCGGGCCTACCGGCGCGGGATGGAGCTCAAGCCGGGGGACAAGGTGTACCGGGCCAACCGGGGCAAGGCCGTCATGCTGGCGGTGCTGGGCCGCCGGGGCCTGGACCAGGGTGTGAACATCGCCGCGGCCCACATCGATTCCCCCCGCCTGGACCTGAAGCAGAATCCCCTGTATGAGGCGGACGAGCTGGCCTTCCTCAAGACCCACTACTACGGCGGCCTAAGAAAATACCAGTGGGTCACCATCCCCCTGGAGCTCCATGGCGTGGTGGTTCTCAAAAGCGGCCAGGTGGTCCGGGTCTCCGTGGGCAACGGGGAGGGGGACCCCCTGTTCACTGTGGACGATCTTCTGCCCCACCTGGGGGCGGAGCAGTCCAGAAAGCCCCTGGGAGAGGCCATCCCCGCGGAGAACCTGAACATCCTGGTGGGCAGCCGCCCACTGGCGGACGACGAGGGGAGCGACCGGGTCAAGCTGTCCATCCTGGAGCTGCTGAACCGGAAGTACGGCATCGTGGAGGAGGACTTCATCTCCGCGGAGCTGTCTGCCGTTCCGGCCTTCCGGGCCAGCGATGTGGGCTTTGACCGCTCTCTCATCGGGGCCTACGGCCACGACGACCGGGTGTGCGCCTACGCCTCCCTGGCGGCCATCCTCCAGCTGAACGACCCGGAGCGCACCGCGGTGTGTATGCTGGCGGATAAGGAGGAGATCGGCTCCGAGGGGGTCACCGGCATGAAATCCGCCGCCTTCGACACCTTTATGGAGGATCTGTGCCAGAGCCAGAACGTGCCCCTGCGGGCCTGCTATGAGCGCTCCTTCTGCCTGTCCGCCGACGTGACGGCGGCCTATGACCCCAATTTTGCCGAGGTGTACGAGAAGCGGAACAGTGCCCTGGTGAACTGCGGCATGGGCCTGTGCAAGTACACCGGGGCCCGGGGCAAGTCCGGGGCCTCCGACGCCTCTGCGGAGCTGGTGGCGTATGTGCGCGGCGTACTGGACCGGGCGGATGTGGTCTGGCAGATGGCCGAGCTGGGCAAGGTGGACGCCGGCGGCGGCGGCACTGTGGCCATGTTCATGGCGGAGCGGAACATCGACACCCTGGATGCCGGGGTTCCGGTGCTGTCCATGCACTCCCCCTTTGAGACGGTGGGGAAGCTGGACTGCTATATGACCTTCAAGGGCGTGAAAGCCATTTACGAGGCAAAATAAGGACAAAATGGGGCCGCTGAAAAGCTGCCCCAGAGACGGTCGAAAAAGTGGCACAGCCACTTTTTCGAGAAAGATCAATCGAAAGCTCCACCTCGATTTCTTGTGAGATTGCCGAAGCTTTCGTGAGCAGTGTCATTTTCGAGGTCTACGCCCTCGGTAACAGTCACAAGGCCGCCGGCAAACAAGCCGGCGGCCTTGTGCGTCACCGGACGGACCGGCGGTAGATGAGGATGGACAGCAGGGCGGTGACCGCCTCAGCGAGCCAGAAGGCGTGCCAGATGCCGGTGGGACCCAGCAGGCGGCTGAGGAGCCAGGCGGCTGGGATCATCACCAGGGTATAGCGCAGCAGTGAGATCACCAGCGAGGGGCCGCCCTTGCCAAGCCCCTCCAGCGCACCGCCGGCAGCCACGGAGACCGAGGAGACCAGAAAGCCCGCGCTGATGATGCGGAGCGCCTCGGCCCCCGCCCGGATGCTCTCCGGGTTCTGGGTGAACAGCCCCATCAGCTGGGCGGGGATGGCCAGGCAGAGGACAGTACCCGCCGCCATGATGGCGGCGCACAGCCCCAGGGTGACCCGATAGATCTCCCGCACCCGGCCCTGTTCTCCCGCGCCGTAGTTGTAGCCAATGACGGGGCGCATTCCCTGGACGATGCCGCTGGCGGGGAGGTAGAGGAAGGTCTGGAGCTTATAATAGATCCCCAGGATCACCACATAGATAGGGGAGAAGGCGGACAGTATGCTGTTGAGGGCGGAGATCAGCAGGGAGGGCAGGGCCAGGCTCAGTGTCGCGGGGATCCCCACGGAATACAGGCGGAGGTCCAGCCGCCAGTCCCAGGCCAGCTCCCTCCGGTTCAGCGTAATGGGGAGGGCGCAGGAGCGCCAGGCGGCCAGATAGACCAGAAGGGTCAGAGTCTGGCCGATGCCGGTGGCCAGGGCGGCCCCCTCGATGCCCAGCTTTGGGAAGGGGCCGGGCCCGAAGATCAGCAGCGGGTCCAGTACGATGTTGGTCAGACAGCCGGTCAGCAGGGCTGCCATGGGGACCTTCATCCGTCCCACCGCCTGGAAGATCTTCTCATAGGCCAGCCCCAGGGAGAGCAGCAGGGAGAAGCAGAACACTGTCCGCCCGTACCGGACCCCCAGCTCCAGCACCTCCGGGTCCTGGGTGAACATCTCAAGGAAGGAGGGGAGCAGGACGATGGTCAAGCCGGTCAGGACCACCCCGTGGACCGCGCTGAGGGCCAACCCATGGACCGCCGCCGCGCTGGCCCGGTCCCGGCGCTCCGAGCCTAAATAGAAGGAGATGGCCGCGTTCAGTCCTACCCCGAATCCAATGGCTAACGCGTTGACCAGGTTCTGAATGGGGTAGACCAGGGAGAGGGCGGTCATGGACGCCTCGCTGATCTGGGCCACGAAAAAGCTGTCCACAATATTATAGAGGGAGTTGACCAGCATGGACAGCACCATGGGCAGGGACATAGTGACGATCAGCGGCAGAACAGGCCGCTCCCGCATAAAGGCTTCGTTCATCGTTTCAGCATACCTCCTGAATTCCGGAAAAAAGCCACACAGCGCCCCTGCGGGCAGCTGTGTGGCGAAAAGGGACCAATGGCCGGAAAAATCCACAACGTGTTTTAGCAGACACTATTGTACTGAAAACGGGCGGTTTGTCAAGGGGGAGCGGAGGATTTTTCAACGGAGAGGGGACTCATGGCTCAGGCTCCTGGTCCCTCAGCCGCTTTTCCAGCCGCCGCACCCGGAGGGCCAGAACAAAGGACGCCAGGGCCGCCGCAGTCAAAAGGAGCGGCTGAAGCCAGGACCAGAAGGCGGCGGCGGTGGAGACGGTAACGATGGCGGTAAGCCCGTCAGCGCCGCCGATGACGCCCAGCTCCGGGGCCACGACCAGTCGGTCATAAAGATGCCGGCAGGCGAGTACTGCGTGCGGCAGAAGGAACAGGAGACACAGTATCTTCTACCTGTATCCGCCGCAAAAGGCAACCTACGAAAAGTAGAGTGGGCAATTTGGGATAAAATACGGATAAGATCCTCTGTTTCGGGCATCCTGACAGGGAGTTTTGGAACAAAGGAGGAACAGCCGTTATGGAGGAACAGGAGAGAACGGAGCAGAGGCAGGAGGACCCGGGAACGCAGCAGATCCTGGAGTTTGGCTCCTCGCTGATCCACTCCAAGCGGGGGGCGGTCCATGTGCTTACCATCGTGGGGCAGATCGAAGGACATCAGGTCCTGCCCCCCAGCAGCAAGAGCACCAAATATGAGCACGTCATGCCCCTGCTGGCCCTGGTGGAGGAGAGCGACGAGGTGGACGGCCTGCTGGTACTGCTGAACACGGTGGGGGGCGACATCGAGGCGGGGCTGGGCATCGCGGAGCTGATCGCCAGTATGTCCAAGCCCACGGTATCCCTGGTGCTGGGGGGTGGGCATTCTATCGGAGTGCCCCTAGCCGTGTCCGCCAAGCGGTCCTTTATCGCCCCATCCGCCGCCATGACCATCCACCCGGTGCGCCTGAACGGTCTGGTCATCGGCGTCCCCTAGACCTTCTACTATTTCGAGCGCATCCAGGAGCGGATCACCCAGTTTGTCACCGCCAACAGCCGTGTGAAGCGAGAGGACTTTACACGATTGATGCTCCAAACGGGGGAACTGGCCGCCGACGTGGGCAGTGTGATTTATGGGGAGGAGGCGGTCCAGCTGGGCCTCATCGATGAGATCGGCGGCCTGTCCGCAGCCCTGGACTGTCTCCACCGTATGATCCGGGAGCGGAAAGAGTCCGACGCCCCCTGAACCCGGGCGGTCCCGCCCCGTTTCGCCCCTCCCTGCTGTCTGGCCAGATCGCAGGGAGGGATTTCTGAAAAAGACTGGCATTGAAGGAACATCTGTGTTAATATAGATTGTAATGCCCATGGGGCAATCTGTAAACAACGGAGGTACATAGACTGTGTCATATCTGATGGCCGCCGTCCTGGGGATCATCCAGGGCGTCGCTGAATTTCTGCCCATTTCCAGTTCCGGGCACCTGACCCTGTTCCAGCACTTTTTTGGGATGCCGGAGACGGATAACCTGTTCAACGTCCTGCTCCACTTCGCCACTCTGATCGCCGTGTTCGTCTATTATTGGAGCGATATATGGGAGATGATCACAGAGTTTTTCCTGGGAATCCGCGCCCTGTTCGTCCCCCAGTACCGCAGCCAGGGGGAGCCTCCGGCGGCCCGGCGGCTGATCCTGCTGATCATCGTAGCCACCCTGCCCCTGTTCCTGGTGCTGCCCATCAAGGACTATGTGGAGCAGATCGGCAACTATCCTGCGGCAGTCAGCTGCATCCTTCTGCTCACCGGCGCGGTCCTCTTCCTGTCTGACCGGATGGCCCACGGCCACAAGACCGCCCGGAGCGCCACCCTGAAGGACGCGCTGCTCATTGGTGTGGCCCAGGGCGTAGCCACCCTGCCCGGCCTGTCCCGGTCGGGGAGCACCATCGCCGCCGGCATGGCCTGCGGCCTGGACCGGAAGTTCGCCGTACGCTTCTCCTTCCTCATGTCCCTGCCCGCTGTGTTCGGCGCCACCATCCTGAAGGCGGTGGACGTGGTCCAGGAGGGGGGCGTGGATCTGTCTCTCCTGCCCAAGTATCTGCTGGGCATGGCCTTCGCCGGCGTGGTGGGGTATTTCTCCATCGGCCTGGTGAATCTTCTGACCGCCAAGGGGAAGTTCGGCGCCTTTGCCTACTACTGCTGGGGTGCGGGCGCGCTCTTCCTGGTGCTGAGCCTGACCGGCTTCACCCTGGTCCCCGCGGCCTGATCCGCTCCGGTCCGACCGGAGGACCGGTCATATTTCCTGGGAAAGGACAAGAGTTTATGGCAACGACACAAAAGAAAAAAGGGGGGAGCCGGGCCGCCTCATCCGGCGGACGGCGGACCGCCTCCTCCAGTTCCAGCTCCAGATCCAGGAGCAGTACATCCGGCAGCAGGAAAAAGCAGCCGCCCCAGCCCGCTCACCGGCCCTTCCGCCGGGAGATCGGGGCGGTGGCCTGCCTGCTGCTGGCCCTTTTCTCTGCCCTGGGCTATTTTCACATCGAGGCCCTCTTCATCGATTTCTTCTGCGGGCTGGTGAAGGGGCTGATCGGGTACGGCTTCTGGCTGGTGCCCCCGGCCCTTCTGCTGACCAGCTATATCCTGGCCTTCCACCGCGGGCGTCCGGTGTGCCTTCCGGTGGTGTGCGCCCTGCTGATGCCCCTGATGATGGCCTGCACGGTCCACGGGCTGACGGTCCAGGTCCTGCCCTGGGACAGAGCCCTGCTCAAGACGTTGTGGGAGAGTGGCCGGGCCATGACCAGCGGCGGCGCGGCCGCCGGAGTGCTGGCCCAGGCGCTGGTCCAGGCGGTGAGCGTTTGGGGATCCACCGTGGTCTTTGTGCTGGCCTTCCTGCTCATGGCCCTGGGGGCGTTCCGCCTCACCATTCTGGATGTGGCCGACTGGATCTTCAACCGGCCCCAGTATGAGCCCCAGGAGATCCCGGAGCGGCCCAGCCGCACAAGGACCGCCCCCAGCCGGGCGGCAGTCCCGGAGCACACCAGCCGCCGGGCAGCGGAGATCGACATTCCAGTGGAGGACGGCCCCCTCGTGGGGAAGGAGCTGGCCGCAGCCGCCCCGGTGGAAAAGAAGAAAGGCTTCTTTGATCGCAGGCCCCGGGTCCCGACCCCGGATCAGGTGCTGGCCGCTGCTGCGGCCCAGGTCAGACAGCCTGAGCCGCAGCCCGCCCCCGCCCCTGCGCCGGTCCCGGAGCCTGTTCCCCAGCCCGCAGCGCCTCCGGAGCCCGTTCTCCCGGAACCAGAGGAGAACCCCACCCCGTCCTTCCTGCGGGAGCCGGAGCCTGCCCCCGCGGCGGAACCCGTTCCTGCTCCCACTCCCAAGCCCCTGACTGAGACCCCGCCGCCCCCTATGCCGGAGGTGGTGCGGGAGCCGGCCGTCTCCAGGTCTGGCCGGGACGCGGAGCGCCAGCAGGCGGCCCAGGAGATGGCCCAGCACATCCAGGCCGGGATGGAGCTGGAGACGCCGCCCTATCAGCACCCTCCTCTGGAGCTGCTCACCCAGGGGAGCGGAGAGCTGGGGAGAGGCCCTGGTGGAACTCAACGCCAACAAGCAGCGCCTGTCCGACACCATCCACTCCTTCGGCATCGACGCCAATATTGTCAACGTCACCCGGGGCCCTCGGTCACCCGGTATGAGCTGGAGCTGGATCAGGGGTCCGGCTGAACAAGCTGACCAACCTGTCCGACGACATCGCCTTGTCCCTGGGGCCTCCGGGTGCGGATCGCCCCCATCCCGGGAAAGATCTCCATGGTGGGCATCGAGGTGCCCAACAAGCTGGTCTCCCCGGTGAACATCCGAACTGTGCTCAGCTCCTCTGAGTTCCAGGACAGCCCTCCAAGGTGTCCTTCGCCGTGGGCAAGGACATCGGCGGCAAGTGCATCGTGGGCAACATTGCAAAGCTGCCTCATCTGCTCATCGCCGGCACCACCGGCTCCGGTAAGTCGGTGTGTACCAACTCCCTGATCGTCTCCCTGCTGTACAAGGCCAGCCCGGAGGAGGTCCGCCTCATCATGGTTGACCCGAAGATGGTAGAATTGGGGATCTATAATGGCATCCCGCACCTGCTCATCCCGGTGGTCACCGACCCGAAAAAGGCGGCGGGCGCCCTCCAGTGGGCGGTGACCGAGATGATGAAGCGCTACCGGATGTTCGCCGAGGTGGGAGTCCGTGACCTGGCCTCCTACAACGCCAAGGCGGCCCGGACTGAGGGCATGGAGAAGATGCCCCAGGTGGTGGTGGTCATCGATGAGCTGGCCGACCTGATGCTGGTGGCCGCCAAGGAGGTGGAGGAGTCCATCTGCCGGGTAGCCCAGATGGGCCGCGCCAGCGGGATGCACCTGATCATCGCCACCCAGCGGCCCTCCGCCGATGTGATCACCGGCCTGATGAAGGCCAACATCCCCAGCCGGATCGCCTTCGCCGTGGCCTCCGCCATGGAGTCCCGGATCATCCTGGACACCCAGGGGGCCGAAAAGCTGGTGGGCCGGGGCGATATGCTCTACTTCCCGCTGGGATCCGGAAAGCCCACCCGGGTGCAGGGCTGTCTCATCTCCGATCAGGAGGTGGCCTCTGTGGTGGACTTTGTCAAGCAGAACAGCGGCACGGCCCAGTATGACGACCAGGTCATGCAGGAGATCGAACAACACGCCGCCGAGAAGGACAAGGCCTCCAAGGGCGTGGGCGGCTCCAACCCATCGGAGAGCGGGGAGGAGGAGTACGACGAGCTCATCAACTCTGCCATCGAGGTGGTGCTGGAGACCGGACAGGCCTCCGTCTCCATGCTCCAGCGCCGCCTGAAGCTGGGCTATGCCCGGGCGGCCCGTCTGGTGGACCAGATGGAGGAGAAGGGGATCGTGGGACCCTTCGAGGGCTCCAAGGCCCGGCAGCTGCTCATCACCAAGGAGCAGTGGCAGGAGATCCAGTACCGGCAGGGGATCGTCTCCCAGGCCCCCGGCCAGCCGGAGGCCGCCCCGGAGCCCCCTGCGGCTTCAGTTCCTCAGGAGGACGCGCCCCCCTTTGATTTGGACGCTCCTCTGGACCGGGACGAGGAGGACACGCTGTAAAACCGCCGCCCGGCGGGTCACAGACGCAGGCCGCCAGCGGCGGTCTGCGTCTATTTTTTGACGTCGGACGGCAAAAAAATCGGCCTGCTGTGTTGCGATTTTCCGGGAAGCAGGTATAATGAAGAGGAAAACACGCCCCCAGGGGCATACAGGAAAGCGAGGAACATACCCATGGATTACGCGAAGGAATCTCTCCGGCTGCACCGGGAGTGGAAGGGAAAGATCGAGGTGGTGGCCACCGTGCCCGCCGACAACAAGGAGGCCCTGTCCCTGGCCTATACCCCCGGCGTGGCCCAGCCCTGCCTGGAGATTCAGAAGGACCCGGCGGAGAGCTATGCCCTCACCCGCCGCCATAACCTGGTGGCCGTCATCACCGACGGCTCCGCCGTGCTGGGGCTTGGGGACATCGGCCCGGAGGCCGGGATGCCGGTGATGGAGGGCAAGTGTGTGCTGTTCAAGTCCTTCGGCGGGGTGGACGCCTTCCCTCTGTGCGTCAAGACCAAGGATGTGGACGAGTTTGTCCAGACCGTCTACAACATCTCCGGCTCCTTCGGCGGCATCAATCTGGAGGACATCGCCGCCCCCCGCTGCTTTGAGATCGAGCGGAAGCTGAAGGAGAAGTGCGACATCCCCGTGTTCCACGACGACCAACACGGCACCGCCATCATCGCTCTGGCCGGCCTGACCAACGCCCTGCGGGTGGTGGGCAAGCGGAAGGAGGACGTGAAGGTGGTGTTCTCCGGGGCGGGCTCCGCCGCCATCTCCATCACCAAGCTGCTCCTTCAGGCCGGGTTCCGGGACATTACCCTGTGCGACAAGTTCGGCGCCCTGTACGAGGGGAACCCCAACATGAACTGGGCCCAGCAGGAGATCGCCAGACGCACCAACCTGGAGAAGAAGCAGGGAACTCTGGCCGACCTGCTGGTGGGGGCCGATGTGTTCATCGGCGTATCCGCCCCCAACCTGGTCACGCCGGAGATGGTGTCCACCATGAACCGGGACGCCATCGTCTTTGCCTGCGCCAACCCCACGCCGGAGATCTTCCCCGACGACGCCCGGGCGGGCGGGGCCCGGGTGGTGGCCACCGGCCGCAGCGACTACCCCAACCAGATCAACAACGTGCTGGCCTTCCCCGGCATCTTCCGGGGGGCGCTGGACGTGCGGGCCAGCGACATCAACGAGGAGATGAAGATGGCCGCCGCCATGGCCCTGGCCGCCGTCATCCCGGAGGAGGAGCTGTCCGAGGAGAACATCATCCCCAAGCCCTTCGACCCCCGTGTGGTCCCCGCCGTGGCCGCCGCTGTGGCGGAGGCCGCCCGCAAAACCGGCGTCGCCCGCACGCTTTCTTGAAAGAAAGCTTGGCAAAGAACTTCCTGCGAAACTCCGTTTCGCCTCTGGCCTTCTTGTGAAAAATTGCATAAAATGGTATGATAGGAGCGGCCCCCGGGCCGCTCCTGTTTTCTTAAAAATTTGTGAAAAAAGTTGGAAAACATGGGGAGCAACTGATAGTTGCCCCCGATGTAAACCGAAAGTGGTTGCATTTTCTCAAAAAATCCTTATCATCAGAGGTGAAAAGCGGTGGAACCGAACGAACGTCTGGCCCAGCTGCGGAAGGAACACGGCCTGTCCCAAAACGATTTGGCGGATCAGCTGAAGGTCTCCCGTCAGGCTGTCTCCCGGTGGGAGCAGGGATTGGCTATGCCGTCCAGTGATAATCTGATTTATTTGAGCAAGCTGTATGGGATCACGCTGGATGAACTGATATATCCTCGGGATGAGTCCAAAGAACAAAAGACGACTCAGGACATGAAGGAAGAGCATATAGAAAATCAAAAGAAAAATAATGGGCTTCTTCCCTTGTTCATTGCAGTATTGCTTGGACTTATCATTGGAATTGCTGTTTCATCCAGTGAAAAAGCAGAGATTTTCCCAATAGAAGAGTTAGAAATAGATAAAATAGATATTTCAACCACTGGCAGCATCTTTGGAGCATGGTAAATAATGAGAGAAAGGAAGAAAGTTGTTATGAAACGACAAAAGCTAGTATCCACACTGTTATCCGCCTTTTTACTTGCAAACTGCTTGGCCTTCAGGACATCAGCAAGTGAAATTGAGAGTTTGAGTATCAGTGATTTACAGCATGAAAGAATAGAGGAGATAACTTCAAA
>SCPN01000657.1_pt1 | contig 44011 bp, 53 predicted proteins | sample 6106831 | NCBI WGS metagenome assembly SCPN01 (sample SAMN10720447, study PRJNA508395) | human gut metagenome | isolation source: Participant 1, 0 month | reverse complement strand
TTTTTCGTTCTGGGTTTTAACGATTAGCTACGCAAAAGCTGTCTTTAAAGTGGTTGATAGATTTTTCAACGTTTACACGGATTTTATATGTTTCTTCCCATTCTGCTGAACCTCGTTCCACTCCTGGATAGGCACGAAGATTCTTTCAGGATAACGTAAATCATCCTCCCACAGGAAGATGTTGTGCAGGGATTATCACAATGGCATACACGGCGTTTTGTTTTATCTGCTTTATTGTATTCCCATTTCATTTTCGGGCAGACAAATTTCATCGTAGGATTTTGCTTTTTAGTGTGATTTACTGCCTTCCCTTTCATAGGAAGGAAGGGGTACAGGAACAGGGAAATACCATTTCGTTAATGGTATAACCATTATCTTCCATAGAAAGTTTTACAAACGGAGAGGAATAAATGCTCTTTTCAAATCTAACCTCATCGAAAAGTGGGCTTTGTAGATTTCAATCGCGTCAAAAAGCAGCATCACCCAAGAAAAGTCTTAGGGCGATAAGCGGATGCTCTGAAAGAAATCAACCAGAACAGGGAAGCAGGGCTTTGAATCGGTGATTTTATCCTCATCAGGAGTCAGATTTCTTCCACAACGATATCCGGATGAGCCTTTAGGAACTCTTTGTTATAGAAAGTGATATCACGGACAAATGCCGCCCATTGGTTACAATGCTGAACCTATAGGCATAGCAGAAATGTCCATTGATATACATCTGTTGATTGCCTGATTGGAAGCAGCATGCGTAGCATGGAACCATAAGCAGCCTTTATAAGGATCATAGCTTTATCAAGGTTGTTTGCCTTTGCAAAAGCTTTAACTGTTTGATAATACGGTTTGCGTATTTTGGATTATTTTCAGTGACCCAGGCTTCAATGCCAGAGGTATCGAAGATAGATAGCTGCTAAGCAGTTGAGGGTCAAGTTTTTGGCAGATCGGTTCGGTCATATCAACCATGTGATCGAACATAGATTGTAAGTCCATCAGGAAATCCCGTTTGAAACGGGTGAATTTTGAGGCATCCGGAACAACATCAAAGCCACAGAAACCACGCGGTAATTCTGGAGAGTAATTTCGCTAAGAAAACAATCAGGTATCCGTCGGGACAAATGCAGCAGTCTGCCCGGTTGCAAGGGAGATACCGGAGGATATCAAAAAGCAGCTGGATGAATATCTGTTCCGAAAGAGAAAAGATGCGTAGACATATGTTGATTTCCGGCTGCAAGGAACCTTCCTTTTTCTCTGGCGGTAGATTTCTACAGAGAATTAATTGAAAATTATCAGTAAAAGACGGGAGCCTGTTGCTGTCAACAGAAAAATCTGTGGATGGTAACAGGTTATCGTTCGCTTTGGAGGAATGTCTGGTTTGATGATTACAACTTTTATGTGACAAAAGCAATTGCGTGCGATAATATTAAAATGATATAAACGAAAATAACTTTTGCGGAATTTGAAAAGTTGAAAGTAGGGGAACAGTTCGAAGGTATATCGACTGTTTTTTTTCGATATCAGGGGGAAAACGGTTCAGCTCCTGGCAGATCAAGGGGAGGAAAAAAGGATGACAAGTCAGGAATATTTGAATCAACTGCAGAAGTATCTGAAAAAACTTCTGCAGAGTGATTACGAAGATGCAATGGAGTACTTTACCGAGTACTTCGCGGATGCCGGACCGGAATGGAATATCGCGTGCAGGACTGTGTTCTGAGCATCGAAGAGACAAGCGCAGTGTCCGATACGATTTACATCAATATTGACTTTACGGAAGAAATCTTAAGTGGCGGTAAACAGTCGGAGACAGGAGTGATTCTGTATGTACCGGAAAAGAAGGTACCCGAAAAATAGAGATAACGATGGATTCTGGCGATGTGCAGATGAATGGCATCCAGGGCGGGAAGCAGCATCGCAAAATGCGAATATATCACACTTTTCGGATGTGACATGCAGAATATCAAATGCAAAGCAGATTACGGTGATGTGGAACTGAAGAGCGGAACGTGGGAAAATGGGTCAATCACGCTGGAGGATGGCGATGCGAAAATCCAAAATACGAAGCTTTCCGGAGACGTGTCGGTGGTTGCCGGAGACAGATTGCTGGATGGATATTCCGCCACAGCACACTGCTTTGTTGTATATTAAGAATATAAATCTGATAGAAAACCAAAGAAAAGAGGATAAAACAATGGATATGTCGCTCATGCATTTAACTAAGTGGATTTGAGGAGGATGTCATCCGTACCATAGCAGATTACTGCAAAGAATTTGATGTGGAAAATGATGCAATGAATAACCTGTATGTGCGGATGCCGGGAACAGAGAAGGATTCCCGTCCGGTCATCCAGCTTGATGCCCATCTGGATGCATGCGGTTTCATGGTACAGAATATCCAGGACAACGGATGCCTTGGCATTATCATGCTTGGTGGCTTTCATCTGACCAGCCTTCCGGCACATGCGGTATGGATCCGCACCAGATCCGGAAAGATGGTACATGGTATTATCTGCGCAAAACCGGTTCATTTCATGACAACAGCGGAACGCAGCAGTCAGACTCTGGAAATTGAAAAAATGTATGTGGATGTCGGAGCAACCAGCCGCAAGGAGGTTGAAAATGTTTTTGGAATCCATATCGGTGATCCGATGATGCCGGATGTAACCTTTGAATACGATGCAGAGCATGAGATCTGCTTCGGAAAAGCATTTGACAACCGGGCCGGCTGCGCATGCATCGTAGATACGATGAAACAGCTGGAAAAGGAGCAGGCTTCTCTTGCGGTTAATGTTGTCGGCGCCTTTGCAGCGCAGGAGGAGGTCGGAACCCGCGGTGCTGTGGTAACAAGTCAGATTGTAAAACCGGACCTTGCCATTGTATTTGAGGGATCTCCTTCCGATGACTTTTTCATCAGCGCAGGACAGGCACAGGGCTGCATGAAGAAGGGTGTTCAGATTCGTATTCTGGACAACAGCTATATTTCCAATACGCAGTTTATTTCACTGGCCGAGGAAGTAGCAGAAAAATGCGGAATTAAATACCAGGAGAGCGTAAGAAGAGGCGGAAGCACAAATGCAGCAAAAATCAGCGTGACAGGAAAAGCAGTTCCGTGTCTGGTGCTTGGTGTTCCATCCCGCTATGCGCACAGCCATTACAATTTCTGCGCAAAAGAAGACCTGGAGGCAGCAAGCGCAATGGCAGCCAATGTCATTCGTGCTTTAGATGAGGAAAAGATCCGTCATATCTGCCATCAGGATGTACTGTAAAATATTCGATAACGAAATAAAAAGCATGCCGGAAGCGGGTTCACAGGAAAGGTGAAGCCGTTTTCGGCATATCTGGTAAAAAAGGAGAGTTTACAAGTGAGAAAACCGATCATTGGAATCTTGGGAAATACGTATAAAACACAGCCGGGACTTTTTTCAAGTGCGGAGAGAATGTATGTCAACAGCGATTATATCGAATCAGTTCTGAACAACGGCGGAATTCCTATGGCAATTCCGGCAGTTGCCATGAAAGCGGATCCGGAAGGCATGTACTTGCTGTGTGCGACGGAATTCTGGTTCCCGGCGGAGAGGACTTAAATCCGTGGTATTATGGGGAAGAGCCAAAACCGCAGATCCAGACCATCCGCCCGGAGATCGACGAGGCATGGTTCGCACTTGGACGGGCAGCAAAAGAGATGGGAATGCCCATGCTTGGCATCTGCAAGGGAATTCAGTTTTTAAATGTCCTGTGCGGCGGTGATCTGTACCAGGATATCTATACGCAGAAGGAAACCACAATTTTGCATCTGCAGTCCCTGGAGCGGTCTTATCTGCATCACCATGTGGAAATTAAAGAGGGAACCCATCTGGCAGAAATCCTCGGGGCGGGAACCCATGCGGTAAACTCCATGCATCATCAGGCAGTGCGTACGCCGGGAGAGGACATCGTGGTTTCAGCAACGGCACCGGATGGAACCATCGAGGCGATAGAAAGCCGCAACGGACAGATTGTGGCCGTACAGTGGCATCCGGAAGGGCTGATCCACTCAGCGCCGGAGATGAACCGCCTTTTTGCGGATCTGGTAGAAAGAAGCAGCAGATACAGAGAGAAAAAGGTAACGATTTGGAACCATGTAAAAGGAAAGAAAAACCGGGATGGGACTTTTGAACCGTTACGAAAAAATAAGAATGGATAAGAATGCGATTCTAAAAGCAGAGAGCAGGAATCGTTCGGGAGGCAAAAAAAGAATGAACAGAACAATAAGAGTATCGGCGGCAGTGTTACGTATCAGCTGAAGGGAATCGAACTGTATCATGACTGTCCGATTTTCTACTGCCTCGGAAATTTTATTTTTGAAAATCAGTATGTACGCCTTCTGCCTGCGGACTACATGGAAAAATATGGTCTGAATATTCACACGGCAGCATCCATCGGAATCGCCAGGCGGCAGGAGCAGTCCTCACATTCCCTCTACGAAATTCCGGAGGTCTATCGGAGTGTGCTACCGTATTTCGAAATCTGTCAGGGGAAATGCACACATCTGGAGCTTCTGCCGGTCGAGCTTGGTATGGACAGGGGAAACGCAGAAAAAAATATTCCATACGTGGCAGACGAAAAAAACAGCAGAAAAAATTGCAGAATATCTCACCCGCGTGAGCAAGAGATATGGAACAGAATGGGAATACAAAGAAGGAAGGGAGAAGTGTGAAAAATGATAGAGGCGCTCTTGGATTTCTTTCAATTATATACGGTGGATGCCGATTATTTACCAGACTTTTGGCTTACAATGATACTTCTTTATCTGAATGCAGGTCTGTATCTTAACGACCTATATAATCTGGTGAAGCGCAAGTCAAAAGCGGAAACATTCAGTCTGATGGCGATACCAGGAGTCTTTGCAGTAATTTTCGTGTTGATACTATCAATTTTTGAGCATGTACCGAATCTGCAGAGCATAGCTTCACAGGACAAACGCCTGAGCCTGCTTATAACGGCAATACAGCCACAAACGAATCTTGCGCTGCTTCTTATTGTATTTCTTTATCCGATTCTATGGGGAATCGGTCTCTTACGACAAAGGAGGCATGAGCATGGCAGCCGCAAACGCTGGGTGCTGTCCTGTATTCCTGATTATATTGCATGGATCATATTGATGTTGGGCATCGGTTATCACCTGTTTTTCGGGGAAAATATCCTGAATAGTGTTCTGGAAAATGCGGAGGCTGGAGATTTACTGGCCCTTTATGGCTCCCGCAGAACCTGGCTCTATATATGGATGTATGGAATTTATATCCTTGCATGTAAGGAAGCGGTGCTACTTGTCGGCCTTTTATCTGAACTTTTGCTTATGCGGATTCCGCTTCGCTACCACAGTGGGCAGAATGCTGTTACCTTTGTCAGCTTTTATTATCTGTTTTGCCAGAATGCCATTTTTCGTGGGATTTCCCTGCTGGAAGCTGCGTTGGTGATTCCGCTTTGTGGAGTGATGCTTCGGGAAGCGGCATCGCCTTTCAGCGATTACTCGTCGACTATGATATACGCAGCCATTTTTGCTGCTGACAGGCGCAGTGTTTGTCGTTCTTATCACCATTGGTCCGGTCATGCGGACACTTTTCTGCTTCGATGCATGGGGACAGCGCAAGCAGATCAGAGAGCTTTTCTGTACGGAATATTTTCTCATGCAGCCAGTTTCCAGCAACAGATCGTTCACGGTCACTCATCATTTTATCATTGACGAACAGGACGCCGCCGGTGTTTACTATCTTCCGCTTCTCACAGACATCAGCGGATGGGCCTCCCCGAGAAAGAAAGCAGGCAAATTGAAAATGCTCTCTTTCGCAGATGGCAGAACCCTTGAATTGTCAGAACACGAGGCAGAAGCCGCCAAGGAAATGCTCTCTTATGCATCCAACCGTCTCTATGCCCAGAAGATAACTGGAGAAAATTGGAGCAATAAAAACAATATGCCTGGCACAGAGGAAACCTGGAACCCACTCATAAGTCCGGCAACAACGATGTATCAGAAACTGGTCAGGATATTTTTAGGTCTGATGGTTATTCTTTTTATGATGAGCTATCAGATACTGAAGTAATTGAAAAAAGAAGAAGCAGGCAAACGAGTATATAACTATCAAGAGGGCGATTATATGAAGCTTTGGATTGAATAACATACAAATTCCAGCTGTGCGCCCAGCTAAGGGTGTGTAGTCAAGCCGGTGGGATTCCGGTTTCAACTGGGGAGAACCTGCCATTTCTCGAAGAAGAGTATGAAATTGCAACTGAAAACGGAGTATTTCAAATGAATGGTAGGTGGTCGGACAATCCCATAGTACTGTAGAAATCGGGCAATGCCGATGGAGGGAAGGGGATTGCATAGGCTATCATGGAAAATCCGGATATTCTGATTTTGGACGAACCAATGAACGGTCTGGACAATCAGGTGTATGAGATGGATCATGGGAAGCTTGCGGTTTCTGAGTAATCAATCATTTCTTGCGGCAATCTTGCAATTAAACAAAGCCGCCAATATATGTCGTTGACAATTATACTGGATCATGAACCGTAAGCATCAGATAAGCTATGATAATAAAAAAGCCATAGAGATGATTCCTTGATAGAATTGAATAACTATACATAATCTTAAAAAGGAATCTCTCTATGGTTTTTATTAAACATGATTAAAACAATCTGATGCCTATATAGATGCTTTTTCAAGTTCTTCAAAAGAAGGAATTGAAGTCTGGGCACCTTTACGAGTTACTACGATATTGGAAACCCTGCTGGCAAGTTCTACTGCATCATCCAAAGAATCTCCTTGTGCTAAAGCAATCGCTAAACCAGCTACATAGCTATCTCCGGCAGCTGTGGTATCTACCACATGGACTGTCCTATCAACATACAGTCTTTTTTCGGTATGGTCTTCTTTGAGAATATAAGAACCTTCTCCACCCAATGTAACAACTATGTTCTTTACCCCCTTGCGTTGCAATAGTTCAGCATTTGTACGCAAGTCTTTTTCTAAACCACACTCTTGTAATAAAATAGCAAGTTCTGTTTCATTTGGTTTTATCACATCTATACAAGAGAACAGTTCATCAGGCAGATCGGAGACTGCAGGTGCAGGATCCAGGATTACTGTTTTTCCTCTCTTACTAGCTTCTTTCACTACATACATTACTGTTTCCAGCGGAATTTCAAGCTGTACTACTATAATATCACTCGCTTCCAGCAAGTCCATATTTTCCATGATATATGATTTATCTACATATGCATTCGCACCCGGAATCACCAATATGCTGTTGTCCCCTTCTGGTATCACTCCAATAACAGCAATTCCTGTAGATACGCCATTTAATTTGCGTATACGGGTAACATCAACTCCAACACTCTCCAGATTTTCACATAGCCTCTCACCATACGTATCCTGACCAACCATACCGAGCATAGCTATATTTCCATGCATTTTTCCAATGGCATAAGATTGATTGGCACCTTTTCCACCGGGGACAAGTTCAAAATCATTAGCTAAAATAGTTTCACCTATCGTTGGTATGTGCGATACGCCGGCAACAAAATCCATATTGAGGCTGCCGATTACGAGTATTTTTTTCATGTTGATTCCTACTCCCTTCCAGTTATTACAATGTCACGATATAAACAGTGACTTCCTTTCTCAACAGATATACCTGCACAACCAGTCATCAGAGGCAGATTGGAGTCTGTAAAAGTCAGATATTCTTTATCATTTACCGATACGCTAAGTGTTGGACCATCAGCTGTCAGCAGAAGCTTGTATTCTTCGTCTGTTTTCCACTCAAAGTCTGTTTCGCACAGCGTAGTATAGCCGTAGTGATTTTTGCGTAATACCAGCTTATTATTTTCAGAAAAACCGGCAGCATAACTACGCATAGCACCTTGAACCCGAATATTTATGAAATGCTCTGAACCGGTTATAGGTTTTAGTACGGCTGTTACTTGGTAATTATTCCATGTATGATGTCCTGTATACATTTCAGCAAAGTCTGCACAGGAAAGACTAAGATATGGTCCATCCAGATAACTATGTCCTTTTAGTTTTGCAAACTGAGGAACCTCCTGATGGGTAACGTGCCAGCTATCAAGTTGCATACCTTCAAAATTCAAATGATAATCGGGACTGCCATCAAAATACAGATCATCGATGTAGGCTGATACATTTCCTGTGGCAAATCCAGGAGCTACACCACAGAGAATAATACCAACTTCGCTGATATAGCCTGTCTGCTTGCCGGGAATCTTCAGAGAGAGCGCATGCCAGACACCATCACCGTTGACTTTTTCACCACGGAATATTTCTCCGGTTACTCCATTTTTAGCATAAATCTGTGCTGTAGTAGTCATTTCTTCCCCGGGAATCGGCATTACGCTCAGGTGTACAGTTTGCCCCGGATATACCAGCGGAGCAAAAAATGGATCATAACGTGAATCATCAAAATCCTCAGAGCTGTAATATGTCTGTTTGTAGAAGAAACTTTCTTCTCCGGATGATGTCACTGCCGTTAATTTAAGAGAACGTTTTCCTGTATAAGCCTGTTCATCCGTGTTATGAATGTAGCAGTTTCCCGGTGAACAGCTTCGGATTGCATGCGTACTGGTTGGATATTCAAAGTGGCAGCTGTCGATCCGCTCATTCAGGATTGTATTCCAAGTCTCCGGTATATCTTCTTCGGCAAGGGTATATGCCATTTTTGCAAAATAACTGGCACCGAACGGAATATCAACTGCATTCAGAGAAGGTATAACATTAGAGCAGGCAAGAAAATCATTGATTGGTTTTGCCCATTTATCATAATCAATTCCATTGATACCCACAAATACACCCATGATAGTGCCTACATTGCCTACATTACAGTCTGTATCCCAGCCACACATGTTACAAATATTGAGTGTATCTGAGAAATCTTCATGACCGTACAGCATAGAGAGAACCATAACCGCAGCATTAGGTATGATATGGCAGGTTCCGGGATATTTATCATATCCGAAATTCTCAAAAATGTATTTAAAACAGTCACGCCAGTTATCAGGGTGTTCATCATAAAACTTCATGACTGCATTAACTACACGGGTATATTCACAATCATCAGGAATGTACCGGAGTGCCTTCTCAAGAATATCCCGAATGCTGTTTTCTACAAAAGCTAAACTGATACAACACGCAACATATATGCCGCCATACACACCATTGCCGCCATGTGTGACGCTGGCAGCCTGCTTGGCAAGCTTCGCTGCCTGTTCCGGATTTCCGGGAGAAACAAGGCCCCATGAATCAATGAAAATCTGTCCACCGATCTGTTCAGCCATTGTGGAGCCATTCTGTTCTACGCTGCCGCTTCTTGGTGCAGTAATACCGTTTCTAAGATTCAGATAAGCTGTATGCTCGGTTGAAATACCATAGCCGCCCCACCAAAAGAAGCCATGTTCATACGGTGCATAATTTAATAGTGCATTTGCTACTTCATGAGAAGAAAAGTTATTCAAATCTTTGCAGTCTTCCAATGCCCGGATAAAAAACAGCGGACCGTTGCTATCATCGTCAGCGGCAAAATTCTTATAATTAGCGGGGTAAGACCACACTTCTCCAAAGACATCACGAATACGTTGATATGTCCACCCTTCAATAGGTGCCCCCAGACGGATACCAATGATCTTTCCAAGCCATCCTGCATAAACTTTTTCCATATAATTTTCAGCAATTTTCATATTAAGTACCATGCCTTTCCGTAACCTGCAGACCTTGGCCGCAGGCACAAATTTGCTGTGTGAAAAAATTACCATTTATGCTTTTTTCACACCAGCCCCCTTGATATTATAATTTATCCTTTAATTCCGCTCATAACTATTCCTTGGACAAAATATTTTTGTGCGAATATATAAACCAGTAAAATCGGTAACATGGAAATCAAAGCACCTGCCATCATTTGATTCCATTGAGAAACATAAGTTCCTTGGAATTGAGCCAATCCCATAGCTAAAGTCCATTTTTCTTCACTGTTAATAAAGATCAAAGGACGTAAAAAATCATTCCATGTATTCATGAAAGTAAAAATTATCAGTGTCATCAGAGCCGGCTTAGAGTTCTTCAGAATGATTTCCCAGAAAATCCGTGGATAGGTACATCCATCGATTTTAGCAGCCTCTTCCAATTCTTTAGGAATCGTAAGGAAAAACTGGCGAAGCAAGAATGTTCCAAATGCATTAAAAATTCCTACAGCTACAAGCGACGATTTGGTGTCTATCAAGCCCATAAACTTGATTATTTTAAACTGAGGGATCATAACAGCCTGGAATGGAATCATCATGGTACCTAGATAAATGATGAATAAAATATTTTTGCCCTTAAAATTCAATCGTGCAAATGCGTAGGCTGCCATTGAGCATGTAATGAGTTGTCCCAAAATGGTGAATACGGTTATAAAAATAGTGTTTCCAAAATAAACAAGCCACGGAGCCTGCTCAAACATATACACATAATTTTCCCATGCTATATGCTTTGGAATCCAGTACGGTGGTATGGCATATAGCTCTTGTACATCCTTCAAGGATGAAGATATCATCCAAAGGAAAGGAATCAGCATGGAAATTGAACATAGAATAAGTATTGTGTGTGTTAATATCTGAAAGACTTTTTTCTTTCTTTTTGCCCTTTTGTTTTGTCCAAAAGAATTTTCCATTTTATCCCTCCTTAAATATTATTTCTTTCACTGAATCGAAGTTGAATAATGCTGGCTGCAAAAACAATAATGAACAGTATATAGGCCATAGCTGACGCATATCCTTGTTTAAAATACTGGAAAGCGTTCAAATAAATAAGATAGCTGACTACCTGTGTGGCTGTACCGGGACCACCCTTTGTCATAACATAGATCTGATCAAATGCCTGGAATGAATTGATCATACTGATAATTGTAACAAAGACAATTGTCGGCTTTAACAAAGGCAGAGTAATCTTAAAAAATTTGTGGACTGCATTTGCACCATCTATATCTGCGGATTCATAAATATCAGGGGATATCCCCTGTACACCGGCAAGAAGGATTACTGCATTAAATCCAAGATTCTTCCAGATACTCATGATAATGACTGATGGCATCGCCCACTGTTCGCTTGTAAGCCACGGCGGCTGATATAAGCCAAGCTTACCTAAAAAAGTGTTAATCAATCCATAATCTTCATTATACAACCACTGCCAAACCATTGTAATTGAGACATACGATACAATAACCGGGATGAAAAAGGCAGATCTGTACGCATTAACCCCACGGATTTTCTGGTTTAACAGTACAGCAACCAGAATAGCTAAAAATACTCCGATAGGAACTGTTCCAATAGTAAAATAAATTGTGTGGAGCAGTGCTTCACCAAATTCTTTGTTTGTAAAAAGCATCGCATAATTTTGAAAACCGACAAACTTCGGTTTAAGAATCCCATCATAATTCGTAAGACTATAGTAAAATGACATTATAACAGGAAATACTGTGAAAACTAAAAAGCCGATAATTACCGGAGACAAGAAAACGTATCCCCAGAAATTTTCTTTTGCGTCAAGTCTTTTTGCTTTCTTTTTTTTCACTGTATTTGAAGAATTTTCCATTTTGATCACCTCAATTTAAGAATACTGTCAAGGATGCAGGAAGGGAGAAATTTTCTTAGATTTTAAAATTTCTCCCTTCCTCAGCCTGATTTTATATCATAATGCAAATATTAATTTGCTAAAATGGCATTAATTTCTTTTATCAGTCTTTCCTGTGTCTCTTCAGGTGTGTACTTGCCAATCAGCATTTCGTCTACGAGCTGCTGTACTTTTGTATTGACCTCTGTACGATAAATGGAAAGCTGATCCTTGAGGTCACAAGCCGGAACAGAATCTACAAACGCCTTTACGTTAGGTGGGAATTTGCTGTCTAATACGATCTGAAGAGCTTCTGCATCCGTACTTCTGGCAGAGCCATATTGATTCCGCTACGATTCTGTTTCCTTCCGGCACATAAGAATTTTAAAAGATCCCATGCGGCTTCCGGATTTTTGTGGATTTTGAAATACCCCAGTTAAGAATACCTGCTTTTGTATTCTGGTTCTTGTCCATAGGCATACGTACTACATCCCATTCAAAAGGAAGGGGGTTTTCTTTGTAAGTAGGCAGCATCCACAGACCGGCAGATTCCATAGCGACCTTCTGATTACGGAACAGGGCATCTGCGCCCTTGCCCATCGCTGTCAGTGCAGCAGGGTTAGGAGAAAGTTCATCTTTAACAACCAAATTATGCAGGAACGTCAGAGCATTAAGAGCTTCTGGTGTATCCAGTCCTTTAACCTCTGTGCCACTAATATCAAAATCTACACCGGCACGTGAGAGCCAGCCAAGAACTTGATCTGCCTGTGCGCCCGGATGACGATAACCGTAAACTTTTTCAGCGGGATTGGTCAGTGCCTCTGCAGCTGCATAAAATTCATCAATTGTCCAGTCATCCGTAGGTAAAGGTACATTTGCTGCTTCGAACATTTCCTTATTATAATAAATCACATATGGAGAAACTTCTTGTGGTAACGCATACAGCTCGTTTTCATAACGAAGAGGAGTTAACAGGGATTCCGGATAAACAGACGTATCAAACTGATCCTTTTCAATCAGATCATTTAACCCAAGAAGTACCCCTTTGTTAGCCATAACATAAGTCCATTCATTAAGGTAAATAATATCAGGTGCATTATCTGCGCCAATCAATGTCATCAGTTTTTGAAAACGTTCACTACCGAGGTCGACTGGCTTGATTGTAACATTGGGATGTTCGTTCATATACAGATCGAACTTCTGCTGGTGAATGGCGATTTCCTGTGCGCTGCCGCTGACGGCTACTTCAATAGTAACCTTCTCATCATCTGCGTTTGTTGAAACACTTTCATTTGTGCCTGCGGAAGTATCTTCAATTTTATTATTTGTATTTTCGGTGCTGCCACAACCAAAGAGAATGGTTGCAGTCATTGTAGTAGCCATAAACAGGGCTAAAATTTTCTTTGTCATAATCTTATCGTTCCTTTCTGGATTCCTCATATTTTACTGAGCAGATCATTGGTGGACTGCTCTGCGCCTGGCAGCTCTGATATAATTTTCACCTCTCTTCCATGAGCCATTTAATATTGCCTAAATTAATCTTGAATTATTGTCAATAGTAGTACATTCTGGTACTTCTGTCTTGCATTATGCTGATTAGGAAAATGATGTACTAAAACTTTTTCTTGTTTAATTTTATGATTTAATACGGGTATTGTCAATTGAGTTTTGGCTTATTTTGTACGAAAGTACTTTCCTACCGAATATTCCTTGTTTTTTTTAAACAATTTTACCAATGCATTTTTGGCACTTGAAATTGACTTTTATTTTAGTATAGGATAGACTGTTTTAAAAACATATTTATATCGGTTGTAAAATATCAATGTATTTTACCGTCTCGATTTTTCTCTGGGAGGAAAATAAATGACAATTAAAGAAATTGCTCAACTATCAGGAGTATCTATGTCTACTGTTTCAAAAATCATGAACCATAAGGACGAACATATTTCTCCTGAAACACGCAATAAAGTTCTTGGCATTGCGAAAGAATACAATTATTCCCCCTATGCCTTTGCACGGAATAACTCCATCTCAAAATCTTTTCTTTTGGGTGTTCTTTTGCGCTCTGAGCCAAAGTCCGGTAAAATGTTGGAAGGCATTCTTGCGGCTGCTGAGGAAGCGGGATACCATATTATTATCTGTGTCAGCAAAGAAAGTGAACAAATTGAATTAAAACATATTACAGCGCTGTGCAATGCTAAGATTGACGTGAATCATCTAACCGGTTTCAGACAGTTTCAAAATATTTTTCAGAAATTGGAACCTGCATTACCTGGTTGAACGCCTACAATTCCGATTCATACAGAATTGATTACCGTGCGTTGCTCTATAAGGCATCTGGGTATCTCATTCAAAACAAACACCAGCATTTCGCATTGTTGACAGATTCATCATCACCATTTTACAATGAAATACTGACTGGCTATAAGGCCGCACTATTTGAGCAGGAATTTACATTTAATCAGAATAGTCTGCTTCCGCAGGATGCTTTAGACTGGATGTTCCATATTAAAAGTGAACATCTGACCGGGATAATCTGTACGGATTGCCAGCTGGCTTATCATCTGAAAAAAAAATTAAAACAGCATTTGTACGAAATTCCGTATGATCTATCTATTATTACTTTAGTCGATGAAGATGATCCGTCACTTGTTTCAGAAGAGTTTTCTTCCATCATCATTCCGTTTTATAGTTTTGGCATGCATCTGTGTAAAAATCTGATCAACCAGTGTGAGCAGCATTCTGCTTCTTATTTGCCATTTACCGCAGATTATAAATTGGAAAATATGATTACCCTGGATATTCCTGCTTCCAAGCGTTTGCCGCAGATTATCGTAGTCGGCAGCATTAACACCGATATTAGTTTGAACATTCCGCATCTTCCAAAGCCGAATGAGACCATTGTCACCTCAAGACAGACCATTTCCCCCGGAGGTAAAGGAACGAACCAGGCTGTCGGAGTAGCAAAACTAAATCATAAAGTAACCCTTCTGGGTAATGTGGGAAATGACCTCGATGTGGGACTGATTTATTCTTGTCTGGCGGAACACGGTATTGACAGCTCTGGTATCCATAGAGACAGATCTGTTAACACCGGCAAGGCATATATCCAGATTCAGGATGACGGTGAATCTATGATTACACTCCTGACTGGTGCAAACGCTACTTTGACAGCCCAGACGATTCGAAGTAACAGCCATTTGTTTGAAAACTGTGCTTACTGTCTGTTACAGACTGAAATTGCAATTGAAGCTGTAGAAGAAGCTGTTCTGATCGCAAAAGAAAATAATGTCAGAACGATTTTGAAACCAGCTGCCGTGTCCTCCTTAAGTGACAATATCCTCCGGCATACAGATATTCTCATTCCAAACCAGGCTGAGATGGCATTGCTTTGCAATTGTTCTGCTTCCATAGATATCACTGAACTTTCCCGCCAAGCAGATACCATGCTCCAAAAGGGCGTTGGGGCAGTTGTTATCACACTCGGAGAGCATGGTTGTTTTCTGAAAACCGCATCTATGGAACAGCATTTTCCGGCAGCGGCTGATTTTATCCCCATGGATAGCACAGGCGGAAGTGATGCTTTTATAAGTGCTTTCGCATCCTATCTGCTATATGGTTATGATTTATGCAGTTCTATTCAGATTGCCTCTTATGCTGCTGGTTTTTGTATTTCAAGACAAGGTGTTGTTCCGGCGCTGATAGATCAGACCTCACTTGAAAAATACATAAATAATGTTTTACCCGATCTTTTAAAATAATCTTGAATTCGGCAAGTACTGAATTATGACATAGTTGCTCAACCGTGCAGAAGAAATCGTATTTGGATTATTTTATGATTTAACATGAGTCTTGATATGAAGAGATAATTGAATGCACATTCGTGTATTGGAATTAGATTCAGAGCATGGACTCCGTATATTGCTGTAGGGCGCATGGATAAATATAGCTTACAAAGTGATCATGAGCTTAAACCAGCCGCCTTCTGTGGAAAAATTATAAAAGGCATTATGCTTTTCACAGAAAGCCATGATGGAGCGTGTGCCAATTCCATGACCGGTTCTGGTGGAAGTGGGGAGTCCGTTTCTTCCAAAGGTAAGCTGTCGCTATAAGGGTTTGCAATCTCAAACATAAAGGCAGGCCTGCAGATACAGCGGATAATAATTTTTCTCTCATTTTCAGGAAGCTCTGTACATGCTTTGGTGGCATTTTCCAGGGCATTGGCAAAACAGATGGAAGCTCGGCGGAATCAATAGGGAGGCTTTCCGGAATCGCAAGATGGTGCTCTATGGTAATGCCCAGATTGCGTGCCCCCAAGATAAGCAGTGAGAGTAGCATTTAATATGGGATCACTGCAGTAATGGGTTGGGGTGCTTGGTCGGTTCAGATCAGAAGATTTGGATACAAGATCAAGGATGGCCTTAGAATTTCCTTCTTTAGGAGCAGCGATACCGGACAGCATCTTGTGAGTATCCTGCCAGATGAGCGTTACTTCTTTGGCGTTCCGTTTCGTATCATCAACATGTTTTTTAATGCCCTGTATCTGGATTTCCAGAATCTCACGGTTCTGTTCATCCATCTGATACTGATACTGTGTCCGCAGATATTGGAAAACAGCATAATAAATGATGGCGATGACAGCACCTGAGAGGTAGAACAGAAGTGGAAAAGCCGGGTTTTGTGTGTAATGGACCGGATAGAGTGCAAGCGTCATCACAAAGAGGAAAAAGGCGATAGGGATCAGTGCAAGGATTCCCCAGCCCTGGGTATTGGCCCCGGTTATATCAAGGAAAGTTCTTCTCAGAACAAAAAATTCCAAGACAATCGCAGCAAGATAGGCAGACAGAAGAAGTATTGCATTTGACAGCAGCGTGCCCTTTAAACAGTGTGTTGAGCAGTGTTACACTGATCAGAAGGTAGAGTGAGAGCAGGAGCTGAGACAGGCATTTGAAGACATGCCTTGAGACGGTGGTGTCTGCAGTCATATAGATCATGATCACACCCGGCAGAGGAAATAGTAAGGATAACGATTCTGAGAAAAGACAGAAATCCCCCAAAAATGCATGAAAAAAAAGGTGAACACAATTGCATAAATGGCATATCCGCCTAAAAAAAGCAGATTCCTTTTATAGTTTTTTTTCTCATCGGAGATGTGGCAACTACCATGCCGAGCGTGCCAAATATAGCGACAAAGATACGGTAGATCTGGTAAGCCGTATTATCATCAAAAATCATAGTATTCCTCCATTTTGAACATTATCATAATGTGACCATAATCTTAAACCAGCCGTTTTCAGTCGTAAAGGTGTAAAAGGCATCATATTTTTTGCAGAATGCCACGATAGAACGGATATGGGCTTCCATGCCGCCCTCCGGTAAATGTGGAAGACCATTTCTGTCAAAGGTTATCCTGTCCGGCTGAGGATTCTCAATCTCAAACATCAGCTTAGGTTTCCCAATGCATTTAAAAATAATTTTTCGTTTCTTCCTTTGGCAGCTTTTCACAGCATTCGATGGCATTTCCAAGCACATTGGCAAAGCAGATGGCAAGTCCGGCAGAGTCAACCGGAAGAATATCCGGGATAGTGACGGAGATTTGAAGCAGGATACCGGATTCCTCTGCGGATTTAAAATAAGAATAAAGTGTTGCATTCAAAAGGGCATCTGTGCAGTAATGGAAGGCTTCAGGCATATCAGGCTTCTGGTATGCGTTGTCGGTAAAGTCAAGGATCGCCTGCATATCTCCGCTCTCAGCAAGAGATGCGATTGTGGAAAGTATGTGCCGGGTGTCGTGCCGGATGATTTTTGTCTGCGTTGCAAGCTTTTCCATGTCGGCAGCCTCTCTTTGTATATTTTGTACCTGCAGCTCAAGAATTTTTCTGTTCTGATCTATTTCCTGCCTGTGATACTGCATAGAAAGAAATACGCCGATCGCAGTGTAAAGAATGACGATGACGGCACCGAGCAGATAGATCATTACGACACTTGTGGGACGTTTAGTATAATGCTCCGGATAAAAAGCAAGTGCTACGGCAAGGAGGATCAGAGCACAGGGAATCAGGGAAAGGATTCCCCAGCCTTTCCTGATCTCTGTGATAAAATCCAGATAGATGCGGCGGATGAAATGAAAATCAAACAGGATGACAAGCAGATAGGCGAGCAGACGCATCAGGATATCTGAGAGCTCCGTTCCGTGCAGCGCAGTATTTATGAGTGTGATGGTGCCTGCGATATATAAAGAAACAAGTATGTGTGTTGCACGGATGAATACAAGCCGTGGAAATGGCTCGTCAGACATATTATGCAGCAGAAGGATGGCGGGACAGGATATTGTCAGGAGAAATACCCGCAGCAAATGCTGGTAGCTGAAAAAAAGATGATCGCATAGGATGAAATTATGACATAAATGACGTAAGAAACAAAATCACAATGCTTATGGGCTTCTCTTCACATAGCGGAACTTCGTGGTACCCATCATGCAAAAGTACCTGCGCAAGTGATCATAACTTTTAAGATCAAAAATAATATTTTCCTCAAAAGCATAGTATCTGCCTCCATTCAGCCAAAAGTCCGCCCACTCCCTTGACTGTTTCGTACATACGGCGGGAACCGGAACACGAAGCTCCCCGGTCAGCAGCAGATCTGATCTTGTAACCTCTGTGACATGGAATAAATTGACGACAAAGGAGGAACCTACCAGAAGCATTCGTTTGTGCGAAAGCAGCTCAGACACAGCATTTTGGAAAGAACAGTTGAAGCTGGTGCTGTGTATCACAGTATTATCTGTCAGATGATAATCGATATGTTTATCTATGCGCTCTGCATACCGTATGTCGGCGATGGGGATCATACGGATACTGTCCGTGGTCTTTATGGCAACGGTCTTTTGCATGATCTGTGAAAAAGAGCGGTAAGCCTTGTCAAGGCTTTGGAAAAATAGTTCGCTCTCTGACAGGCTTTAACAGATAATCAAAGGCATCTACCCGGTAAGAATCAAGCGCAAAGTCGGGGGAGAGGTGGTGAGGTAGATCAGGAATCCCGTATCATCACGCGTTCTCAGGGCAGCACCAAGCTCAATACCATTCATTTCCGGCATAATACAGTCCAGGATATAGAGGTCAAAGCAACCATGTTCATCTACATGGTTGATAAGCTCTTTTCCTGATGCAAAAGAAGATAAGGAAAGAGTCCGGTCAGAATGTATCTGTTTATATTGTCTGATAAGCTCCCTGGCCGTTTCATGGTTCGTTATTTCATCATCACATAAAGCAATCTGCAAGGCATAATCCCCCTCCCGTTTTATTTTATGTACTCTCGGAAGCTTCTTCAAACGAAGCATTCCGGGAGTATATTTTTCAGCATGTATAAAAGTTTGTAAAACGCCTGTTTCAGACGCAGGAAACAGACGCAATCCTTGTTTTGCGATTACATCTATAGTGTAGCAAAGAAGGCAGGAAGAGTCAACGAAACGGGGGGTGACCAAATCCGAACAAAAAGCTGCCAAATCCGCAATGATGACCATAACAAAAAGTAATTCCGATATACTTTAGCTGAAAAGACAGAAAAAAGCTTTTAGAAGATAAAGTGGGCAGGTTACGGAAAGGTATGGTAATTATTATGAAGATACATATGCTTAAGGATAGAGAAAAAGCTATGCGTGGAACAGCACTGGTTCTGACAGCAGCACTGATATTTACAAGCATTGATCTTGCCGTGTTTGCAACTAACGGGAAAAAAATAAAAACACAAGAAGTGATCACGGGCTTTGCGAGAGTTGGATGAATCGGTCGCAGTGCAGCTTTTGCCGGTCGGTGCACAGGAAAGTGAAATCGTATTTCCTGGATACCCTTACTGTAATGTTGGAAACAAACAAGTGTGGAGGAGTCCACCGGGGATGTAACGCAGGAGACAGAAGCTTCTGCGAAAGAGAACACAGAAGCTGAAGAAATCCAGACACCGGAGAAAGGTACAGAACATGAAGAAAGCACAGATTCTGGCGAGAATCCGGACACCGGAGAAAGTATAGACTCAGGAGAAAGCGCAGAAACCGGAGAAAATACAGATTCAGGAGAAGGTACGGGAACTGGGGAAAGCACGGATTCAGGAGAAAGCACAGGAACCGGGGAAAGTATAGATTCAGGAGAAAACGCAGGACCGGAAGAACGTAAGGGAACTGAAGAAGATGCGGCAGAGGAAGTATATGCAGTAGTGGAAGAACAACCTGTAGCGAAAGCATATACAGCAGAGGAAGAACAACCGCCAGAGGAAGAAGGTGCAGCAGAGGAAGTAAGTCCGGCACCGGTAGAAACGATTCCCCCGGTAAAAAGCACCAGGGAGACTTCCATTCATGTGACATGGGAAAACAACACAGAGGACAGCTTTGACTCTTCCGCATTGGGAAATCATTATGTTTATATTCCGGTTATTCCGGAAGAATACAGGCTGGCGGATGGTGTCAGCCTTCCGCAGATCAGTGTGACAATTGCAGTTAAGGGAGGACAGGGGCTTGCAGAACTGCTTGCATTGTTAGAGAAGCTGCCAGATCCCCTTACCTATCTCTCCACAGGCGTAGAAAATAAGGAGATAATTGATCCGGGAGCAGCTTACCGAGGCGCGGGAGAAGCTGGATGCATGGCTTGCAGAAAATAAAACAGAGGATACAGAGAATAAAGAAACATTTTCCGGGGAAGAGGAGGAGCGTCTTACGGAGCTTATCAAGCGTCTGGAGGGCCTTGAGCATATACGTGATACGGAGACGGACTGCATAGACCTCAAATGTCCGTATCATTATCCGGAGCTGATACAGCAGCGGATGGCGGAGGATGAGCTGCCGGAGCTTCTGACACTGAAGGATCTGGTGGAGGACTATGGAGTAGAGCCGCCGGAAGAGAATGCCTTGCCTGCTGCTGCCTGGGATATAGACCAGCCTGCACCTTGCTGCCCAAGACCGGCTCTTGCCACATCCACATTTTTGATGGACGACAGATAATGAGAACAACAGTCATACGGGAAAGGCAGATGGCGACATTGATGAGAACATGGGTATTTTCAGACAAAAAACATCCCATCGAGCTGGCTTTTACTCTGGACGAGCTTCCGACCCAGAGTGCCTATCTGGCGGTGAAGGCTTATGATGTGGATGAGGATTACGGTGAGACAGATTACGTGTACCTCAATGATGACATATATCTGCCGATGGATCAGACCAATCAATCTGGTAAAAAATTATAATAAAGAGACAATCGGGTATCTGTCAGGCACGGACAATACGTGGAATACGACTATATTGGAGATACCCCCTTGAAAAATTAAAAAAGGGAAAAAATGTCGTATCTGTAACGGTGGCACCGCCGGGCTGGATTGTAAGAATAGACTGGATGCAGCTTGTGCTGGACGGTGGTGCAGCAGATCCTGACATTGAAAAATTTTCCCTGGAGCTTCAGGACACATCCACAAAAGGTAAAACGGTTACCGTACAGTCTCTTGTGACAATCCGGCAGAAAGGAAAGAAAGAATATGCGACAGAGTATACACTGACACAGACAGAGACAGGCAATGCGCTGGATGCCTGTTTTGGTAAGGCAAAGTCACAGGAGCAGATTGCTTTGAGCATGCCCCTGGAACTCGCCAAGCGGGTGTATACAAGATCACCGGAATTCTCAAGGATCCTGAGACAGAAGAAATCAAGGCAACAGACAGCTTCAGCTTTTATTTTAATCAGGGTGTAGGTCTTGGCCCGAAGGTCAGCCATACGCTGTCACCGGACACACTCACCAATCGTGATGTGACGATAACGGTAAAGGCTGAGGATATGCCGAAGCTGGAAATCACGGATGTAAAGGTTACAGCTGGTACAACGATGAAGGCGACAGAAAACAAAAAATACACCTTTACGATAACCTATAAGTTAAAAGGCCGTGAGAAGTCCTTCCTTTATCCGGTATGGGTGGATAATATCGACAAGACGGCACCGGTGCTCACCTATACGCCGGTCATTGTGGTGGAGGAAGAGAAGCAGGAGACGGTGGAGAAGCTGTTTGGTGAGGCACTCTCTGTAGCGGATAACCACAGGCTTGCCGAGAAGCCTTTGACTTATACCATACCAAAGGATATCGCAGCTCTTCCAGGGAAAAAAAGACAATCAAGGTAACAGCATCCGATGACGCAGGAAATACGACCACTCAGAATTGTGTAATCACGGTGACTGCAAAGCCATTGGAACTAAAGCTTGGCACACTTTCCGCAGCGGCAGGAAGCAAGGACAGCTTCAATCTGAAAGCGGTTCTGGCACATACCGGTGGGGATACGATTAAGGAAACCGGCTTTGTATGGGGCGTGATGCCTGCTCCAACGGTGGAGCTTCATAACGGAAGTTCCAAACTGCTTCCGTCATTACAGCAAAATGGAAATCTGACTGAAAGCTACAGGTCTGATGCTGGCGTGGAATACTATGCGCGGGCGTATGCGGGTTACGGCTGCGGCAGAGAAGGTGTATTACAGTGAAGCGGGAAAATTCGGCTTCGGGATTCCACAGTATTACATTCTCTGTGAGCAGTGTATCAGGTAGTAATGGCAAAGCAACCTTTACGATCACAAGAAGTAATGGAACGGATAAATATCAGGTAGTATATTACCGCACGGTAAATGGCTCAGCGGTGGGTGGCGCATTTTACCCATATACCACCGAGTCCTGTCTACTTTAAGGAAACGTCAAAGACTGTGACAGTGACGGAGCTTGGTGTGACAGAGCCTTATCAGAGTAAGGCGGGAACAAAGTATTCCAATGCCGACAGAACCTATTCGCTGGAGCTCTACCGTGTGGCGGGTGGCGGAACGATTGACCAGGCGCACCGCTCGATGTTGCGGACAATGCCGAAAGACAACAGCTATACCGTGGACGCGGTCGGTTTACACAACAGAAGATCGATCACGCATGTCACTGGAGACAACCGGAACAAATGGAAAAGATTGCGGATACAACGAATCAGGGCGGAAAAAGCAACCAATGTGAGTTTTCTTAAAAACCGCGACAACGCTATAAACTATAATACCAGAAGTTCTTTACTGACTATTATAGGATGCACGGCAACAGGAGTATCTAAGATCCACAGCCGGCGGATGGTATTACCGGTATGTGCTGAGGGCATATGAATTCGAGGACGGCTATGAACATGCCTATATGGGAGAGCCATTAGAAGATAGAAATTATGATACAGAGAGTAAAACCGTATGCAGCTGTTGCAGGAGTCAGGGGTCAGCTCTGGGCCGTAATTTTGCAGCCGCAAAAGCAGTAGGCACCTATTCTTTCCCTGACACCAGAACGGGTGGAGATGAAGGAGCAGGCTGTCCCAAAACAGCTCCGGTACGACGCATGGTTACAACAGCAAAACCTGGGTGAAGCTTGGGTGGACTTCAGACCTGCTACGCCTATTTCGGTGCCACTGGTGCGGATACCGATGTATGGTATGTGGACGGTCTGCAAAGCTTTGTGATGGTCAATGACGAGAAGGAGCCGGCGCTCCTTGGGGTTGCACCGATGGCAAAAGGCCCTATCTTCCGGGAGATCCGATCACGGTAGCGCTGGTTTTGACGAGATTGTGGACGGGCGGAATAGCAGCGAGCAGCAGCCTTACGATTTCTACGAATGTGGAACTCTGTCCTATGCCGGTGGTGCGGACACGAATGTGCTCTATTTTACAGGAGGTATCCTCTGCTGTCAGCTTAAACAGCGACACTGCGCTGAAGGTCAACAGCATCAGCAATCTTGGCAGCATTAAGGACATGTGCAATCTATCCGGTACGAGCCAGACCTTTTCGGGTGGCAATACCAATATCAATGTGAATGCCACGAAACCGGTACTGACCGTCAGGGCGGATACCAGTGGCAGTCTGCCTCGTCATAAGGCAACGATCACAGCCACAGGAGCAGCCTCCATTCAGTATGCATGGACGAAGGATACTAAACTGCCAGGCTATGGCTGGCAGACCACTACAAGTGGTACGCAGCTCACAGAGAGCAGAGGAACCGCGGGGCAGAACAGACCTGGTATCTGCATGTGCTTGCGACTGCAGCATCGGGACATCGACACATCAGTATCAGAATTTACCTTTATGAATCCTGCAATCACGGATGTGTCAGTGAGGCTGGCGGCGCGACATCTTCAGTGGATGCAGCCAATGTGTGGAAGTCGGGTAAATATATCGTGGTGCAGTATGCGGGTCCCACAGACACAGGGACAAAGCTTACACCAAAGAAGGAAGTGAAAGGCATTACATCCTCCAATGGCTCAGCCAGTCTGTATGTCACAGAAAATGGAAGCTATACCGTCACGCTGACGGATTCCTATGGGAATGTGATATCCAAGACCATTGAGGTGCGAAAAATAGATCGTAAAAAACCGACCGTGACGCTTCGCAGCGGCAGCAGTACCGGAGCGGACACGGTATACAATGAGCTGACCATTGCCGTACTGCCGGAGGACACCGGTGGCAGTGGTCTGGCAAAGGTGGAGTATGCATGGACAAATACGGCAGGGACACCTTCTGCATGGACGCCACTGTCTGCGGCTGCAGATGGCAGCTATCAGGCGGAATATGCCGCAGAAGAGACGACAAAGACCGCAAAGTATCTTCATGTAAGGGTGACAGACAATGCAGGCAATGTATCGGAAACCGTGAAGTCGGGACTCTTATTATGTGATAAAGAAGGCAGTGGGAGCAGCCCTTCCTTCTATTACAGTAACGGGAAATCCGTCTTTGTGGACAAAAGTGCCACACTTACATGGAAAGCTAGGCAGGGAAGCGGCACAGGTGCGGGAGCACTTGCGTTTGTCTACACGCCGAAGGGTATCGTGACTGAGAATATGACCGGCGGAAGCTGTACTGTGACGAAAAACGGTGTCTATGAATTTATGGTGATGGATAAATTCGGGAACTCTGCGGCAAAAGAGGTGCTTGTGACCAGAATCGACAATGAGGCACCGAAACTGGAAGCTCTTACAGCTGCAGACAGCAAGCCGGGAACAATACGGCTGACAGGTGTTACAGATGACAATACGGCTGTTTATGATGGGAAGGGAAACATTACAGGATATAGTGGCAGCGGCATCAAGACCAGAGGAGTACAGGATGCATGGGGAGATAGCAGATGGACAACCTTCACCGGAGACAGCTTGACCGTAACGAAAAACGGAAGCTATGTGGTAAGGCTTACGGACAATGCGGAAAATGTCAGTGAAGAATACCGTGTGGAAATCACAGGTATGGATACGACCGCACCAACAGTCAGCTGTACAGTCAATGGAACACTTAATGGAACAAGTGGATGGTATCTGGATTCCGATGTTTCAGTAAAGCTTACATTTACGGATATGGCAGGAACCGAGGGAGGCACACCCAGCGGCATTCAGAGTGCAGCGTATCAATGGGTGACAGATACTTCCCAAAAACCGGTCACAGGAATGGTCAATCTTGACGCAGCCGCGGTTGCAGCGGGTGAGTATACGATTTCTTTGTCAGACTATTATGGAACCTGTTATTTATATTATAAGGTGACAGACCGGAAAGGAAATATACGGGATGGTTTTTCAGAGCAGATAAAAAGGATAATGTCCATAGTCTGGAATTTACCGGACAAACAAGGCACAGCCCTTGTCCGCAGGACTGCCATGCGTGTTTCCTTACCTATATGGACCATCAGGAGGAAAGCTTACCGGAACGGCACAGACGGAGATACTGGCAGAGCTACCGGCCTATCAGGGAATCTACCGTTTCTCAGAACTGAAAAGACACAGGCGGTCTATACGGTAAAAAACACCGGCACAAAGCAGATCCGATATTATAAGAAGGCATACAGTGACAGCACCGCCTGTGAGCAAAAGACCTTTTATGTCAGACAGATCACCTTTGACAGTCGGGGTGGAAGCAGCGTGGAGCCGCAGCTGATATGGACGACCTACAATGGTCTTATTCCGGGGACGGCTGTGCAGTGCGCGGTCACGAAGCCGCAGGAACCTGTCCGTGAGGGATATACCTTCGGCGGATGGTATGAGGATGCGGAATGTACAGACAGCCGGAAATTTGATTTTGATACCCAGTCGCAGGTTATGGCGGACACAACGCTTTTTGCAAAGTGGATACCGAATTCCTATCATGTGAATTATACGCTGTCCCTGCCGGATGGCAGCGTTTATGAGCCGGAAGACAGTTATAAAACCTATGTCCATGGACAGGAGCTCACAATGCCGGTTCCATCACAGGAAGGATATGAGTTCTGTGGCTGGTATGACAATGCCGGTTATACAGGAACAGCTTATACAAAGATCGGGGCAGCGGAATGTGGAGACAAAATCTGCTATGGTTATTTTAAGGATATACAAAAGCCAGAGCTTGCCGCGGCAGTAGAGAGTGATGTCAGCCCGAATACAAAGGGCTGGTATAGTACGGATCAGATCCGCATTGTTCCTGTCATATTCCGATAATAAGGAGTCAAAAGCCTGTATGGTAAGGTGGATGATGGTGAGTATGAAGAAATCCCCGGTGTTATTGCAGGAGGGGGACAACCCTAACAAAGGATTATGCCTGTGTCGAGGACACACCTACACCTTCAAGGCAGTGGATGCAGCAGGAAATGAAACGGTGACAGAAGCACTGACCGTAAAGCTTGATACGATAAAGCCGGTGATGGGTGAAGCAGCCTTCAATGAGGGATATAAAAATCTCTGGAACTGGCTGATCCGAAAAGACAGTCTTGAAATTACGGTACCTGTCGAAGAGGCGGGAAGTGGAATAGAGAGTGTAGATTACGAGCTGATACCGGAAGATAGCAGTATTACAGCAGGCCGGGCATCGGTAAAAAAGGCTTCCGTGGAGAATCGTGCCGGTTATACGGAGGTAATCTATGTCAACCCGGACTTTAAGGGAAAAATCAAGATCGCTGCAAAGGATCATGCAGGAAATATTTCGGATACGAAGATGATAGGTACGGACGGCAGCGGCATCCATGGTATTATCGTGGAGGACCATGCACCGGAGATCACATTTTCTGTAAATGGCAGTGAAAGTCCGGCAGAAGAATATGAGAAAGCCCCGACAGTCGTTGTGACGGTAAAGGATGATAAGGAGAATGTTATTTCCGCTGGACTGGCTTCGGTAGCTTATCAGATCGGAAACAGTGCAGAACATGTATTACAGGAGGATTTTACCACAGGCATTAGAACAGAGGTCAAATTCAGCATACCCAAAGAGAAGCTTCCGGCAGCCGGTGCGGACATTACCGTGAAAGCTGTGGATAATGCCGGAAACCGGGCAGAAAAGAAAATCACGGTAAGGATACATACTCACAGAGCAGTTCTGGTGAAGGCTGTAGAGCCAACCTGTCTTGCAGAGGGAAACATAGCCTATTATGTCTGTGCCTGTGGAAGACGGTATGCAGACAGCAGTTGTACGACAGAAATTACATCGCAGGATGTGGTACTGCCGGCAAAAGGCCATACAGAAGCCATAGATCCGGCCAAAAGAAGCTACCTGTACGCAGACAGGACGAACACAAGGCAGTCATTGCAGTGTCTGTGGGGTGGTGATCAAGGCTCAGACAGTGACACCAGCGCTGGGACATCATTATAGTGGGGATTACGCTTACGATGCAGACGGACATTGGAGAGTATGCAGCCGATGTGCTGCATTGGAAGAAAAGCATAGCCATGCATATGACGATGATAAGGATGCCATCTGCAATGTCTGTGGCTTTGAACGGACGATAAAGAAGCCGGAACCGGAGAACAAGCCGGAAAGTAAGCCAGAGAATAAACCGGAAAGCAAACCGGAGAACAAACCGGAAAGTAAGCCGGAGAATCAGCCGGAGAACAAACCGGAAAGTAAGCCGGAGAATAAACCGGAAAGCAAGCCGGAGAATCAGCCGGAAAGCAAACCGGAGAATCAGCCGGAGAATAAACCGGAAAGCAAGCCGGAGAACAAACTGGAAAGCAAGCCGGAGAATAAACCGCAAAGCAAACCGGAGAATAAACCAGGAAAGCAAACCGGAAAACCAGCCGGAAAATAAACCGGCGGACAGCCCGGATATATCCGGACAGCCGGACATAGGAGATGTATTAAATGTACCGGAGATGACAGAGGATGGCAAGGCAAACACATCGGGTGAAGCTGTGCCAACGGGAAATGTGCAAGGTATGGCAGACACAAGTACTGCCTTGGAACTTGGAAATGGCACAGTCAGGGTAACGGTTGTCTGTCAGGAACAGGAGTATACGGCAGGAGTATCAGATACTGCTGCAGTAGTGAGAGCAGTGCTGACGCCGGTGCAGCTCCAAAGCGTAGCAGCGGGAGAAAACATAGAAATCCGGGTAGAGGTGAAGGATATTTCCGGCAATGTACCAAGGAAGGATAAGAGTGTGATTGAGAACGGTATAAAAGAGTACCGTAAGGAGATACCTGATCTGACACTTGGAATGTACGTTGATATCTCTTTGTTCATGAAAATAGGGGAAGCTGACTGGAATGCTGTTACTGGAACTGAAGAACCAATCGAGGTAGTGATCGGTATTCCGCTGAAGCTGCAAAGCACTGACAGAGAGTTCTTCATTATCCGTTCCCACGAAGGGGAATATACCCTTTTAACGGATATGGATGATGCACCGGATACAGTAACGATCCATACAGACAGATTCTCTGCTTATGCAATTGCGTACAAACATGTGAGCCCGGCATCACAAAACTGTAAATGCAGCTTATGCCATATTTGTCCGACCTTCCTTGGTATCTGTTATTTTGTGTGGCTGATACTTATCATGGCAGTGCTTTTGATTGTCTGGAGAGTTGTACGGAGAAACAGAAACGTGGGAGAAAAACGTAAGTTCTTGTTTTGACACACATTCCTATCAATGGTATACTTAACCTTATCTGATACAGTGCACATAAGCGCAAGAATAAGGGAGAGAAAAGTATGGACGAAATAGCAGTATTGATTCCCTGCTACAATGAGAGCAAAACAATAGAGAAGGTCGTAAAGGATTTTAAGGCAGCATTACCGGAAGCTGTTATATATGTATATGATAATAATTCCACAGATGGAACGGATGAGATTGCCAGAAAAGCAGGTGCGGTTGTCCGTTATGAATATCAGCAGGGTAAGGGCAACGTTATCCGAAGAATGTTTCGTGAAATAGATGCCAAGTGTTATGTGATGACAGATGGCGATGACACATATCCAGCAGATGAAGCCAGAAAGCTGTGTGATGCAGTATTACAGCGCAATGCAGATATGGTAGTAGGGGACAGACTGTCTTCTTCTTATTTTGAAGAGAATAAACGTCCTTTCCATAATTTTGGTAATTCCCTGGTAAGAGGAACGATCAATCGCATGTTCAAGAGTAATATCCGGGATATTATGACAGGATATCGTGCATTCAGTTATCTCTTTGTAAAGTCTTTTCCGGTATTATCAAAAGGCTTTGAGATAGAGACAGAAATGAGCATCCATGCAATTGACAAGAATATGCGTGTGGAGAATGTCATCATCCAGTATCGTGACAGACCAGAGGGCAGTGTATCCAAATTGAACACCTATTCAGATGGTATGAAGGTTCTTATGACGATTGTCAAATTATATAAGAATTACAAGCCTTTTGGATTCTTTTCATGGATTGCGGTATTGCTGGCATTGATTGCAACACTGTTCCTGATACCGGTATTATGTGACTACGCAAGCAGCGGACTGGTTCTTAGATTCCCTACGCTGATCGTATGCTGTTTTGTGTATTTAAGTGCCATTCAGGCATTCTTCGCCGGATTGATGCTTTCTACTATGAAGCAGAAGAACATGCAGGATTATGAAATGAATCTGGTGAAGCTTCAGAACGTTTATGAGGACAAGTGTGAGAAATAGATGCGAGTACTTTTAATTGCAGTAAATGCAAAATATATCCACTCTAATCCGGCAGTATATAGTCTCAGGGCTTATGCACAGGCAGCCCTGGGCAATCAGCCGGAGGTAGGGATAGAGATTGCAGAATATACAATCAATCAGAATACAGAAAATATTTTGGCAGATATTTACCGGCATAGACCGGATATAGCTGCCTTTTCCTGTTATATATGGAATTGGAATACGATACAGGAATTATTACCGGAACTGCCTAAGCTGTTGCCGGATACGAAGCTGTGGCTTGGTGGACCAGAGGTGTCTTTTCATGCAGAGAAGATTCTTGCACAGTATACGCAACTGACGGGAATCATGGTAGGAGAGGGCGAAGAGACTTTCACACAGCTTGTACGTTTCTATCATGCACCGAAGGGACAATTGCAGGATATACCCGGACTGGTGCTGCCACAGGGACGCACACAGCCAAGAGAGCTGACTGATATGAGCAAGCTTCCTTTTCTGTATGAGGATCTGGGCAAATTTCAGAACAGGATTATCTATTATGAATCCCAGAGAGGGTGTCCTTTCCGGTGTGCATACTGTCTGTCTGCCATAGATAAGAGTGTGAGACTGAGAGATATTGAGACTGTAAAGAAAGAATTACAGTATTTTCTGGATCATAAGGTATCTCAGGTTAAGTTCATAGACAGAACCTTTAACTGTAATGCAGCGCATGCATTGGCAATTTGGAGATATCTGCTTGAAAATGACAATGGTGTCACTAATTTCCATTTTGAAATAGCAGCAGATCTGATGACAGAGGAGGAGCTGGAGGTTTTAAAACAGATGCGTCCAGGACTGATTCAGCTTGAAATAGGTGTACAGTCTACAAATGAGCAGACGCTGCATGCGATCAACCGCTATATGAGTCTGGAGCATTTACGTCAGGTCGTGGATAAGATACACAGCTTCCATAACATTCATCAACATCTGGATCTGATTGCCGGACTGCCTTATGAAGATTATGACAGCTTTGTCACTTCTTTTAATGATGTATATGCCATGAGACCACAGCAGTTACAGCTGGGCTTTTTGAAGGTGTTAAAAGGTTCTCCTATTGAGGAAAAGGCAGAAGAATACGGTATTGTATATAACAGCCGCCCACCTTATGAAGTGTTGTATTCCAGATGGATTCCCTATGATGATGTGCTCAGACTCAAGGGAATCGAGGAAATGGTGGAGCTGTACTATAACAGCTGTCAGTTTACGCATACACTTCCTGTATTGGAGAAAGAGTTTTCTTCACCCTTTGCCATGTATGAAGCATTGTCGCAATACTATGAAGAGAAGGGATATTATATCAATACCCCGGCGAGGGCGTACCGTTATCAGGTATTGCTGGAATTTGCACAGCAGAAAGCACCAGCAAGAAGTGAGTTATATGCGCAGCTGTTGACTTTTGATATGTATCTGAGAGAGAATCTGAAGAGTCGTCCTGCGTTTGCTCTTTGTTGGCAGCAGGGAGAGGAAGAAAAGGAACAGGTTAGAGCCTTTACAGCAGGAAGCATGACTCCTCAAAAGTAATCTGACAGGTTAAGTGATATCATCTCCCAGCAGTTGATGAAAATGACTCATATAGAATACTTTACTTATCCTGTATGGCAACAGAATATGAAAATGACACAGCTGTCACAAAAAACAGCGATACTTTTTGATTATCAGAAGAGAGATCCTCTGACCTATGATGCAGCATATTACATGGTAATAAAGGAGGAAAATGGATATGAATAAGAGAACACAGGCAATTCTGGATGCTTTGGATGAGAGATATGGAATAGATGTGGCATGTCATTTACATTATAAAGAGCCTTGGCAGCTGCTGATCGCAACGATTCTGAGTGCACAGTGTACGGATGCCAGAGTCAATATTGTGACGAAGGATTTATTTGTGAAATATCCAGGTATTGAGGCTTTTGCAAAAGCAGATATTACAGAGCTGGAAGACGATATCCGTTCCATTGGCTTTTATCACAGCAAGGCGAAGAACATCATTGCCTGTTGCCAGAGACTCCACACAGAGTATCATGATGAGATCCCTTCCAGTATCGAGGACCTGACAAGCCTTGCAGGAGTGGGACGTAAGACCGCTAATGTCATTCGGGGAAATATATTTCATGAACCCAGTATTGTAGTGGATACGCATGTGAAACGTATCAGCAGACGATTGGGTTTTGCCAAGGAAGAAGAGCCTGAGAAGATAGAGTATGAGTTAATGAAGGTACTCCCGAAGGATCACTGGATACGTTATAATATCCAGATTATTTCTTTTGGAAGAGAGATCTGCAAGGCGCCTACCCCTAAATGTGAAGAATGTTTCCTGCAAAGCTATTGCAGGAGCACAGATAAAAGGCAGGGCAAGGAGAAGTAATGTTACAGGATTATGTAGTGCTGGACTTGGAGACTACAGGGCTTAGTCCAAAGACAGACAGAATCATTGAGATTGGTGCAGCGAGAGTCAGACAGGGCAAAATAGAGCAGGTTTACACAACCTTTGTAAATCCGGGCAGGGAACTGACGGAGCATACGAAGGAACTGACAGGGATAAAAGACGAAGACCTTGAAAATGCGCCGGTTATAGAAGATGTCATAATAGATTTCCTTGGATTTGCCGGAGAGGACTGCCTTTTGGGGCATAAGATACTGTTTGACTATTCTTTCATAAAGAAAGCTGCCGTAAACCAGAAGCTGTCTTTTGAAAAAGATGGAATAGATACATTAAAAATAGCCAGAAGATTTCTGACGGATGTACCAAGCAAAAGGCTGGGTGACCTGTGTGGGTATTATCATATTCCGATTACGGCGCACAGAGCGCTTGGTGATGCATTGGCTACGCACGAACTTTATGGGAAATTGTGTGAGAGCTTCTACGAGAAGGAAGCAGATACTTTCCAACCGTGTAAACTGATATACAGTGTAAAGAAAGAAGGACCGATTACTCCCAAACAGAAAGAACAGCTAGGCAGAATGTGTGAAAAATATGGAATCGAGTTAAAAGAGGGGCATATGATAGCTCCTGTTGAAGGAGTGTTTCCTACATGGATGGATATGAATCTGCTGACTAAAAATGAAGCCAGCAGATTATATGACAAGATTACAGCTGCTCTTGGGAAGAGGTAGAAGCCAGTATGGATTCCAGTTTCTGTATAATAGAATCCTTCATCATGGTATTAAGGGAAGAGGCGGCAGTAATAAGCTCACGAATCCGGGTCTTTTGTCCATTCTCCTGATAAATAGAAGCCAAAAGATAATAGGTCCTGCTGACATCAGTTCCAGTAGAGACTGCAAATTCCAGGACTTCGGTGGCAAGTTCTTTCTCATTATGATCGACCAGGCATTGTGCCAGCTTCTGTAAGATTGTGACCATATTGGTGTAATGTGAGTCGTATTCTGTCAGTACTGTGATATTAGCAGTACCATAAGCCAGTTTCAGATCCGTATTGCTGATGCCTGTGAGATTTACGATAGGCAAGGCAGAGAGATCTTTCAGGTCTTTCAGATAGTCTCTGATTTCCTCGGTCATGGACAGGGGCTTCATATTAAGAATCGTATCAGGGATTGTAATGTAGTTAAGTGCATCCAGGGATTTCTTACGTACACTGTTGGCACGGCGCTCTTTGTTCCAAAAATTCCTTTCAGCCTGTTCCTGCACTTTATCAGAGCGTTTGGTGGAATATAATACCACTGCACATAGCAGGAGAAAACTTGCCAAAAACTTTAAATTCATTTATAATATCCTTTCAGTAGTGTAGTATAGTAATGGAGATGAAACATATGAATATGAATCATAAGAAAACACAGAGAATTATCTCTGCTATTATTGTAATAATTCTGGTTCTTGCAATGATCGTACCAAGTCTCATATATGTATTGGGAGTATTCTAGTGTACTGTATCATTGACTTTCAGTTAAATAACGCAGGATAAATTTTCAGTCTGCAAGGCGGAGGAATGAGGCGTAGCGGTGGCTACGTCGATTGACGACAACGCAGCAGATGAAAACTTATACAAGTTATTTGGCGAAATGTCAGTGATACAGTACACTAGGCAGTATCATTGAGTTCTGAATGGTGATAACCGTTCATATAATTGTACAATGGATGTTATGTAAATGACAAGCATTAGTTGGGTACAATTGGGAGAGATGAGGAGCATTATGAAAAAGGTAATAGGAAAAGTATCTGCGCTGTTGCTGATGCTGTTGTCAGTGATGCTTGCATGGGGCAGCTCTGCATATGCCAAAAGTCAGGATATGACAATTCCGGATGGTGTGTATATGGAAGATATGAACCTGTCCGGCATGACACAGGAAGAAGCCATGCAGATGGTGAATGACTTCGTGGCAGGCTTAAAGCAGAAGGTAGTAACCTTTGGTGCAGTAGGGGATCATTATGTTGCAGTTACTGCCGGTGATCTGGGAATGACATGGGTCAACACGGCTGCAATAGAAGAAGCGGCAGGTCTTGGCAAAGCAGGTAATATCGTGCAGCGGTATAAGGCAATTCAGGATCTGAAGCATGGAAATAAAGTATATAAGCTGGAACTGGGTTTTGATAAAGACCTGATCCGCAATATTCTGCAGGAACAGTGTGCAGAATATGATGTACAGGCAGAGAATGCACAGCTGACCAGACAGAATGGTTCTTTTCAAGTTGTAGAAGGACAGACAGGAGAGGCTGTAAATGTGGAAGAATCCCTGAATCAGATTTATGAATATCTGACAAATGGCTGGGATTATCAGGATGCTTCTATAGACCTTGTGATTGATACAACGCAGCCTAAGGGTAATGCGGAGGATCTTGCCAAGGTAAAGGATGTGCTGGGAACATATACTACCAGCTATTCTACAAGTGGAAGTGCCAGATGTAAAAATGTGGAGAATGGATGCCGTCTGATCGATGGCACAACACTTTATCCGGGAGAGGAGTTCTCTACTCTGGATAAAATATCCCCCTTTACGGAAGCAAATGGTTATTATCCTGCGGGTTCCTATCTGAATGGTATGGTCGTAGACAGCCTTGGCGGTGGTATCTGCCAGGTATCTACCACATTATATAATGCAGTTCTGCTTTCAGAACTGGAAGTGACACAGCGAAGCAATCATTCCATGATCATCAGTTATGTGAAACCGTCTATGGATGCTGCAATTGCAGAATCATCAGGAAAAGACTTTAAATTCGTGAACAATCTGGATTATCCGATCTATATAGAGGGATATACAGGCGGCAAGCAGGTTACTTTCGTAATCTATGGTGTAGAGACCAGGGATCCAGGTCATAAAGTAAAATATGAGAGTGAAGTACTGAGTACTACAGAGCCTGATTCAGAGAAGATTATTGCAGATTCTTCCCAGGGAATTGGATTTGTCAGTGTACAGTCAGCACACATTGGATATAAGGCACAGCTGTGGAAGATTGTAGAAGAGAATGGTGTGGAAGTCAGCCGTGAAGTCATTAACACAAGCAGCTATAAGATGACACCAAGAACTGCTACAGTAGGTGTAAAGACAGATAATGCAGTATATGCAAGCAGGATACAGGCTGCAATAGCCAGTGGAAGTATCGACACCGTGAAGGCAGAAGCAGCAGCAATTAAAGCAGAAACGGCAGCAGCGGCTGCCATGACACCGGAGCAGCAGGCAGCCGCACAGCAACAGGCTGCGCTGGAAGCATATTATAAGGCACTGCAGGAACAGCAGGCAGCACAACAGAGTACTACAACGACACCTTAATAGAAAAGGCAGGAGTAAAACATATGGATTTCGGCAAATTACCGGAGCATATTTATCAACGTTCCGTAGAAAAAGTAATTCATACAACCGAATATCGTAAGATTACAATAAATGGCGCGGGTCTGGGGGCAGACTGCGCCATTTTGCCGGATGAGAATGGATATCTGGTAACAGCGCAGGGGTCTGCGGATGGAGCAGATGTCAAGGTTGCCATGAGGGCATTTTATGCTGGACTGAATAAACTGGCAGCCACAGGAGTTTTCCCGGAGCAGTCATCAGTCTGTGCCAGTCTTAATGTTGCTGCTCCACATTCCCTTACAGACGAGGAGCGTAACAAGTCAGAGATGCATCTGAGAGAATGCATACGATGGGCGTCTGAGGCTGCTCTTACGAATAAAGTAACCATTATATCAGCAGAAGTAAATATTGTACCGGCTATGCAGACGTATTATGCGACTGCGACTTTTACCGCGCGAGCGGGTCAGGATGCCATTGCCCGTATACAGGGTGAAAAGGCAGGAAAAGATGTGGTTATGACCAAATGGATGGACTGGAGGAACATCCCTAATCGCATCGGCGCGGATGCAGGAGCTGGCGGCATCGATATCCTTTGGGGCTGGTAGAACAGGCAGCGGATTTTGATAGATTTCTATCGTCAGTTCCGGAGGCAGCTACCGCCGTGCAGTCCGGCGTCAGTGCAATGCAGGCAGTCAGAGAAGGTGGAGTATTTGGGGACTCTGGCAGCTTTGCCAAGGCAAACGGCGTTGGACTGGTCATAGACTTAAAGCAAATTCTGTAAAACAGGAAACGATAGAAGTGTGCGAGTTTTATGACGTAAATCCTTATGAACTGCTTTCCGGTGGAAGTATGCTCATGATAACACAAGGCGGTACGAGACTGGTATCACAGCTTGCCGAACAGGGCATATCTGCGGCAGTGATTGGACGTACGACAGATAATAATGACCGCATACTGGTAAATGACGAGGAGAAAAGATTTCTGGAGCCTGCAAGGCACGATTCGCTTTACAGGGTTCTGGCAATATCATAGTGGAAAGGTATGAGTGAATATATGAGAGAACAGATATTAACGATTATAGAGAAGAACAGCAGAATAGATTTAAAAGAGCTGGCTATTATCCTTGGTGTGGAAGAAGTGGATATTGTCAATGAGATGGAGCAGATGGAGAAGGAAGGTATTATCTGCGGCTACCATACATTAATTGACTGGGAAAAGACAAACGTTGAGAAGGTCAATGCGCTGATCGAGGTACGTGTGACACCACAGAGAGGCCATGGCTTTGACAGCATTGCAGAGAGAATCTACAAATATCCGGAAGTGCATGCTGTATATCTGATTTCCGGTGGATATGATCTGCTGGTCAGCCTGGAAGGAAAGACTCTGAAAGAAGTATCCAACTTTGTATCTGATAAGCTTTCTACCCTGGATTCTGTACTGAGTACTGCAACACATTTTATTCTCAAGAAGTACAAAGACCACGGAACAATCCTTGGCAAGAAAGATACTGATGAAAGGATACAGGTGACACCATGAGAAATCCTTTATCAGACACGATCGTACAGATAAAGCCTTCGGGTATTCGTAAATTTTTTGATATTGTCAGTGAGATGAAAGATGCTATTTCCCTGGGTGTTGGTGAACCTGATTTTGAGACACCCTGGCATATCCGTGATGAGGGTATCTATTCTTTGGAAAAGGGCAGAACCTTCTATACATCTAACGCCGGACTGAAAGAATTAAAAATAGAAATCTGTAATTATTTAAAGAGACGTTATGATCTTTCCTATCATTATGAGAATGAAGTACTTGTTACAGTAGGTGGTTCTGAGGCGATTGATATTGCCATGCGTGCCATGGTAAATCCTGGTGATGAAGTGCTGATTCCACAGCCAAGTTATGTATCTTATGAGCCATGCGCACTGTTGACCGGTGCAAAGCCTGTCATCATTAATCTGAAGCATGAGAACCAGTTCAGGCTGACCGCACAGGAGCTGGAAGAAGCCATTACAGAGAAGACAAAGCTTCTGGTGCTGCCTTTTCCCAATAATCCTACAGGTGCCATTATGGAACGTAAGGATCTTGAAGAAATAGCAGAAGTAATCAAGAAACATGACATATTTGTCATTTCTGATGAAATCTATTCAGAACTGTGCTATACAGATCAGCATGTGTCTATTGCCAATATTGAAGGTATGCAGGAGAGAACAATACTGATCAACGGTTTCTCCAAGTCCTATGCGATGACCGGTTGGAGACTGGGTTATGCATGTGGACCTAAGGAGATTATCGAGCAGATGACCAAGATTCATCAGTTCTGCATTATGCGGTGCAACTGACAATAATCGCAGCATGCCGTAGCCTTTTAAAATGGTGATGAAGATGTGCAGAACATGAGAGAAGCATATAATCAGAGAAGACGTTACCTGGTACATGCATTCAAAGAAATGGGACTGGAATGCTTTGAACCGTTCCGGAGCTTCTTAATGCTCCGCTGCATTGCTGAATCTCCAAGCGCACTTAATATGCGATGAATTTTGCAACCAGACTCGATGGAAGAGAAGGTGAAAGCGGCTATTCCGGTACCGTATCGGCGGCGGATTTCGTGAGAAGGATTTCCATCAGAACTCCCGCGTACTCAATCGGATAACTCCTTAAACTTGTAAATATAGGTGGCTGGCAGCACCTGTGGTGAGAAACTGCGAGCAGAACAGAATAAGTAAATTCAGGGTAATAAAGCCGGTACCTCGTTTGCTAATGAATATCGTGTTACATCAGCCGGAGATACCGGCAAATACTGGAAATATTGGCAGAACCTGTGTCGCTACAGGATCGACCCTGCATTTGATCGAGCCTTTGGGATTTCGCCTGACAGGTAAGGAACTTAAAAGAGCAGGCATGGATTACTGGGAACATCTGGATGTCCGCAGATATATGAATTTTGAAGAGTTTCTGGAGAAGAATCCCGGAGCAAAGATCTGGATGGCAACGACTAAGGCAAAGAAAGTCTATACAGAAGCGCAGTTTGGTCCGGATGACTATATCATGTTTGGTAAGGAAAGCGCTGGAATCCCAGAAGAGATACTGGTGGATCATGAAGATACCTGTATTCGTATTCCCATGCTGGATAAAGTCAGAAGCCTTAATCTGTCTAATTCTGTAAGCATTGTATTGTATGAAGCATTGCGTCAGAACAATTTTGCCGACATGCAGCTTGCAGGAGAGCTTCACAGACTGGAATGGAAAGATTGAAAAGTGCCATTTATTGCAAATGTAAATGACAAAATGTAAACATAACAATCAAAAAATAAAGATATTTGCATGCAATATTGCAGATATCTTTATTTTTATGTAAAAAAACGGGAATAGCACTTGACGAAACTGTGCAAATTACATAAAATGAAACTGTTCAGACAGAACAGGCTTGTGTGAAAAGTATGGCATTTTAAATGAATAAATCCTGCAATTGTGAAAATGCAGGATGAAATCAATAAAAGTGCCATTTATAGCGAATGTGAAGACATAAAAATATAAGGAAAGGATGAAGGTTGTGAAGATTTATAACATTACAGACAAAGAATACGAAGCATATGGCAGAGTATTGACGAAGGACTATCAGGTAGATGCTCTGGTGAAAGAGATGGAGAAGACACCGGCACCGGATCATGTAATCTATATTGCATCGGATGCAGGACTTGAAGCGTTAGATCAGGCTAAAGTGCTGCAGGAGAGCTTCTTTGGTGGAATGCCGATTCAGGTAGGTTATTGTAATGGAACCAATCATAAACTGGATGCATGTGAATATCATCGTTGCTCAGAGCTGGGCGTTGCGATTACAGATCTGATCCTGCTTCTTGGTAAATTGCAGGATGTTACGCTGGAGCATTATTATGACACAGATAATATTCAGGCATTTTTTGTACCGGCAGGAACAGTATATGAAATGTATGCTACCACACTTCATTATGCTCCATGCAGTGTAGATGGTAAGACCTTTAAGAATATAGTTATTCGTTCCTAAGGGAACCAATGCAGATCTGGAGAAGAAACCACAGGGCGCAGAAGAAGATCCATTGCTTTTTGCAGTAAACAAGTGGCTGATCGCCCATGAAGAAGCAAAGATTGACGGTGCATTCAATGGTCTTAAAGGTGTCAATATTTCTTTGGACTAGAACTAATAATAAATAATGTAATATATAAAAATGGAGGAATTAGAAATGATCAACATCCCAAAAATGAAAGTCGGTATTGTAGCAGTAAGTAGAGACTGTTTCCCGGAATCCTTATCCGTAAACAGAAGAAAGGCATTAGTAGAGGCATATGCCAAGAAATATGATGCAGCAGATATCTACGAATGTCCAGTCTGTATCGTAGAGAGCGAGATTCACATGGTTCAGGCTCTTGAAGATATTAAGAAAGCAGGATGTAACGCACTTTGTGTATATCTTGGTAACTTTGGCCCTGAAATCTCTGAGACATTACTTGCAAAGCATTTTGACGGACCTAAGATGTTCGTTGCAGCAAGCGAAGAGAATACACAGACACTGGCAAGCAGCCGTGGTGATGCATACTGTGGTATGTTAAATGCTAGCTATAACTTAAAGCTTCGTAACATCAAGGCATACATTCCTGAGTATCCTGTAGGAACTGCTGAAGAATGTGCAGATATGATCCATGAATTCCTTCCTATTGCACGTGCAATCGAAGGACTGAATAACTTAAAGATCATCAGCTTTGGTCCTCGTCCACTGAACTTCCTGGCATGTAATGCACCAATCAAACAGCTTTACAATCTGGGTGTTGAGATTGAAGAGAACTCAGAGCTTGACTTATTTGAAGCATTCAACAAGCATGCAGGCGATCCAAGAATCCCTGATGTTGTAAAAGACATGGAAGCAGAGCTTGGCGCAGGCAATAAGAAGCCTGAAATCCTTGCAAAGCTTGCCCAGTATGAGATTACATTACTTGACTGGGTAGAGGCACATAAGGGCTACAGAAAGTACGTTGCCATTGCAGGTAAGTGCTGGCCGGCATTCCAGACACAGTTTGGCTTCGTTCCATGCTACGTAAACAGCCGTCTGACAGGCCGTGGAATTCCTGTATCCTGTGAAGTAGATATCTACGGTGCATTAAGTGAGTTTATCGGAACTGTAGTCAGTGAAGATGCAACAACTCTGTTGGATATTAACAATACAGTACCTTCTGATATCTATGATGCAGATATCAAGGGCAAGTTCAACTATACTCTGAATGATACATTCATGGGATTCCATTGCGGTAATACCACATCCAAGAAGTTATCCTTCTGCGAGATGAAGTATCAGCTTATTATGGCAAGAAGCCTTCCTGAGGAAGTAACACAGGGTACTCTGGAAGGAGATATCTTACCTGGAGATATCACATTCTTCCGTTTACAGAGTACAGCAGACTGCCAGCTTCGTGCTTATATCGCACAGGGCGAGGTTCTTCCTGTTGCAACACGTTCCTTTGGTTCCATTGGTATCTTTGCAATTCCTGAGATGGGCAGATTCTACCGTCATGTACTGATCGAGAAGAACTTCCCTCATCATGGCGCAGTTGCATTCGGTCACTATGGCAAGGCTTTATATGAAGTATTCAAGTATGCAGGAGTACCTGTAGAAGATATCAACTTCAATCAGCCTAAGGGAATGCTCTACAAGACAGAGAATCCGTTTGCATAAGCTCGTATTCAATAAGTACATATCAGGGGGCGCCTTTGGTGCCCCTTATCTTATATAAAAGGAGGAAGAACATGTATTACATAGGTGTTGATTTGGGAACTTCTGCGGTAAAGCTGCTTCTTATGGAAGGAAACGGCAAAATTGCAAATATTGTATCAAAAGAATATCCGTTATATTTTCCACATCCGGGCTGGAGTGAACAGAAGCCTGAGGACTGGTGGGAAGCTGTTAAGTGTGGTTTGAAGGAATTGGTAGCAGGATATGATGCATCCAAGGTAGCCGGTATCAGCTTTGGTGGTCAGATGCATGGTCTTGTTATTCTGGATAAAGACGATCAGGTAATCAGACCTGCAATTCTCTGGAATGATGGCAGGACACAGGAAGAGACAGATTATCTTAATAATGTGATTGGTAAGGATAAGCTCTCCCAGTATACAGCCAATATTGCCTTTACAGGTTTTACAGCCCCCAAGGTATTATGGGTAAAGAATAAGGAGCCTGAGAATTTCGCACGTATTGCCAAGATTATGCTGCCAAAGGACTATATCGCATATAAATTATCAGGAAGCTTCTGTACAGATGTATCGGATGCATCCGGTATGCTTTTGTTTGATGTGGCACACAAGTGCTGGTCCAAAGAAATGATGGAAATCTGCGGCGTAAAGGAAGAACAGCTTGCAAAGATCTATGAAAGCTATGAAGCTGTTGGAACCTTAAAGCCTGATGTAGCAGCAGAACTGGGACTTCCAGAGACAGTTAAGATTGCAGCAGGCGCAGGTGATAATGCGGCAGCGGCAGTAGGTACAGGTACAGTCGGTGATGCCATGTGCAACATTTCTCGGAACCAGTGGAACCATCTTTATCTCCAGCAGGAATTTTGGCGTGGATAAGAATAACGCACTCCATGCATTTGCCCATGCAGACGGACACTATCATCTGATGGGCTGTATGCTCAGTGCTGCCTCCTGTAATAAGTGGTGGATGGAAGAGATCTTACAGACCAAGGAATTTGCAAAGGAGCAGGCTGCGATTACAGCAGATAAACTGGGTAACAATCATGTATATTTCCTGCCATATCTGATGGGAGAGCGTTCACCACATAATGATGCCAATGCCAGAGGTACATTCATTGGTATGACAATGGATACGACAAGAGCTGATATGTATCAGGCTGTGCTGGAAGGTGTTGCCTATGCCATTCGTGATTCCTTTGAAGTAGCCAAGAGCCTTGGAATTGATATCAAACGTTCCAAGATCTGTGGAGGCGGTGCTAAGAGTCCTCTTTGGAAGCAGATTTTTGCAAATGTATTAAATATCAAGCTGGATATCATTGAAAGTGAAGAAGGACCGGGATACGGCGGAGCAATGCTTGCAGCAGTAGCCTGTGGTGAATATGCTTCTGTAGAAGAAGCAGCTTCCAGGCTGGTAAAGATTGTAGATACTGTAGAACCGGATGCAGAGATTGCAGCCAGATATGAAGAAAGATATCATAAATTCACACAGATCTATCCTACAGTAAAGGAACTGTTCCCTAAGATCATGTAGAAATTATGCGAAATGAAGAAGAGGACGCAAACCATGCGGTTACGTCCTCTTTTATTGTCCTGATAAGGATTATTCGTGTGGTCTTTGGTAGAAGTGACCTGATATCTGCTCAGTCTTAATAACATTGACAAAAGCTTTGGGGTCAACTTCTTTGATTGCACTGAGCACATGCTTGCATTCAGCGCTGGATACTACGGAATAGACCACCTTGCGTTCATGATGTTCATAGGAGCCTTCTCCGTTCATAATCGTTGCACCATGATTACACAGCTGGGCAATGGCTTCAATGACCTCTTCTGCACGGTTCGTTACGATAAACAGTGTATTCTGCTGATACTGTTTATACAGAACGTGCAATACCTGTGTGGAAGTATACTGAAATATAATGGAATACAGAGCCTTGTCCCAACCAAAAAGGATACCGGCTGCAATCAGTATGATGGCGTTCATTCCCAGTACAATATTGAAGGAATCAATGCCTTTTTTCTCTGAGAAATAAATAGCAATAAAATCAGTTCCGCCTGTAGTAGCGTTCATCCACAGACACAGGGAAATGACAAAGCCATTGATTAATCCGCCAAATATACTGATCAGCAGAGTGTCATAAGTAATCGCAAAGCCTGGAATAATATCAGTCAATATATTGGTCAGCATAATGCACAGGCAGGAATACAGAGTAAATTTCTTGCCAATGAAGCGAAAACCAATATAAATAGGAATAATATTCAGTATTACATTAACGATAGTGTACGGAATCTCAATCTGAAAGAATAGTTCAAAGGAACGCTGTATCAGAAGGGGTAAGTCCGGTAGCTCCACCAGGGTACAGCCCACCTGTCCGTACAAAAGATTTGATGTTAAATGCCATCAGGGCAGATGCAAGCACAATCACAAGAATGCGTCTGCTGTCTTTTTTCATATCAAATTCCATATAGGACCTCCTTGTAAAATAAAAGCAGAGATATTATAGCATATTTAGTTTTGGAACGGTATAAGCTTTTTATGAAATAAATGTCAGAATATATTGCAATAATATCAGAAAATGATATACAATTAGAGTAACTATTCAATGCATGGGGTTCTGAATAGTTACTGATTATAGGAGAATATTTTTTCATAAGTTTACATGTATCAGGGCATACTTTTTCATATCAAGGAAGAAATAAGTATGAAAAGAGGAAGCTTATGAAGATAGCATTTTATTCTACAAAACCATATGACAGAATATATTTTGAACCTAAGAGCCAGGAATATGATATGCAGCTGCATTTTTATGAAACTGGCTGTAATGAGGAAACGATTCCTCTTGCCAAAGGACATGATGCTATTTGCATTTTTGTCAATGATCATCTGAATGAAAATATGATCCGGCAGCTGAAGGAAATGGGAATCAAAGCAATACTCCTGCGGTGCGCGGGCTATAATAATGTGGATGTGCAGGCGGCGCATGCC
>SCPN01000350.1_pt1 | contig 44020 bp, 43 predicted proteins | sample 6106831 | NCBI WGS metagenome assembly SCPN01 (sample SAMN10720447, study PRJNA508395) | human gut metagenome | isolation source: Participant 1, 0 month | reverse complement strand
TTATTGTTACGGTTATAACAACAATACTTGCATGTGTGTTTTGTACCATGGCAGGTGTGACATTTGCAAAATATAATTTTCCATTTAAAAATGCATTGTTTATAATTATGTTGTCTTCACTAATGGTACCACTTGAGACACGCCTTGTTCCAACCTATATGCTAATTCGAAGCATGGGTGGTGCAAATAAGATGTGGTCATTGATTATCATTAATGCAATTCCAGCATTTGGAATTTTTATGATGAGACAGTTTGCAGCAGGCGCAGTCCCAACAGAGACAATGGAATCTGCAAGGATTGATGGCGCAACAGAATTCCAGATATTGATAAAACTCGCATTTCCGATGTTGAAACCAGCAATAGTTTCGTTGGCGATTTTAACATTCATGAATACATGGAATGACTTCCTCTGGCCAATCGTTATTACAACAAAGAAGGAAAATCTGACTGTGACAGCGTTACTGCGTTCTATTGGGGATAGTTCTTTAAATGGAAATTATGGCATGCTGCTTGCAGCGGCAACGCTGAGTGTTCTTCCGATTTTACTTATGTATCTCATTTTCCACGAGCAGATGGTAAAAGGTATTATTGAAGGTGCAGTGAAAGGATAAGATGAGGATGAAAAATGGAATCACGCTTGTAACCTATGCAGACTGCATGGGAAATAATCTCAAAGACTTAAATCAAGTGCTCAAGAAGTATATAGGAAATGGAGTGGATATTATTCATATTCTACCATTTTTTCCATCAACTGCGGATAGGGGATTTGCCCCTGTCCGGTATGATAAAGTAGATGAAGCATTTGGTGACTGGGAAGATATCAGTAGGATTCGAGAAAATTATAAGTTAACTGTAGACTTTATGATTAATCATATTTCTCGTTATAGTGATTATTTTAATGATTTTATTGAAAAGAAGAATGCGTCAGAATATCGGGATATGTTTATCCAATACAAGGATTTTTGGGACAATGGAGAACCAACGAAGGAACAGGTTGATCTGCTTTTCAAGAGAAAACCGAGAGCTCCATATACGGAAGTAGAATTTGCAGATGGCAGTGTGGAAAAAATTTGGTGTACATTCAGTGAGGATCAGATTGACCTTGATTTCAGAACAGATATTACTAAAAAATACATCAGAGATGTATTAGAAGGTTTGTGTGAGAAAGATATTTCAGTTATTCGGCTGGATGCATTTGCCTATACAACAAAATATAAAAATACTAACTGTTTTTTTGTGGAACCCTACATTTGGGATGTATTAGCTTATTGTAGGCAGATTTTAGAACCACATCAGGTAGAAATTTTACCAGAACTGCATGGTCACTACGGAAAACGACTCGAGATTGCTCAGAGAGGTTATTACGTTTACGATTATGCACTGCCGATGCTTGTCCTTTATAGCTTGTATTCAGGAGAGAGTAAACGGCTGGCTGACTGGTTGCGTATTTGTCCGAGAAAGCAATTCACGACACTTGATACGCATGATGGAATCGGTGTGATCGATGTGCAGGATCTTTTGTCTACAGAAGAGATTAATTATACGACAGAAAAACTTTATGAAGTCGGTGCAAATGTAAAGAAAATCTATAATTCGGAAGCATACAACAATCTTGATATTTATCAGATTAATTGCACATATTATTCTGCTCTTGGAGATAATGACAGGGCATATTTACTTGCTCGTGCGATTCAGTTTTTTACACCTGGTATACCGCAGATTTATTATGTGGGTATGCTGTGTGGCAAAAATGACTTAAAATTGCTAGAGAGAACAAAAGAAGGTAGAAATATTAATCGTCACTATTATTCCTTAGAGGAGGTAGCGGCTGAGATGAAGCGTCCAGTTGTAGCAGAGCTAAATGCACTTATGAAATGGCGCAATACAAATGAAGCTTTTGATGGTGACATTGAAGTGTTTAATGATAAAGAAAAATTAGAGATTATTCGTGATAATGGGATGCAACGAGTAAAGATTATTGCAGATTTAAAAACCTTTGATTTTTCTATTTTGGAAGAAAAAGATGGAACATGGAAGGAGCAGTTTGCACAGTAATAATAGAATATGGTGAGTGAAACAAAAATATTTTACTGTACAAAGATATATAGTTATTGTTTCGGCTTAAATTCAACAGTATCATTCCAGAAACGCTTCGGGATGTTCTGAGCCTGAAGAGGGAGATTGGTACGCTCTTTAATGGCGATACTTTCAAAGAAAGTAAGCCACAGATCCTGAAACTCTTCTTCTCTTTCGGAAAGTTCTAAGAGAAGCTCCTTATTGATCCCGGAAGCGTCTGCAAGGATATAGTTACTTCCGGCACGATGGAGTGCAGCAAGATCATGGTTTTCATCATAAATAAGAAAGTTTTCCTGAGGAAAACGGTTCGTAAAGTGCTCTGCCAGGATTGGCAGGGCATTATTTTTCGGGTGGATCCTGGAGAAAAGAATTCCATTTTTTAATTCTGAAAAGCGAAGAAAGCCTTTCAGATGGTGTGCCTCTGAAGCGGTTGCCCTTGAAAGCTCAAATACACGGTAGATATATGGATTGCCAAGATGCTCCAATACCTTCGCACCATGTGGGGAATGAAGAGCAGTAACGATTGTCTGATATACAGCATTCGCTTTATCCATCTTCTTCTTCGAAGAAAGCTCTACAGCTAAGATTGCAGAAAGAATTTTGTCATAAAAATCCTGTCCGAGCTTTCTGCGGAGGGTAGAGGCAACTTTCTCGGTTTTTATAGGAGAAGGATTAACCGTATAGAATTCATTGAACAATTCATAGTTATCAGGCTGTTCTGACAGAAGAAAAATATCTGCGTGGGAACAGTTCTTTTCTATTTTCAGAGACCATGCGTCATATACGCCGGTCAGTATTCCGTTCGGACTGTTTTCACAGATGAAAATATACATAACTGCCTCCTTCTGAATGGATGGTACATGGATAACAATGTATCGGTCATGTTATTCACGAAAGTAAAAGACCTTCTGTGGATAACTGCGTGTCAAATAAACTAAGTTGTTTATAACCGCTTTCACGGATCTCACGTGGTATCTGTGTCTTATCGCCCATCAGATTGCGGCAGATATAATCTTCTTCCAGCTTCGTGCGGTACATCATCCTGCCGGAGCAGGTGATAAAATAAAGAGCGCGTTTCAACACAACACCTATCTTCTTGAGATCGGCAAAATTGAGGGTGCTGTGGCGTCTTGCTTTTACAATGCGGCTGGCAGACTTATAGCCAATACCCGGGACACGGAGCAGCGTATCATAGTCTGCACGGTTGATCTCGACCGGAAAATATTCCAGATGCCTGATCGCCCAGTCACACTTGGGGTCGAGAAAAATGTTAAAGTCCGGCCGCTCCGGACTTAAAAGCTCGTCGACCTTAAATTTATAATAGCGGAGCAGCCAGTCTGCCTGATACAGACGATGTTCCCGCAGGAGCGGCGGACCGCCGGGCAGTGCAGGAAGATTGCTGTTGTGAGTGACATTCACAAAGGCAGAATAGAACACTCTCTTTAAATCAAATTTCTGATACAGATTCTCGGCAATGCTCACAATCTGGTAATCGTTTTCCGGGGTTGCGCCGATGATCATCTGTGTGCTCTGTCCTGCGGGTACGAACTTCGGGGCGTGCCGGTAAAGAGCGACTTCATTCTTATTTTCCGTAATACCGTTCTGAACCATGCGCATTGGCTTTAAAATGGTATTTCTCGACTTGCAGGGCGCAAGCCTTTTCAGGCTGTCTGCGGTAGGCAGTTCCAGATTAATACTCATGCGGTCAGCCAGAAACCCAGTTTTTTCAATCAGCAGAGGATCAGCGCCGGGAATCGCTTTCACATGGATGTAACCGTTAAAATGGTGCGCTGTGCGCAATTTATAAAGGGTCTGGTATAAAAGTTCCATCGTATAGTTGGGGCTTACCATAATGCCGGAACTTAAAAAAAGACCTTCAATATAATTCCGCCGGTAAAATTCCATCGTCAGTTCGCAGACTTCCTCCGGGGTAAAGGCAGCCCGCCGGACATCGGAGTTACAATTATTCTGGCAGTAAGAGCAGTTAAAAATACATTCGTTTGTAAATAAAATCTTGAGAAGGGAAACACACCGTCCATCTGCGGAAAAAGTATGACAGATCCCACAGGAAATAGAGTTGCCAAGGCCGATGCCGTCACCACCGCGGTCCACACCGCTTGACGTGCAGGCGACATCGTATTTTGCAGCGTCTGAGAGAATCGTAAGTTTTTCCATCAGTGACATATTTTGCTGGATTTTCATCTGGATGTGATCTCCTCCAATCAAAGAATAGGATAGAACATATGTTCGATAAAATGAGAATACCACATTCGGAAAAAGAATGCAAGAGAAAAAGACTGCCAATTTCTGGATCCAATTTTTGGACAAAAAATTCTCTCATAATCCTGATTCCCTAGTTTTTCAGAATTATGAGAGGATGTGTCTTATGAATGGAGTTGTATTTCTTCATATTTAGCTGCAACACGTTTGCCACTGAATGCAATCCCAAAAAGTCCAATCTTTTTTATACCATGATATTCCATGTCGGTAGAATATTTTTTGCTTTGGATCTGTTGTATCGCACTTGACGCAGAATTAGCAAGTTCGGTATCTGAAAGGTTTTTTCCGGCTTTAAATTCAATAATATAGCCCAATTGGGATTTATCTTTTGGCTCAAGCTGTATATCAAAACGCCCTTCGCCGGATTCTCTGTTGGAAGAGATATAATATCGGTCTGAGAGTATTGCCAACATTCCGAAAACAGTTCCGTGATAAAAATTTTCGTTTGTAGTGTCAAAAGTACTGGCAGACTGCAAGAGATATTTTTGCAAAGTGTCAGTGAAAAGAGCAGTATCACCTGTTCGCAGAGCTAGTTCGAAATCTCGGAGCAGGGAGCCGTTAAATAAGGTATTATAATTATCCAAAATCTCTTTTTGGAAAACACTTTTTATCTCGCGGTTAGGCAGTTTAAGAGAACAAATCGGGTTGTCATTAAATTCACTGATCACACTTGTGGCACGCAGATATCCGGCGACAAGCAGAAAGCTGTAGATTGTGTCAGAGTCAGCATTTACCTCCGGGTAAATAATATCCGTATTAATAATGGATTGCACTTCTTTTCCCTGCAGTAAAAGTGAGAGACTTTCGTACACTTCTTTGTCGGAACTGCGGATCAGTTCACCAATAATTTCATTGCCGCTTGTTCGGGACCAGAAAGCCTTTGGTTTACAGTTATTGTTAAAATAATTAATCACAGACCACGGATTATATATTTCTGTATTTCCGAAGAGATAACCGTCATACCATTCTTTAATTTCTGAAAGTTTTTCTGCCATTCCATAGTAAGCTGCCATATTTGATATATCGTTTACGGTAAAACCGAAATACTCTGAGTACTTGTCATCCAAAATCGTGTTTACAACAAGATTATTTAAACCACTGAATAAACTTTCTTTTGCAATGCGGAGTATTCCAGTCAAAATGCCAAATTCCAGATTCTCATTGTCTTTTAAAGCGGAGGAGAAAAGATTCCGCATAAAACCGACAACTTCATTATAATAATGATATAAGTGTCCTTGTTGGATTGGCGTGTCGTACTCATCAATAATAATAATAACTTTCTGGTTATAATGTGTGGCAAGTAAAGAAGAAAGCTTGCCAAGAGCAAACTGATAATCGGTAGAATCAGCGACATCATTTATGAGATTGTGAATGTATTTTTTGTCGTATTCATTAATTGCTTTGCTTGATAAAAGTTCTATATGGCGAAGAAATTCTTCTTTTAAGGTAAAACACAGACTGCGGTACATATCAGTCCAGTTAGTCTGATGTGCATCTTTAAAAGACAGAAAAATGACCGGATAAGTCCCCTGAAGCTGCTTGTAAGCATCTCCGCAATTCCAGATTTTTTTATCTGAAAAATATATGGATGTATCTGTGGATGTTTTTTCAAAATAGGTTCGGATCATGTCCATGGTAAGTGTTTTCCCAAAACGGCGCGGTCTTGTGAAAAGATAAACCTTGCTGTGGTCGTCAATTATATCTTTTATGAGAAGCGTTTTGTCGACATAATAGCATTCTTTGGAAACTTCTTTATATGAAGTGATTCCAACCGGACATGGGAGTAATCTGCCGGACAAAGGTGGGGTTTGTTTGTTTCGAAGGATTTCCGGTTTTGTTGTATCAGAAGGGATCAACCAGTATCTTCCTTCTTTGTATGCACCGTTAATAAAACCGGCAGTGCAGAGCTGATTTACCCTCCGGGGAGTAATTCCCCAAAGCTGGGCAATATCTTTTGCCTTCAAAAATTTTTTATCCATTATAATGCCCTCCATTGCATATGCAATTATTCTATATTTCCTATAATATGATATTTTTGGGAAATAAACAAGAAATAAAAACATAATTTCCCTAAAAACGGGAAATTAACAAGAGAAAAAGACTGCCAATTTCTGGACAGTCTTTTCAAAAGTTGCCGGTTATATGATCGGCAGTCTTAATTATTTGTGAAATAATCAGGATACATTGTTAGCAATTCTTTTTTCTCCGATAAATGCCGGGTTAAATGCCGGGTCATAAGCATTTCTGCCATTTCACTATCATGTCGTCTGATTGCATACAAAATATCTTCGTGGTCTTTTAATACATAATCGTGTTGCTTTGATTTTGTGGAAAGGGAGCGGAGACGGTCAAAGTGAACCATCTGTTCCTTGATAATATGGTAAGACCACATTTTATCTGCAGCGCGGAACAACAGCTCATGAAATTCATTGTCTAATTCCAGAAAAGTCTCTCGATCCTTCTGTTCGAGGCTGCGCTGCTGCTTTTTTATATTATAATCAAGGGCGTCCATATCAGCATCTGCAATCTTATCACACAGAAGCTTTAAAATTGCATTTTCCGTTACAAGCCGTAAAAAACGTGATTCTTCTACAATATTGTAATCAATTTTTGAAATATAGCTGCCGCGCTGTGGCAGGATCTCAACCAGACCGATGCGGTTTAACTCAATCAAAGCTTCGCGGACCGGTGTCCTTGACAAGGACAGTGTGGCGGAAAGCTCATTTTCACTGACAGCGGCTCCGGGCTGCAATTCCAGATGAATGATGTTATATAAGAGCACTCTGACAGCATAAGATCTGGAATTTTCAGAGCGTTCCTTTTGAAGAATGACCATTTTTTCTCCCCATTTCCTTAATAATATACTAGTATACTATCAAATAAAAACTTTTGCCAGATAATTTTTAAAAATCAAAAGTAAAAACAATTTTGCGGATGGAAGGATCTCTGCTGTCAACAAAATCAAAAGCTTCCTGCGCTTTTGTAAGCGGAAATGTATGCGAAATAGAATTGTTCAGGTCAAGAGTACCTTCTTTGATCATATCAATTGCTTTTCCGAACATTTTATTCTGGAGGCGGGAACCTCTCACATCCAGCTCTTTGGAAGTGATCAGGAACTGGTTTACTTCGGTCGGAGCGGTGGAAAATCCCATAGTAATAACACGTCCGGCATTACCGGTAGCCTGAAGCAGTAATAAGAGGGAATTTTTCACGCATGCGGCATCGATAGAGACGGTGGCGCCTCTGCCGTGTGTGTATTCTAACACCTTCGCCTGAAAATCTTCAGTTGCGGCATTGATCGTAAACTGTGCGCCGTGTTCTCTGGCTTCTGCGAGTTTGTCATCCATAATATCTGCTACAATGATATGGTCGCAGATTGTATGTGCAATTTTTAAAATTGAGCTTCCAAGTGCGCCAGCACCATAAATAAGAAGCATGTCGTCTTTTTCAAGTTCAGCACGGGTGCAGGACTGGATAGCGATGGTAGTCGGCTCGATCATAACGGCATCCTGATCGGAGAGTGAATCCGGAAGAAGATAGCAGTCAGATTCTGGAACTGCGATATATTCGCGGTAGCCACCATCAATATGTACGCCTCTTACTTTGAGGTTGTCACATACATTTCCACGGTTTTTGGAACATGGGTAGCAGTGACCACAGCTTGTTACCTGATTGATGATAATGCGGTCGCCTATTTTTAAAGAAGAAACATTATCTCCAACCTCTGCAACGACACCAACCATTTCGTGTCCGATAATACGCGGATAAGTAGCTGCAGCATTGGTGCCATGATAAATTCCAACATCAGATCCGCAGATTCCCGCAGCGGTCATTTTTACTAATACATTATTTTTAGGATCAATAACTGGTTTTTCAACGTCAATTACTTCTAATTGATTTGGTTTTACAATTTGTACGGCTTTCATAATAGTCTCCTTATCTTAATTTGAAATAGATGATTGATTATTTAGGAATGCCACAAAACAACTTACATACTAGTATTCTACATAAAAGGAAAAAGAAGTCAATAAAAAAGAAAAAAACAAAGTAATATTATGCAATATGCATAAAAAACAGGATGATAATATGTTGAAATATACATATTGAAAAAAATAAGCAAATGAACTATCATACTAGCATACAAACAAAACGCCAGAAACAACTTACAAACATTTCATTTAGGAGGAAAGTGATTATGGGACTTGCAAAGGCGATTAAAAGAGGCGCAAGTGCATTACTGATCGGTTCAATGATGACAGGACTTTTTACAGGCTGCTCAGCGACCGGTGAAAACAGTGGAGGTAAATTAGTAAAAATTGCGGTCTGTGTATCAGATCAGACACCAGCCGCACAGGCATTGGCAGATGTGTTCAAACCGATGGTGGAAGAGGCGACCGATGGACGTTATGATATCCAGATTTATAATTCCGGTGTACTTGGAAGCGAAAAGGTAACATATGACTATACGAAAAGTGGAATCGTGGAAATGTGCGTAGTCGGAACAACCATGTGGTCTGAAACACCGAAAATGTCTATCCCGGATTTCCCATTCCTGTTTGACAGCGTAGAACACGCAAGAGTGTGCTATCAGGGAGAACTTGGGGAATATATTGCAGAAGACCTTGAGAGTACACAGCCATTGAAGCTGCTTTCCTGGTATCCGAACGGAGCCAGAGAGTTTACATCTAATAAGAAGCTGGAAAGCCTTGATGATTTCAACGGACAGAAGCTCAGAATGCCAAATAATCCAATTCATGTGAAACTTGCCGAAAGTCTTGGAGCCAACGTTGTTATCATGGATATGGGTGAAGTGTTTACTGCATTGGAGCAGGGAGTGGCAGATGGACAGGATAATCCGCTTGCTACGGTAAAGACAGAAGGCTGGTACGAAGTTCAGGATTATGTTTATGACACAAATCATATCATTTCATCTTTGGAATTATTTGCAGGGGAGGAGTTCTGGAACAGCTTGAGTGAAGAGGATCAGAAAGCATTTGAAGAGGCTTCACAGGCAGCGTCAGATTACGCATGGGATTTATATGAGGAGCAGCTTTCAGATGATAAGCAGTTTATGAAAGATAATGGACTGGTCGTTACAGAACTTTCCGATGAGGACAGAGAAGTGATGAAAGAGAAAATACAGCCGGTTTACGATTATCTGAATGCACAGTATGACTGGGTAGATGATGTCAGAAAAATGGTAGATGACATTAAAGTAGAGTAAGGAGAAGCAGACTATGAACAAATTAGTAGATAAGCTATTTAAAGGTATTGATTATTTTACAGGTATTCTTACCGGCTTAATGGTGTTCTTTGTATTTTTAAATGTTGTACTTCGAACCTTTTTTAATGCCGGGCTGACATGGTCAGAAGAACTGGCAAGATACCTTTTTGTATACGTTACCTATATCGGAGCAATCAGTGCAATGCGTGCTAATGCACATCTGGGAGTGGATACACTCATCAGCAGAATGAAGCCGCAGGTGCAGATGGTAATGTATATTGTTTCTCAGACAATTATTGCGATCTTAATGATTATTTTAGTGTGGGGTTCTGAAAAAATGGTGGCACAGAATACCGCCTCAAGAACAGCAGCACTCGGAATCCCATATTCTGTATTATATTTTGCTGGAATCATCACAGGCGTGGCAATTGCGATCATGGCGGTGATAAACATCGTCCATGCGCTGAAAAATCCATCTGAAATATCAGAGATTGTTACGATGAGCACTTCGGATGATGATGAGATCGCTGCAGAGGCAAAAGATGGTGCAGAGAATCTTTCGGATGAAGAATATGCAAGAAGACTGAGAGAAGAGGGAGGAAAATAACATGACATTAGTAATATTTTTAGCTGCCCTGATCGGTGGTATGCTGATTGGACTTCCAATCTGCTTCGCACTTTTATTCAGTGGTGTTTGTATGATGTTATATCTGAATGGCTTTAATGCCCAGATTTTATCACAGAATTTATTTTCTGGTGCAGATTCCTTTTCCATGATGGCAGTTCCGTTTTTTATCATGGCAGGTGAATTTATGAACCGCGGCGGTATTACAAAGCGTATTGTAAATGCAGCGAATGCGATTATCGGACATGTCCGCGGCGGACTGGGCTATGTTGCAATCATGGCAATTCTCTTATTTGCAAGTATGATCGGATCAGCTGTTGCTTCCACTGCATTCCTTGGAGCGATCCTCATTCCTATGATGGTACGTGCCGGTTATAAGCGTGATACCTGTACCGGACTGATCGCAGCAGGAAATATTTTATCGCCGATCATGCCGCCGTCTGTACCAATGATTATCTTTGGCGTGCAGGCAGGTGTTTCCGTTACAAAATTATTTATGGGTGGTATTGCACCGGCTGTATATTTATCAGGTGCTTTGTGTGTATTATGGTTCTTTATTGCGAAAAAAGACAACCTCGCAAAAGCAGAGAGACAGTCTGCAAAACAGGTTGCAAAAGCATTGCTTGACGGACTTTGGGCATTGATTCTTCCGGTGTTTATTCTTGTTGGACTGCGCAGTGGTAAATTTACACCGACAGAGGCTGGAGTTATCGCAGCAGTATATGCATTAGTGATCGGACTGTTTGTATACAAAGAATTAAAAATCAGCATGCTGATGGAATGCCTTGTTTCTGCGGCAAAGTCATCTTCTGTAATCATGTTTCTTGCTGCAGCAGCAATGGTATCTTCTTGGATGATGACAGTGGCAAATGTTCCATCCATTGTTACGGGAATTTTAGCACCATTTATTGAGCATCCAGTAGCATTAATGCTAATTATCTGCCTGATCGTGCTCCTTGTTGGAACTTCCATGGATGTAACGCCTACCATTATGATCCTGACACCTGTATTACTGCCGGCAGTGAAAGCAGCAGGAATCGATGTTGCATATTTTGGAGTGGTATTTATCTTAATGACGGTTTTAGGTTTACTTACACCACCGGTAGGAACAGTATTAAATGTTGCCTGCGGCGCAGGAAAGATCAACATGGAGAGAATGGTAAAATCGATATGGCCGTTCCTTCTGGCTGAGGTAGTGATATTACTGCTTATGGTTTTGTTCCCGTCTCTTGTGACGGTTCCGATGAACTTTTTCCTCGGATAAATCAGTGATTGCGGAGTTTTGATTCAGGTTAAAACTTCGCAGTTGTTTTTGAATATAACAGATAGAAATGGAGATCAGAAAAATGGAAATGACAATGAGATGGTTCGGAAAAGATTATGATACCGTCACCTTGGAACAGATAAAACAGACACGCTATGCAACCGGGATCATTACTACATTATATAATAAAATGCCGGGAGAAGTGTGGAATCTGGATGAAATTCTTGCAATGAAAAAAGAGGTTGAGGACGCAGGCCTTCATCTGGCAGGAATTGAGAGTGTCAATGTCAGCGATGCGATCAAGACAGGCGGAGCGGGCAGAGACCATGATATCCAGGCATATATTGAGACATTAGAAAATCTCGGAAAAGCAGATATCCATATGGTTTGCTATAACTTCATGCCGGTATTTGACTGGACAAGAACAGAACTTGACCGTGTGAGAGAAGATGGTTCTACGGTAATGGCATATAATCAGGATGCAATTGATAAAATGGACCCGGAGAAAATGTTTGATGCAATCAAAGATGACATGAATGGAACAGTCATGCCGGGCTGGGAGCCGGAGCGAATGGCAAAAATCAAGGATTTATTTGCATTATATAAAGGAATCGATGAGGATCAGCTTTTTGAGAATCTGAAATATTTTCTGGAAGCAATCATGCCGGTTTGCGACAAATATGATATAAATATGGCAATTCACCCGGATGATCCGGGCTGGAGTGTGTTCGGTCTGCCGAGAATCATTTCATCACAGGAAAAATTAAAACGAATGATGGATATGGTGCCAAATAAACATAACGGTGTGACATTCTGCATGGGCTCGTATGGAACAAACTTAAATAACGACCTGATCGCAACCATTCATATGTTAAAAGGCAGAATCCATTTTGCACATATCAGAAACCTGAGATTTAACGATGGAATGAGAGACTTTGAGGAGAGCGCACATCTCAGCGAGGATGGCACATTTGATATGTATGCCATTATCAAAGCGCTTTATGAAGATGGGTTTGATGGCCCAATCCGTCCGGATCACGGAAGAATGATCTGGGGAGAAAAAGCAATGCCGGGGTATGGACTTTATGACCGTGCATTAGGCGCAGCATATCTTCGCGGACTGTGGGAAGCTGCAAAAAAGGAAGGAGAGCAGAGATGAAACTGACATTACAGGGTTTGCAGGAAAAAGAACAGTGGAAAAACGCAGGAATCGGACTTCCTTCTTATGATATTGAAAAAGTGGCAGAAGAGACAAAGAAAAACCCGGTGTGGGCACATTTTGGAGCCGGAAATATTTTCCGTATTTTTATCGGAGGGATCGCAGATACACTGATATCTTCCGGAGAGATGAAAAAAGGGATTACCTGTGTGGAAACGTTTGATTTCGATGTGGTAGATAAAATATACAGACCGTATGATAACCTCGTTTTAGCTGTGACATTAAAAGCCGACGGCTCAACGGATAAAAAGGTGCTAGGTTCTCTGGCAGAGGCAATCAAAGCGCAGTCAGAAGTGCCGGAGGAGTGGGATCGGTTAAAAGAAATCTTTTCCGATAAAAATCTCCAGATGATCTCATTTACCATCACGGAGAAAGGATATGCGTTGAAGGGAGTGGATGGAAATTATTTTCCATTTATTCAGAAAGATATTGACAACGGACCTGAAAAACCGGTGTCTGCAATGGCGGTTGTCTGCGCATTGCTGTACGAGCGTTTTCAGGCAGGAAAGGCTCCTCTTGCAGTAGTTTCCATGGATAACTGCTCTCACAATGGAGAAAAATTAAGAAATTCCATTCTGACTATGGCAAAAGAGTGGGAGAAAAAAGGATATGTAACAGGCGAGTTTGTAAATTACATTTCAGATGAAGATCAGGTGTCATTCCCATGGTCAATGATCGATAAGATCACCCCAAGACCGGCAGAATCCGTCTGCAGATCTTTGGAGGAACTTGGCATTGAGGATATTGCACCGGTCATCACTTCAAAAAATACATACATAGCGCCGTTTGTAAACGCAGAGGGACCACAGTATCTTGTGATCGAAGATCATTTTCCGAATGGCAGACCTGCATTGGAAAAGGCAGGCGTCTATATGACAGACCGGGATACTGTAAATAAAGTAGAGCGCATGAAAGTTACAACCTGCTTAAATCCACTGCATACAGCACTTGCAGTCTACGGATGCGTTTTAGGTTATACCCTGATCGCAGACGAAATGAAAGATGAGGAACTGAACAGGCTTGTCCATGAAATCGGTCCTGTAGAGGGAATGCCGGTAGTTACAGATCCGGGTATCTTATCGCCGGAAGCTTTTGTGGATGAAGTTATCAATGTGCGTATTCCAAACCCGTTTATGCCTGATACGCCGCAGCGTATCGCAACAGATACCTCCCAGAAAGTGGGCATTCGCTACGGCGAAACGATCAAAGCCTATGTGGCTCAGTATGGGGATGCGAAGAAGCTAAAAGCAATTCCACTTGCAATTGCAGGATGGTGCAGATATCTGCTTGGCGTCGATGATAAGGGAGAAAAGTTGGAATTATCTTCTGATCCAATGCTTGCAGAATTAACAGCTGCCTTAAAAGATGTAAAATTTGGTGAGAAAGAATCCTATACAGGACAGTTAAAGAGTATTTTATCCAATGAAAATATTTTCGGCATCGATCTTTACAAAGCCGGTATCGGAGAGAAAATTGAAGAATTATTTGTAAAAGAAATCGCAGGCCCGGGCGCAGTGCGCAAGACTTTGAAAGAAAATCTGACAGATTAAACAAATCAAAAACTAAGCCAGAGGAAAAACATGAAAATTCCTCTGGCTTAATTTTTTTAAATCCCTTGACAGAATATAAGCAATCCGTTACTCTAAAAATGCGTAAAGCAAAAATCTTTTTTTATCAAATGAGTGAAATCATATATGCTGGATCGGCATGGATTCCCAATATCCACAACTATATAGCAAATGGTAAGTGAACATGAGTTTATTATTGAAAGAAAAATGCAGTACATAGTATAATAGAAGGAGAATATTATTGTTAGAAGAAAAAAGAAATAACAAACCAGATGTAGTATTAAAAAAGTATTGGGAAAACAAGGAACGGTTTTCAGATTTTTTTAATGCGGTTCTGTTTGATGGAAAAACGGTTATCAGACCGGAAGAATTAGAAGATTTAGATACAGATGAATCTTCTATATTGGAGCATAAAAATTATGCAGAAACACTGAAAGCTTCACGGGATAATATTGCAATTTGCAAGAAATCTACCAGATATGGGATCAATTTTGTGATGCTTGGGATGGAGAGTCAGGAACATATTCATTACGCAATGCCTATGAGAATAATGGGTTATGACTATGGAGCATACAAAAAGCAGTATGATAATAATGCAGTAAAGTATAAGAATGGCAAGGGATTATCTTCGGATGAATTTTTGTCTAAAATGAGAAAAACAGACAAATTTATACCAGTGATCACGGCTGTTATTTATTATGGTGAACGACCGTGGGATGGCGCAGTATCATTACATGGGATGTTAGATATTCCCAAGCAATTCAGTCGTTATGTAAATGATTATAAAATGATATTGATCGAGGCTGGAAATAATAATTTAAAGTTACATAATGTCAACAACAGAGACTTGTTCAATTTAGTGGGAATGTTGATCAATAAAAGGGAGACACCTGGAAAAAGAAAAGAGCAGGCGATTCATTATGTTAAAAAGAATCATGTCGATACAACTGTGATCAGGACAGTGACAAGTGTAATGAACAGTAAACTGGATTATCAATTATTGGAGCGGAAAGGAGAAAATGAAATGTTTACCGTATTTGAAGAGACATGGAAAGAGGGAGAACAGGCAGGAAGAGCGGAAGGAAGAGCGGAAGAAATCATTGCGGCAGGATATGAATTTGGTCTTTCAGAGAAAACCATTTTAGAACGTTTACAGAAAAAACTTGCAATAACTCCGCAGCAAGCCCAGGAATATCTTGCAACTTACACAAAAGAGACCGAGCAGCGTTGCTAAATTATAAATGCTGCGTCGTTTATTAGAAGAACTACTATAAAACCTCTGATTTTTCAAAAATTAGTTCTTTTTATAACACTTTATGTAACGCCCTGAATGTTATAGTTAGTATAACAAAAAGGATAAATATGTTTTTTTGCAGCCTTGGCAAAAGTGCAGCGAGATAAACATTAAAATGGAAGGAAGAGGTTTACACAGATGAAAAAGGAAATGATGGAAAACGCTACAGGCGTAAAATTAACCAAAAAAGCCAGCAAAAACGTGATCAGATCATTATCGGTCGGACTGGCAGCAATGATGGCATTATCTACTCCGATTGCAGCATTTGCTGAGGATGCAGATGGACAGAATAGCAGTGAAACAACACCGGAAGAGAGTACAACAACTGTAACAACACAGAAATCTGTAGCGGAACAGGTGGGAGAAGTTCAGAAAGCCGCTGAAGAAACGAGCAAAACAACAGAAGCAGCAAAGGATGCGGTAAATGCAGCAGTTGATACAACAATTGCGGATGACAGTGGCGCAGACCAGACAACAAAAGATGCAGCAGGCGTATTGGATGCTACCGCAAACGGAACATTCGAAGGCGGTACAGATGTGAATGTGGCAGAAGAAATAGTTGACAAAACAATGGATCGCATAAAAGATGCGTCAGATGCCGCAGCAGATACCGACGCAGCTCTTGATAAGGCAGATAAAAAAGCAGATGAGGCAAATACAATTGCGGATGATGCAAAGAAAGAGCAGCAGGAAGCACAAGACGCATTTGATAAAGCACAAGCCGGAATTGATTCTGCAACAGACATTGAGGAGGCGAAGAATGCTTACAATCAGGCAGCTGGTATTGTAGGCGATGCACAGAAAGCGTATGAGACTGCCAAAGCAGCTTATGACAGCAAAGTAGCCGAATACAATACAGCGTTAGACGAGCTTAAGGCGGCACAGGCAGCTTATGATACAGCAGTTGCCGAAGCAAGTACCGAGGCAGCGGCAGCCGCAGCAAATCTTGCAGCAGTTCAGGAGAAAGCGAAGGCTCTTCAGGAGGCAGCAGAGGAAGCAAAAACAGCAATTCCGGAGCTTACCGATGCACAGAAAGCAGCACTTGAGATCATCGCTCTGGAAAAAGAACGTGCAGGGGATACCTCCACAAACTGGAGAAAAGAAGATGAGCTGTTCAAAGTGATCCTTAAGAATTACTACATTCCGGAACTTGCCAAGGGAGAACTTGTTGACTGCAAGTGGACCTGGAATCGGAATGATAACAAAAACTATTGTGAGGTGACTTACAAAGATGTGGCAGGTGACACACAAACCGTATATCTGAACTACAAGCTCAACGATACCCGCGATGATCTTGTTATTTTCGAGAAGGCAGAAGAAGTGGTTTCCTATGATGTGAAGGGCACAGACGGAAGCCTTGCATTCAATATCAATGCAGAGAACTTCCCGGCAGATAAGCTTCAGAATGATCAGGATACCGCAGTTTACGAGAATAACGGAGTGGTATACACAATCGTAAATATAGGTGGACAGTTCTATGTGGTCGACTCAGCTTCTAAGGACGTTGAGGTGAACAATAACTATAACAGTGAACAATATGAAACTTCCGGTGAGAAAAAGACCACCTACTCAGTGGATGAAAATGGCAAACTGGTCAAAACGGTAAAACAAAACGTTTCCGAGATCACATACACGAAAGCTGACTTATCTTCTGGTAAGACATATGACAGTGTCGAGGCAGCAGAAAAGGATCTGGCCGATAAAAAAGCAGCATTGAAAGACGGAGATAAAGATGTCGAGACGTCCATGAGCGCAACAGCGACTGCAGATGTGACCGTAAGCCAGAAAACTACATTTACGACAACTATTGATTTATCGAAAATTGTTGTTGAAATGAAAAAAATCAATAATGATAACGATAAATACGAGAAGAAAAATGCCGAGATTGCAGCAAAGGAACTTTTTGCTAAATTCACCAACAAAGAGGCGTTAGAGAACCTGCTTGGCGGCGATTATAAGATCGAAAGTATTAATACAGATAATGCAAAAGTGAATGCTGTAGATAAGTACAAAAATACTTCCGGCAGATGGGTAGACTGGGGTGCAGATTCTGCTGCTTATAAAAACGTATTTTTAGGCACGATCGTTATTACTTATTCGCAGACAGTGACTGCAAAAGCAAACGCTGTGGAATCCAAGACAAATGCTGTAAATGCAGCAGACAATACGAATCTGGAAGCGTTAAAGGATCAGGCATATGATGCTGCAAAAGCAGATGCAGAAAAACTTCTTGGAGATGCAGTTTCCCAGAATAAGAAGATTAAAGACAACCTGAAAACTGGAGATCTGCATATTAACGGTTATGAAGGCTGGAATGGAAAACATAACTCCAACGTAGCAATCAAAATCCATTATGCCGATGACACATTCACAGAGGGAGAGAAGACAACGGATCAGGCAGTTGTTGACGAGAAGAACAGCTCCACAACCTTATCCGTTTCCTACACCGGAACTTATCAGCAGAAAAATTCCAAAGATCTTGGTGCGCAGACCGTGGAAACACAGAAATACAATCAGACTGCCAAGGCAGAGGAAAAAACAGCTTATACAAGCAACAAATATTATGATGAATATAAGAAAACAGGAGAAATCAATGAAGGAATCTGGCTCACCGGAAAAGATGATAATCGTTTCCCGGGACATGAAAGCTTAAAGAGCTTCTATGATTTCAAAGATGCAGCATTAAAAGCGGAGGCTGAAAGAGCAGAGAAAGTAGCAAAAGCGGATGCGATCATTGACGCAGCAAAGAATGCGGTGGAAAAAGTTGATAAAGCAAAAGCAGATGCGGACAGCTTAAAGGATAAGCTTACAGCACTTCTTGCAAGCCAGAACTACACAGCAGATCAGGTAAAAGAGTTAGAGGGACAGATCAGCGCGGCAGAGATAAAATTAAAAGAGGCAGAGGACATGGCAAAAGACCTGACAGATAAGTTAGGAATTGCAGGAGAAACACTTGCTGATAAGATCACAGAACTCACCCCTGCACCGGCTCCGGGCGAAGGCGGTTCCACAACGACACCGGGCGGCGCAACTACCCCATCCGGCACTGAGACCACACCGGGCGGCGCAGCCACAACACCTGCAGGCACTGTAACTACAGCAGCGGCTCCGGCAAGTGCAGTCACAACCGTTACAACAGCCACAGCAGCTGCAGCACCGGTTCAGATCGCAGAGACACCGGTAGCGCTTGCAGCAACTGCAACACCAGCGGCAGTAACGAGAACAGCAGCGGTTGCAAATGCAAATGCCGCAGCTGATGCTGACACAGATGCGGACGCTGACACAGATGTGACAATTGCGGACGAGGAGACACCTCTTGCAGCGAACGGAGCACAGGAGAGCTCGACAATTGCCGATGAAGAAACTCCACTTGCAGCAGAGGCTGGCGCAGTGGAAAACAAACAGCAGGAGAAAATGTCCTGGTGGTGGTTACTCATCATTGCACTTCTTGGTGTAACCGGCGAGGAAATGTACCGCAGAAATAAAAAGAAAAAAGCAGAAGCAGCTCAGAAAGATGAAAAATAAATTTTAACAGGAAGGCGCATCCAAAAGGTGCGCCTTTTCTAAAACATCCATTGCAAAAAAATAAAATACGGAGTATTCTGAAAACAGGAATACATGATCCGTAATTTGTATACAAGGAAACAAAATCTATGAAAAAAAAGAAAACACTCATAATCTGCATGCTTCTTGGCATAATGCTCCTGACTTCCTGCGGAAAAACAGATCATCAGGATCAGGCGCCAGTCGCCACGGAGCAGACATCCGGAGACAGCCGGCAAACGACAGAAGAACCTGCGGAAACCGTCGGCGGATCGGAAGAGTCAACGGAAGCAGCCGGGACAGCCCAAGCGGCAGCAGAAGCCGTGGAAAGCACAGAATCTTCTGAATATGCAGAACGTAAAAGCATCATCATCACAGCCACAAACGAGTGCGGCATCGACATTGGGATGTTTTCTGTGATCGATCCGATCAGCGGCGAACAATACAATATCAGTGCGATCGCAGATGGACAGTCTGTTTCCATGCCGGTAGAGTGGCCGGTGGAGATCACAGATTTTCAGTGGGCGCTTTATAATCAGAACGGTGAACTCTGCGTTGAGGCAACCACGGATATCAGCCAGGCGGAGAGCGGAGTGACATTGCTTCTCACCGGAGACGGAACTCTGGATGATGTACAGGAGATCTTTGAATAATGCAGACGATCTGATACAGACAATTCTGCCTGTACAGGGCAGTCAGGACAGAAATGATAAAAACAGGGGGTACTCATGGAAGAAAGAAGAGAAATATCGAGGGTAGAATACAAGACAAATGGTGTTGTCGTAATCTGCGATACACAGGAAAAAATTTACGTGGACGTGAAAGACATCAGTCCGTTAGGCATGGGAATCTGTGTGCCGGAGGGGCATGAAGGCCTTCTCGGAAAACAGGTGATCATTGTGGCAGAAACACTGATCATGTATGCGGAGGTTTCCCGCGAAGAAAAGCAGGAAGACGGCTCCACATTCATTGGTGTGCATGCGATAAAATTCACAGATGACGTTCTGCAGTATCTGTTTTCACACATTGGCTGATGAAACTAATCTTCTAAGCTCGCAGTTACCGAGCAGCTGATCCCAAAAATGCTCAAGAGGAATCTCTTCATACTGGCAGATCAGGCTGCAGTCTAAGGCTCCATGGGCGACGATCAGTACATTTTTTCCGGAAACAACTTCCGGCGTTAAAACATCGTGGATAAAAGAGCCGCTGCGGGCATACAAATGCTCAAGACTTTCCGCACCATCTACAGCATGATAATGGACAGGATCATGGAACAACGTGTATACCGGACATTCCGGTTTCTGTGTGACATGTTCTGTTCCTTCATACATGCCAAATCCCATCTCGCGGAGGCGGTCGTCCGTCAGGATCGGCGTGCCGCTCCCTTCCAGAAAAATTTCAGCAGTCTCCTGCGCACGCTGCAAGGGCGAACAATAGCAGATATCAAATCGCAGATCTCCATACTTTTTCCTTGCGTCTCTCGCCATCTGGCGGCCTTCTTCATTCAAAGGAATATCTTCGCTTCCCTGCAGGCGGTGGACTGCATTCCAGTCAGTTTTTCCGTGTCTCATGATATATAACATAATAAACAATATCCTTTCCTCTTATAATAGTAAAAATCATAAACGCATTGCGGACTCAATTCCCGGTGCGATTGAATTATATCCTATATTTTGTTAAAATGAAACCCTGATCAGAAAACAGCTGCGGCACAACGCAGGAAATTGCATGACAGCTATTAATTTTACAGGAAAACTACCGATATATGAGTTAGAAAAATAAGCGTTCCGGCATTTACAGAGATCCGGACCGCAACCATGGAAGAACACAGGCTTATGCACACGGAGGTGTAGAACAATGGCAATAGAGGCTATGAAAGGGGCAGGGATGTCCTACGCGGGAAGTTCATCCGCATCAGATGTAAAAGCAGAGAGTCAGGCAAAAGTGGAAACTGCATCCAACGCAGCAGCTTCTGACGATCTCATGAAGAAAACCATTCAGATCGACACGAAAGAGACTGACAAAAACGGCAAAGACGGAAACCGGGATGACGGTCAGGCAAAGCAGACGATCTCCGAGAATTCCCAGATCAGGAAAGCAGTTGACGAGATCAATAAGAAGGCGCACAATTCCGAGGCAGTCTTCGGAATCCATGAAGCAACCAACCGTGTCACCATCAAGATCGTTGACAAAGACACGAAGAAAGTCCTGAAAGAATATCCGCCGGAGAAAACTCTGGACATGATCGCAAAAGTCTGGGAGATGGCCGGATTATTAGTGGATCAGAAACTGTAGATCACTGTCCAGAAGGCAGGAACAGCAATAGACAAGTGACAGATGCAAACAGAAAATGATATAAATAAGTTACAAAACTGAAAGGAGCAGGATTATGCCAATCAGAATCACAGGTTTGAACTCAGGATTAGATACTGAGTCCATTATCTCAGCGCTTGTATCTTCTTATAGTTACAAGACGAGCAAGTATAAAAAAGCACAGACAAAATTATCATGGAAGCAGGAGGCATGGAGTACCTTAAACTCCAAGGTGTACAGTTTCTATAACAATGTTGGTAAATTAAAACTGTCATCTGCCTACAATATGCGTACGGCAAGCGTATCCGACAGCACAAAAGCGAAGGTGAGTGCAGCAAGTGGGGCGACCAACGGCGTACAGTCTCTGGAGGTCTTAGAGGTTGCCAAAAGTGATTATCTTACCGGCGGAAAGATTTCGATCAAAGACGCATCCGGTGCGGAAGATAAGACAAAAACCGTTTCATCGGCGTCCACTTTAAGCGAACTGGGATATACCGGAACCGGTACGGTCGAAGTTACCAATAAAGAAACCGGAAAGACAACAAGCATCAGCGTGACCGGTGACACAAAGATCAGCGACTTTGTGAAATCCCTGTCAGACGCAGGTGTGAAAGCCAGCTTTGATGAGAAAAACGGCAGATTATTTGTAAGTTCAGCAAAGACCGGTACAGAAAACGGTTTTGAACTGAAATCAAAGAATGCAGACGGCGATAAGGCGTTGCTGGCATTGGGACTGGCAATGACATCTACCGTATCAGATACCGGTGCAAAAGTGAATGACGATAACAACTGGTCGGCGGCATCGGATGCGAAGATCAAACTGAATGGTGCAGAATACACTTCATCTACCAACGAGTTCGCTGTAAATGGTCTTTCTGTCACAGCACTTGCCAAGACGAGTGGAGAGATTTCTGTAACCGTAGCTACAGACAGTGAGGGAATCTATGAGCAGGTCAAGGATCTGCTCAGCCAGTACAACTCACTTATTAACGAGATGAACAAGTTATACAATGCAGATTCGGCAAAAGGATATGAGCCGCTGACAGATGATGAAAAGGATTCCATGAGTGATACGGAAGTGGAGAAATGGGAGGCAAAAGTCAAAGATTCCCTGCTCCGCAGAGATGATTCGTTAGAGAGCCTGATCTCGTCCATGACAACGGCGATGTCCAAGGGATATGAAGTCAATGGAAAGACATACTATCTTACTTCTTTTGGAATTTCAACACTTGGTTATATGAATTCTGCAAAGAATGAACAGTATGCATACCATATCAATGGGGATGAGGATGACAGCGCAACTTCCGGAAAGGAAGACAAACTGCTGGCAGCGATCAAAGAAGATCCGGATTCTGTGGCGGGATTCATGCAGCAGCTTGCAACAGGATTATACGATTCTATTGATAAGAAAATGAAGACATCCACTTTAAGCAGTATATTTAAAGTATACAATGATAAGGAGATGGCTTCGGAATACAGCGATTATACAACCACGATCAAAAAGTGGGAGGATAAGCTGTCTGAACAGGAGGATTACTACTACAAGAAGTTCTCGGCGATGGAAACAGCGCTGGCAAAACTCAATTCACAGACATCTTCTTTATCCGGTCTGTTTGGATCATGATAACAGGACAATTAACCTGCGGCATTGCCGCAGGTTAAATCTGCATAAAGAAAAAAAGAAAACACATGGAGGTATTTTCACATGCTTAATCATAATGGCTATGCTGCGTATGCGAATAGCAAAATTATGACCGCATCACCTGCGGAACTGACACTTATGCTCTATGACGGAGCAATCAAATTCTGTAACATAGCAATTGCAGGGATTGAGGAAAACAATATCGAGAAAGCACATAACAACATCCGGAAAGTTGAGGATATCATCTCCGAGTTTCAGGCAACATTAAATCATAAATATGCAACAGCTGATGATTTTAATAATGTATATGTCTATTTGAAAGAACGCCTGATCGAGGCAAATATGAAAAAAGACAAAGAAATCCTGGAAGAAGTATTAAAACATCTCAGAACCATGCGCGATACATGGAAAGAAGTGATGAAACTGGCTGCCAGCCAGAGATAACCGGAAGGAGAAAGTAATACATCGTGACAGATAATTACATTGGAATCATGATCGAAAGCCTCCGGCGCAAAAAGGATGTCCTGACAGATATATTAAAACTTAGCGAGGAACAAAGTCTTCTGCTGGATGATCCTAATTTAGAACCGGACACATTTGAAAAAAACGTGAATCGGAAAGCGGCTCTGATCGACAAATTAGAGCAGCTTGACACGGGCTTCGAAAGTTTATATGACAAAGTAAAGGAAGAACTTGAGAGCAACAGAGACATCCATAAAGAGCAGATCAGGCAGATGCAGGAACTGATCAGGGCACTTACCGAATTGAATATGCAGATTCAGGCAACAGAAGCAAGAAATAAGGAAAAGGCAACAGCCAAGTTTGCTTATATCAGGCAGCAGGCAAAGGAAATCCGCAGTAGCCAGAAGATCGTCAAAGAATATTATAATAATATGATGCATAAGGCGTATAATGAGCCGCATTTTTTGGATAATAAGAAGTAGAAACTATACTGTCAAGTGTTTTTTAAAAATATGAAAACATCTTGAACTAAAAACTTACTTGTGCTAAAATATGTGCATCGATTTTGAAAACGAGGAAGGGCATATGAACAATAAGATAACACGATATAAGGTTTCTTATCACGGGTTAGATGCAGACAAATGGATTGAGAATTGCGACTTCCCGGTAAGAATGCAATATGCTACGAACAGTGGTTTTGTTAATGTAGCAGATTTATCACGAAGCAGTCAGAATATATTATCAAAGTTAAAGCATAAAAAACATAATAAATTTGTTAATATTGGAAAGATTGACTATTAAGGAGACTATAACAAAGAGCTGTTATGGTCTCTTTTTTTGGAGAGGTGAATAGAATGTCATTATTTTGCAGAGAAATCACGCTGTACAATGAATTTGTTCCAGCATTGGAACCAGAGAAACATAATTGGGAATACAGAGCATACGGACACTATGACGGAATTGGAATTGGAAAGAAAATTGAATTTCAAAATGGAAGTTCCTTTGAAAAAATATATACGAGCTGCGCAGAAAGCGACAGTGAGAATATGTCATATGCAACGCAGACCTTGCTTGGATTTTTTGAAAACGAGGAAAAGGAACATGAATTTTGGCAGACAGATAAACCATTTTTATACATTGTCTTGTTACAAGTTGTAGACAATGCATCTACGCCGTTTTATAAAGATATGTGCGATGGTAAGTTTTTAAAAAATCAATATAAAGAGATCGGATTAAATGAGAAACAGTGGGAAAGCATCATGGTCCAGCCATACTATTCACTTGACAATAGTGATTTCTTTCTGGCGGTAAAATGTGATTATACCTCCATAGGAACGAAATATATTAATTACTTACATCAAAAGAAAGAAGAAAATACTTTTCAGGTAAAAAACAGTTATAGTATTTTAGGAGTTCAGAGTGCTATGATTGAGAATGGACTTCCTGATGATATCAGCAATGAAAAAATAGATATGATAGAACTCCGAGCTATAGAAAAAGAAGGCGGATCAATCGGACAGTTATATAAAAAGCTGAGAGAAGAATTTGAGGCTGATAAAAGCATCAAGGTAAGCCGGCTTTCATTGCTGGGAACAGAAGATGAAGCAATTGTCATCACAAATATTTCATGGAGAAAATTACTGCCATTATATAGTAAACACAATGGATTATTGAGCAACAGTTGTGCAAATTATACAAGTGCTATTTCTACGAAGGTCATGTTTCATATTAATGATAATAACGCTGCTGTTATAAAAAACATGGAAAATAACGGTGACGTGAATGAAACAAAAATATGTGATAAGATGTGCAAATTAATCAATGAGATATACAAAGATTGTAATGACGTGCGAAAAATATCAGAAAAAAAGAATTTAATGATGCTTGTTAATTCTCTACGTAGATTTGAAAAAAAGAATCAGCTATTTGCGGATTATAATTTCTTTACATTATTTATGCCGTTGTATGTATTCTTACGGTTACTAAAAAAGGGCAACGATGGGAATACAATCTTCTACTATGAATTTATGAAAAGCATGAGATTGAGAACTCAGAATTTTACAAAATCAGACCGTGTGTTCTCACAAGTGGTAGATTTTAATATGAGATACTTTGATGTTCCAACGAAATTTATAACATTATATAGTGCTTATATTTACAGATTTAAAAAAATGCTGAATTTAAAAAATGCAAAAAAATATGAATTCTTGATTTGCCCAGGTGAAAATGGACAAATGGAAGTCAAGGAGATAATGCCAAGAGTTTCAAACGAGGAAAGATTGTTTTTGGTTGGAGTCCCAGAGAGCCAGATGTATGCCCCTAAGTTGATGTGCATTATGTTGGGGCACGAAATTGCACATATTTGCAGGAACCAGTATCAGGTGTAGGGAGAGCCGGGCAAAAGTCTGGCAAAATGTGTGCAAGGATGATCGTATTATCCATGCAGGCATATTTGGCAAAGTGATGCGGATATTTTGTGGGAAAATACGGGGAAAGCATGGGAAAACTGCGAACAAAAACTTGTACAGTGGCTGGATTTTTATATAACAAGAATCCAGGATGAAAATTATCTCAAAGAATATTACTATAGTAAAGAGTGCTACAATGAAAAAATCTGAAACCTTGAATGAAATTTTAAATTCCACATCTATGCTGAATTTAGTCTTTCTCTCTTCTTAGATCTATCTTATGATTTTAATATCTCCTATCTGCAGTAGAAACGAGGTATTTATGAACAATTCAAAACTGCTACTCAAAACATATGACCCTGGATGACCGTATTTCCATTGAGAAAGGATTGGATCAACACCTGTCTCTCCGTTCCATTGCCTTACAGTTAGGAAAGATCCCACCACCATCTCCAAGGAAATCAAAAAGCACAGGTCTTTCCAGGAACACAATCGTTTTAATGAACCTGCTAACAAATGTGCTTTGGCAAAGATTGCAAAAGAAAAATATTTGTGGTACCTATGCCCTGTTTGCAAAGGATGTGCAGATCCTGCAATCATTGCAACTCTCACTGCGAGGACTTTATTCCTCGATCTTACCATTGCAGTTTGCTGGATAAAGCCCCTTTTGTCTGCAATGGTTGCAGTAAAAGAATCCCTGCCGCCTCGATAAAGCCTACTACCGCTCATCCACTGCACACAGGCAATATAAAACCATCCTTGTGGAATCAAGAGCAGGTATTAACATTTCGCCTGCTGACCTTGTTGCTTTGGATGAATTGGTAACCCTCTCATTCTGCAGGGGCAGTCTCCTTACATGATCCTCCGCAATCATCCGGAAATTGCTCTATCTGAAAAAACTCTTTATAACTACATCGAGTCCGGAGCTCTTAGTGTGAAAAATATCGACCTTCCTAAAAAGGTGAAATATAAGGTGCGTTCCTGCAGTTCTTCTGAAGCTGCCGATCTGACCATTTATGAAGGACGTACTTACAAAGACTACCAGGCTTTTTTAAAGGAATTTCCTGACACAAGGGTTACGGAAATGGATACTGTCCTGGGCTGTGAAGGTTCAAAAAAAGTGTTACTTACCCTTCACTTTGATTGTTGTTCCCTTATGATGGCCTACCTTCTCGACAGTAAAGAGGTCTGTCATGTAAAAGCCATTTTTGACTCTATCGAACGCTCCTTAGGAACTTTTTCATTTTCCTCTGTATTCTCTTTAGTCCTGACAGACAGAGGTGGTGAATTCCGGAATCCTGCCGCATTGGAATGCGGACAGGAAAACCTGATTCGTACAAGCATTTATTATTGCGATCCTATGTGTTCCTGGCAAAAACCTCATTGTGAGAAAAACCATGAATATATCCGTAAAATATGCCCGAAAGGCACCTCCTTTGATGACTACTCTCAGGAAGACATCACTCTGATGATGAGCCATATCAACAGTTCTCCCCGCAGAGCCTGGGTGGAATGTCACCCTTGAAGCTTGCAAAACTCATGCTGCCTTCAGAGGTAATAGATTACTTTGGACTTACTGAGATACCAGATGATGAGATTGTATTGACACCGGCATTATTACAAAAATAGAACCAGACATTACATATGAATCTGCGGATAAGAGTCTTGCATATTTTTTCCTCCAGGCAAGTGGAATTTAGTCTTACAGGGCACGATTCCAGTTGCCTTATCAGTACGCCTTTTTCCAGTAAATGCACAAACAATGTCTGGTTAAATTCCACTTTAAAGGGTTTGACGCATTTCGTCAAACCCTAAAATATAGAATTTAGTCTTCCGTATGGAATTTAAGTTTACGTGCGGAATTTACTTTTTCACTCAAGCAAAAAATCTGAAATTTAATAAAGAATATTATTGTCATACAAATATGCTGAAAGACACACTTTCTATGTCTATTGCAGAATTTTTGCAGGAAAGAGGAAAGAACACATTTGGCTTTGCAATCCAGAATATGTATGCCAATAATACGGATGAAAAAATAAATAAGCGGCAGTATTTTGAACAAATGGGCGAAAAATTACAGGAATGTATTAACGATTTTGTGGCACCGGTAAAAAAAGGAAATGATATTTTAAATATGCATGGTGGAATAGATCAGTTTATTTATCTGGTGAAAGAATGCTATGCAGATATGATATGTATATTAGCACTTCATTTATCGTTGGCAGATTATTTGCAGGCGTTTATTAGCAACTTGGGAGAAATGGGAAAGCACGCGGATGAGATGGCGGATACAATGTTAATTGCAAGAATTGCAATTGTTATGTGCGTGGTTCGTTATCCAAGAGATAATGAATTGGAAAAATATTCAAATATAAATGAAAAAGAACAACAAATTATATGGGGCTGGGGTGATGATGAATTAGAGAAAATAGAGGAGGAATCAGAGTGCTGTGAACTGGAAGAACTGGCAACGGAATTTTCAGAACATTATATTGCAAACACATATAAAATGGATCTGAAAGCACTAATAAATAATGTGGTTGATATTATCTATGATCAGAAAATATTGAAGGAAATTATTCGGTATTTGTTAAAGTGCCGGGCAGAATATTATAGGGAGATGCTACAGGTTCATAATAAGAAGAATATGGCTGAAATCATGCAATTCTATCGTACGGTTCAGATGGATGATACAGAAAAGATGTTTTCAGAAATAGGAAAAATAATATCCCAATATGAAAAAGATATAAGGGTGGAAATGGGAGAAATGTAAATGGAAGCAACTACAGAGAAAAACGAGTATAAGCTGAAAGATTTTTTACTGGATGTTTTTGCAAAATACAAGATAAATATAAAGAAACAGGATTTTGACACGATTTTAATTCTGGAGGAAGATAATAAAGAATTCAGAGCGGGGAGAGATCTGGAAGAAAAAGAAGAAAGATATTATGCATCGTCTGATATTAAAAAACCAGATTTTCCGGATTTGAGACAGTTGCCTGCAAAAGAAAAATATGTATTTGAGAATGAAAATACAATATGGATCATATTTGGAAAAAAAGATATAAAACCAACAGATGAATGTAGTACGTCATTGTATCAGATGTTTCTTGGAGTACTTATAAGGAATCAGGATGCCTTAAGATATACATTTTTGTTTGAATATATCTTGGGAGAACTAGTAAGAAATATTACAGACACGGCACAGGCACTGCTTCAGGAAGAAGATTTTTTAAAAACATTTAATGAAAAAAGAATGTTAATGCAAGAATATGCTGACTGGATTATAAATCAGTATGAATTGCCAGAACTTAGAATATTGAATGAACTGTCTGCTACAAAATATGAGAGAAGAGAATGCAATGCCCGTGTCTATTTTCAGCAGAAAGAGAAACAGACTATTGAACGATTCGGAATACAGGGACAAAATAATAGGCTGATTAAAGCAGGAAATTTAAGAATGGTTAGAAAACTGCTGGAAATTTCAAATGAAAATGGAATTGATATTTTGGCAGAAAAAATAAATACTCCGGATGGGAAAACCGCGTATGCAGTACAGGCATTATTAAATGCAACGGATGATTCAGACGACGTGGAACAAATATATATTAAATTCAAAGGATATATGCATTGGAGCTTGACTATTGGTAAAAGGGAGGTATTGATATATTATCATGGAGAATACCAGTTAGGTTATGCCAAGGAAGGTGAAAACTATTTAGAGGATATCATAAAATTACAAAAAGATAACAAGCTGGAACAAGTTGATATACAGATGTTAAAAGATATTGTGGAAGTGTTAAAAGAACAAAGACATGGAACGTCTGTTATTTTTATGGAAAGAGATGAAGCGGAACAAGAGGTAAAACGTCTATGTGACATGAACAGAGCAATACCCGTCGAATCAAATTTGAAATATAATAAAACTGAAGAAGGAGAGAATGGATGGCATAAAGCAGCATTTCTTGGAATCTCTAATATGGATGGGGCATTGATTCTGGATTTTGGCGGAAATTGCAAAGCAATAAGCTGTATAGTAGATGGAAAAGCAGTGATTCCGGGAAGAGTGGAACGTGGAGCCAGACTGAATTCCATTGAAAATTATGTTGGCTCTAAGAAAAAAGGAATCTGTATTGGGATTGTTATTTCTGAAGATGGAATGGTTAACATTTTACATAATAAAAATCCTAAATATGGAGAATTCCAAAAGAAAAATAAAAAAAGGGGTTAAGTATCTTTCACTTATGCCGATATACAATGCAAGTAAGCAAAGAATGCTACTTCGTGAAATCCGAAATGAAGCGTACGGTCAGAGTAGGAACGTTCACAAATAAAACAAATCTACTTCAGCATGGATGCTGAAGCCCAATTCAAGGAGGAAAAATATTATGGCAATGGTAGTACAGCACAATCTTACAGCGATGAACGCTAATCGTCAGTTAGGAATCACAACAGGAGCTCAGGCAAAATCTTCAGAGAAATTATCTTCTGGTTACAGAATTAACCGCGCAGGTGATGATGCAGCTGGTTTAAAAATTTCTGAGAAAATGAGAAGCCAGGTTCGTGGTCTTAACAAAGCTTCTTCTAATGCACAGGATGGAGTATCTTTAATTCAGACAGCTGAAGGCGCTTTAAATGAAGCACATTCTATTTTACAGAGAATGAATGAGTTATCCGTTCAGGGTGCTAATGATACAAACCAGTCTATCGATCGTGATGCAATTAACCAAGAGTTAGATGCATTAACAAAAGAACTTGATAGAATTTCCGAAACAACACAGTTTAATAAACAGAATCTGTTAGATGGAACATTTGCAGACAAAAAGCTTCAGGTTGGTGCAAATACAAATCAGAATATTGCAATATCTATTGATAACATGAATGCTGCATCTTTAGGATTGACAAATATTTCGTATACTACAAAAGAAACTGGTACAGTGCCTACAAAGGTTACATATCAGGGAATGTCATATACTTACGATGCAGCTAAAACACAGGCAAGTAATAAATTACTGGCTACGTCTGCATTTAAAAAACAGATTTCAACCAATGTTATTGATACAGATTTTGCAAAACAGTATGACAGTGAGACAGGTAGCGTTTATTATAATACAAAGGACATTAATGGAAATGATGTCAGAAAAGAAACTGCTGCTTCAGCTGCAAAATTATTAGCAAGTTATGACAAAAAAGTTGCTTCTAATTCTATTAAAGATGGATTTAAGAATTATGTAACAGTAAGTACAAATGTTGCTACAACAGATAAAGATGTTCAGGTTGGACGTCCAAGTGTAGCAGATTATAATGCAGCAAATGCAACATTGTCTGCTGTACAGAATGCTATTAACAAAGTGTCAACACAGCGTTCTGCACTTGGTGCTTTACAGAATAGATTGGAACATACAATCGCAAACTTAGATAATGTATCTGAAAATACACAGTCAGCAGAGTCTCGTATTCGCGATACAGATATGGCGTCTGAGATGGTTGAGTACAGCAAGAATAATATTCTTGCACAGGCTGGACAGTCTATGCTTGCACAGGCAAATCAGTCTACTCAGGGTGTATTATCACTTTTACAGTAGTATTACAAAAAATTAACAGAGATATGTGGCAAAAGAAGCCGGCTCCATGTGGGCTGGCTTTCTTTGTATCTATTAAAAGTTTTTAGCGACTATTGTAAGGAGGCTTATATGTCAAATGATATAGACAAGGTAATGGAGTTGTATAAAGAGGTTAATGAGTTATGTTATCAACAAATAAAAAAAAGAAACAATTCGTATATTAGCAAAGTAAAACAGATGGTGCCCAAAATAGATGGATTTGCTAGCTTTATATTTAAAAGGGAAAATATTATTGTGGATGATGAAACATATGTTATGCTAACAAATGAATTGTCTGCTATATTAAAAGATATTGTAAATGCAATACAGAACGAAGATGAGGTTCTTATGTTAGATTCCCTATTAAATGGATTAAAAAAAATGTTAGAGCTGTTTCTTCCAGAGGAAGGAGAAACAACTGTATGAAAAAGACAATTTTCGAAAGAAATCTGGAAGCTTGGGAACAGCGTTTTCCTGAGAACTCAGTTGAAATAAATAAAAAATGGAATGAATATCAAAATAAGAAAAATAAGGAGTTACAAATATTACCACAAGTATCAGGCGATGAAAGTATAATACTTAAGGTATGCCAAAAAGGAAGAGAATTATTTCTAGGAGGTAAACGCGGCAACAAAGCGCTGATAGACTTATGGCTAGAGGGTTTGGAAGAAATACAGCCATTTACTTTTTTTTATATTGTAGGATTGGGAAATCCCGAATATATAAAAGCATTAGATGAAAAATATGATAAGAATGTTCAAATTCTGATTTATGAGCCATGCATAGATATTTTCTATAATGTTTTAGAAAATATAGATATAAGCACTATTTTAAAATCAGAAAGAACTATTTTGTTCTTTGTTGATGGAATAAATGATAAACTAATAAATTATTCGCTAGGACAATTGATTACAGCTGAAAACTTTAGTTATATTAAGACTTTTATATTACCTAATTATGAAAAACTTTTTACAACAAAGACCTTGAATTTTGTAAAAATGGTTCGTAGAAAATGTGATACGGAAAAAGTGGGAATTAATACATCTATTAGATTTGCAAATGTTAATGCAGAAAATATTTTGTGTAATGCAAAGTATGTAATTAAAGGGTATAAAACAAGACAGTTTGTCGACGTTATTCCAAGGAATATTCCTGCAATTATTGTGGCAGCTGGACCATCATTAAATAAAAATATTTTGGAATTAAAAAAGGCTAAAGGTCGAGCTTTTATTATTGCAGTAGACACTGCCATAAAACCATTATTAAATGCTGGAATAATTCCAGATATGTATGCAGTAGTGGATGGGAAAAAACCATTACATTTAGTGCAAAATTGATGGAGCAGAGAAAATACCGCTTCTTACATCGGTATCTGCATCACATTATTGGAGATATCATAAAGGAATGAAAGTTTTTTATAATGAGGGATATCCTATCATAAATAAAATGTTTGAAATAAATGGAAAATCATTTGAAACAGTTCCATGCGGTGGATCTGTTGCAACATCTGCGTTTGCGTTTGCTTATATGATAGGATTAAATAGAATTATATTAGTTGGGCAAGATTTGGCATTGACAGGAAATAAGACACATGCGGATGGGACTTTTGAAGAAAAAGCAAATGAGATTGATACGTCAGATGCTATTATGGTTGAAGGTAACGAAGAAAAGTTGGTGCCTACAAGAAGTGATTTTAAAATTTATTTAGATTGGTATAATTATTTTATAAAAGGATGTTTAGATGCAGGTGTTGATTTGCATGTAATAAATGCTACCAGAAGGTGGTGCAAAAATTGATAATACAAAAAATAATGAGATTAAAAGATGCCATTACTCAGGAATGTACAAAGAGAAACATACAGGGTGTATGAAAAAGATGTCAACTGTTTTTGATATGACGGAGCAGGAACGAGCTAGTCAATATCTAAAAAAAATACCAGAAGGATTGCATTCTATAAAGACAACCGCTAATGAATTAGAAAAAACATATAAAAAACTGCAAAAGATAACTACGGCAGGAAATATGGATTTAAGAGCTTACCAAAAGGTATTATGTAGAATAAAAAAACTTACGAAACAGGTAGAAAAGAATAAAGAGTGTTATGAGTTGATTTCTGATTCATTGAAGGTTGCAGATTATATTTTAAAGAGTGAACAGCATTTAAAAGTAAATTCATACGAGGAGGAAGGAAAAGAAATTGCAAGACAGGGATTACTTTATACACAATTATTAAAACAATGTAGCAGGATTACTTGAGTTTGGCAGAAGAGCAATTAAAAATTTAGTGGGTATGTGAAAGGATAATATAAATAATGGGAAAAAAAATAATTATAGGATATGGGGCTTCGCAATGATGTGTTACTATATTTTACAAAGAAATGGCAAAGGGTTTGAAAAAGGGCAAAAGAAGTAATATTGGTAGATTTAAATAATGATTATCAAGTTGATTTGATAAGAAAAATTCCGGTAAGCAATATAGAGTTTGTTTTCAGCTTTAATATACCAATATTTTCGATTATACAGGAATGGGTAGGAACTAATATTGTAGAGGTGACATTTTATGTAGATCATCCAATGTATCATCATGAACGACAGACAGGTTCTTTATGTAGAAATGCAATACATGTTTTCGTAGATGAATTTTGGCGTGAGTATGCTGATAAATATTATCGCAATTGTGGAAAAAATATAATGTTACCGCATGGTGCAAGTGTAGTTCCTAATAACATAGATTATTTTAAACGAAAATATGATGTGGTTTTATTAGGGGGATATAAAGATCCAAAAGTTATATTGAGTCAAATTATAGCTAAAAGAGGAACAATTTATAAAAATATATCAGTGGATATAATTAATTCATTTTTATGTACAGAAACATGTTCATTAGAAAAAATTGTGGGACAAGTATTTGAAAAATATGATTGGCAATTAGATACAAAGGATATTTCTGAGTTTATGGCAGAATTTCAACTTGAAGATGAATTTATTAGAATGTATTGTCGAGATGCAGTTATTCGTGAATTATTAAAAAATAAAATTTCAATTTCTGTATTTGGAAAGGGTGGGAGAATTTTGGTGCCAGAATACGGAATATTTAGATATATAAATAGTGCAGTTAATTATGATACTGCTCTAAATATTATGGCTAATACAAAATTTTGGTAAATATTACACCTACAATTTGAATGCTGGTGCCCATGAGCGTATTTTCTCGTCAATGGCAAATGGATTGCAATTTGCTTTACTAATAAAAGCCTATATCTTATGGACAATAATCTTGATCAAGAATGTGTAATGTACTCGTTGTGCAATTAAATACATTATCAGACATGATAAAGCTTATATTAGCAAATCCAGATAAAGCAACAGTAATTTCAGAACATGCGAAAAAGGTCGTACAGAATAACTATACATGGAAAACTTAGCACAACAAATTTTAGATGTTGTGGAAGAATATCGTTAAAGAAAATTAAAAACTTAAAGCAAACAACCAATTTGATGAACACTTTGTAGCATTAGATAATTATATAACTGAGTAATGATGTGGAGACTATATATACATATATGAAGAGATGTATTATGTCTCATGAGAATGATGATAGAACAGGTTATTTTAAAGCAATGATGTCAAGTTTTAATCGATATAAGTATTGGGGAACATTAGAGCCTAGTCAGGACGATTATAATCTTCTTGAATTACGTGCAAAAGAAATAAAAGAACATTGGAATGATTTTAGATGGATATACAACAGTCTGCAAGATTGGCAATCTAAAGATATATTAATGAAAATATTGGAAAATTGGCTAACATATTCCCCTTATTATTTAAATAGTATTCATGATAATACTTATGAAGAATATTTTGATTTAGACATCATTTCATGTTCAGAAGATGAAGTATTTGTTGATTTGGGCAGTTATATAGGAGATACGATTTTATCATATATAAGCAATATGCATCATTATGCACAAATATATACATATGAGGCATCGGTAGATAATATGTATCAAGTTAAAGAGAATACAAAAAGTTATTCAAATATAACATATCGACAATGTGCAGTAGGAAATTATAATGGACTGGCATATCTAGATATTAATGACGATAAGTCTGCAAATTGCATCAGCACAAATGGTGGAAATGCCGTAAATATCGTTACGTTGGATAGTGATATAAAAGAAAAGATAACATTTCTAAAAATGGATATTGAAGGAAGTGAAACAAATGCTATTGAAGGGGCAAAGCGACATATAAGAGAGGAGCATCCCAAATTAGCCATTGCTTGTTATCACAACAATCATGATATATGGAGACTTGCAAAGCAAATTTATGAAATTGAACCGGGTTATAGGTTTTATTTGAGATATTACGGAGGTGCGTTGTATCCATCTGAATATGTTTTGTATGGAATTTGCGAAATTGAATAATTTATAGACAATTTGATTTTGTCGATAAATGAATAGGATATATTAAAATGAAAAATTATAAGGGATAAGAAATTGGTGGGATTAAGAAACTGAAGAATTTAGAGTTTGGAACCGGCAAAAAAGATGTGCATGGTCAACAGGAAGTTGATTGGGTTAAATTTAAAGAGGCATGTGTTGATTGTCATGGCTTTGATAAAAGAAACTTAGAGGCAAACGGGGAGCATATAATAAGGGTAATACTTCCATGTGGGAGCATATTAATTAGATATGGAAGTGAGATAGGACATTATACGGCACCTAAGGGAACAGATTATGATAAGTTAGCACTACCATATAAACAAGAGACAATAGAATACAATGAATATCAGGTAACTCATTCAGAGGGAATAAATGTTTGTGAAGTTTATAAGGGGAGAGTGGCACCGGCATTTGATAGTGAAGGTGGAGCAATACAATATTATCATCCAATTACAATTCGAGAATCTGTTAGAAAGGGAATATAAAAAAGAATTGATTTATGAAAAAAATATATATGTTGTCAATACAAAATTAAAACCCAATAAATATTATATGGATAAATTAGAAAATTGCTTGAAGAAAAGTAGAATACCAGAGCAGTATCACTCTATTGGACAATATGCAGAAGAAGCGGTATGTATAGAACGCAAGGGAAGGAATTGGATATTGTACGAGGGTGAAAAAGGGAAAAAACATAATGTAAAACAGTATAACAATTGGCACAAGGCATATAGTGATTTTTTTCTCGAATTGCAGAAAGTGATGGTCAGGAGCAAGAGCTGTGTCGTATGATGAAATCAAATAGAAGAATGCATGCTGTGGGTCTACCATCAAAGGAAATAAGATTAATGGTAGATTGTATTGTGAAAGATAAGCCAATAATTATGAAGCAAAATGATAAAAAGAGTATAAAAAAGGTATGTTATAAAAATTTATTAAAATAAAAGCAATATTTTATATTGGTAGAATATATACTTGATAGTTGGTAAATATATAAGAAAATAGTATTAAACTTGGGGAAATATGATGAATGAAAAGTATAATAATCGCTGAAGCAGGTGTGAACCACAATGGCAGTGTTAAATTGGCAAAGCAAATGATTGATGAAGCAGCAAAAGCAGGAGCAGACTATATCAAATTTCAGACATTTAAACCGGAAAAGCTGGTTTCCAAATATGCGCAGAAAGCAGATTATCAGAAGAAAACGACAGGCAATAATGAATCACAGTTACAGATGTTGGAAAAACTGGCATTGTCATATGATGATTTTGTGGAATTGAAAAAGTATTGTGAGCAGATTGGGATTGGTTTTCTGTCCACACCGTTTGACGAGGACAGTATCCGGTTTCTTGACAGTCTGGACATGGATTTCTGGAAGATACCTTCCGGTGAGATTACAAATTATCCATATCTGGTTCAGATTGCGCAGACAGGCAGGGATATAGTGCTTTCCACCGGGATGTGTGAAATGGATGAGATAGCGGATGCAATTAAAGTATTGGAGGAGAATGGAGCAGGGAATATTTCGCTGCTCCATTGTAATACAGAATACCCGACACCATATGAGGATGTGAATCTGCTGGCAATGAAGCAGATGCGTACAGCCTTTAAAAAGCAGGTGGGATATTCGGATCATACAGTCGGGATTGAAGTGCCGATCGCAGCCGTGGCATTAGGTGCTGAAATTATTGAAAAGCATTTTACGTTAGATAAGAATATGGATGGTCCTGATCATAAAGCAAGCCTTGAACCATTGGAATTATCTCAGATGATATGCTCTATCCGACATATTGAAAAAAGTCTGGGGGATGGTAATAAGAAAAGAACCGCATCGGAGCAACATAATATAGCAGCATCGAGGAAGAGCATTGTTGCCAAATGTGCGATTTCTAAGGGAGATATTTTTACAGAGGCAAATCTTACGGTTAAAAGACCGGGAAATGGGATAAGTCCGATGAGGTGGAAAGAACTGATTGGAACAAGGGCAGAGAGGGATTATCTGGAAGATGAACTTATATGATAAACTCCGGAAAAAGCGTAAATGTTGCATTATATCTCGCTATGAGTATGACAATTTTGTTGCATGAAATTATAAAATATGTTATTAATAACAATATAGAGGCCGAAATAAAGTAAATATGTCATGAATGACATAATGATGAATAAATCTGCTGAAATATGTCATTCATAACAAGTCTGGAGGGTGCTGTTATGAATAACGAAGATATGAAATCTATATTTGACCAGATAAATAATTTAAAAAAACCTGTTACAGAATCCAAAGAAACAAATGCTGAGTATGAAAAGGATACTTTTCGAGAAGTTTTAAATGGAATATCAGAGGAAATTCAAAGCGTATTGGATGAAAATGATTTCACATAGGAGGATTTATGTCGGATAACAAATATGTCACAGTCCAATATTAGTAAAATACAAAACGGAAAGGTTGTTCCAAGGATAGAAACACTACAAAAGATTGCGAATGCCACACACACAAGACTTGTAATAAGTTTTGAAAGCATGGAAGGAGAGGATTAAAAATGGCAAATATAACGTCCATTGAGATTAATCAATTCAGGGGAATTAAGCAATTAACAGTTTCTGATTTTTCAAATATCAATCTTATTGTAGGCGATAATAACAGTGGAAAAACAACATTTTTGGAGGCAATTCAGTTATTGTTTGCGAAAGCCCAACTCAGCTCTGTTAAAAATATAATCAGGCAGAGAACAGTGCTTAATATTCATGATAATAGTTTTTATACTTCTTTTATTAAAATGTTCAATGTGGAGCAAAATGAGGATTTGTTAGATCTCGATATTTATGCAGAAAGTAATAATGGTCCGATTGAATTTGAAATGATTGGACGTGAGAAAACCATTTCTGGAGAAGAAGCACTTCAAATTTCAACGATGTCTTCACGTCAAAAAACGTATTATAGAAAATCAACAACTTTTATCCCCGAAACGGTCAAACTGTTTACAGGTAGTATTATTAGTCAAAATGGTGAAAAAACAATAGAGAAAAATGTTCGTTTCACGTCTTTAGACAATACAATGGTAGGTCCTGTAACTAAGAGGGAAGTTCAATATATATCTTCATTTGGTCATTTGAGATATGACTTATTGCAGAATATCGTAGATAATCCGGAATATAAGAAATTAGCTATCAGCATTCTGAAGAAGTTTGATGAATCTATAGTGGATATTTGTTATACCAAGGCGGATGATGAATCCTTTGTGGAATCCATTATAACAGAAAATGGCGTAAACATGCCGTTCTCCGTTTATGGTGACGGAATTAAGAAAATATTATATATTTTGAATAAACTATTTGATGCAACAGATTCAATTTTGTTGATAGACGAAATTGAGACAGGTTTGCACAAGAAATATTATGATAAATTATTTCCGGTAGTATTTGAGCTGGCTAAAAAACTGAATGTACAATTATTTATTGCGACACATAGTATGGAAGCAATTGATGCAATACTGGAGTATGGTAAATATGAAAATGATACCAACAGTAAGGATCCGATTAAAGTTATTACATTAAAGAAAATCGATTCAAACGATGGAAAGGGAAGTAATATAGCTGCTCGAAATGTTACGGGTAAGTATGTGTATGAAAACCGCAAGGCATTTGAATTTGAGGTGCGCTTATGATGACGGAATTAAATCAAATTAATAAAGCTAATAAGGCTGCAGTTGGAACTTTTTTTAGTGTTCGAAATCCGAAAGATGCAATGAGATCTTTTGGAACTTTTATTTCTAAAATAGACTGGTCAAAATCAGAATCTTTAAAAAAATTATTTTTGCCATTCATGTATTTAGGAGAGGAGAAAGAATAGCATTTTATATTTTATACTGAAAGCATAGCAAAAGATGTAAGGAGAACCATATGAAACGAATTGGGATAATGACAGGAACAAGAGCAGAATATGGATTGTTAAAGTCTTTGATGCAGGAGATTAATAAAGATAATGATTTGGAATTATACTTGATTGTGTCAGGGATGCATCTGTCACCAGAGTTTGGAATGACTTATAAGGAAATCGAGGAAGACGGTTTTGAAATAAATGCAAAAGTAGAGATGCTGTTAAGTTCCGATAGCCCGGCAGGAATTAGTAAATCGATTGGTTTGGGTGTAATTGGATTTGCAGATGAATTTCAAAGAGCAGATTTGGATATGCTGATTTTGCTTGGAGACAGATATGAGGCACTGTCAGCGGCAATCAGTGCAATGGTCATGAGAATACCGATTGCACATCTTCATGGAGGAGAGTTGACAGAGGGCGCTATTGATGAAGGAATACGTCATTCCATTACAAAAATGAGTTATTTGCATTTTACAAGTACAGAACAATATCGGAACAGAGTGATTCAATTAGGCGAAAATCCGGAAAGAGTATTCTATGTGGGAGCACTTGGAGTAGAAAATATAAAAAAGATTAACTTGATGACAAAAGAAGAACTGGAGAAATCAATTCATTTTGAAATTGATGAAAATACAGTGGTTGTGACTTATCACCCGGTAACATTGGAAAATAATACGGTTGAGGAACAGTTCTTAAATCTCTTAAAGGTATTGGACAGAAATCCTAAGATAAGAATGATATTTACAAAAGCAAATGCGGATACAAATGGCAGAATTGTCAATGAGTTGATAGATAAATATACAGCTCAAAATAGTGAAAGAGCCTGTGCGTTTATGTCATTGGGACAGAAAAGATATTTAAGTGCATTAAAGTATTGCAGAATAGTTATAGGTAATTCTTCAAGTGGAATTATTGAGGCACCTTCCTTTGGCAAACCGATTATTAATATAGGAGACCGGCAAAAAGGAAGAATATGTGCAGACAGTGTGATTAATTGTGGATATACACAGCAGGAAATTCAGCAGGCTATGGAAACTGCACTGACAAAGGAGTTTGAAAATAAAGCCAGCAACTGTAGAAATCCATATGAAAAGGAAAATACAGCAGCAAATATTATAAGTGTTATAAAGGATTATTTGTTGAATGATAAAATTAAATTGAAAAAAGGATTTTATGATATAAAATGAGAAATATAGCGATTATTCCGGCACGAAGTGGCTCAAAGGGATTGAAAGACAAAAATATCAAAGAATTAAATGGAAAACCACTAATGGCATATACAATTGAGGCTGCATTAGAATCAGGGAAATTTGATTGTGTGCATGTGTCGACAGACAGTGAGAAATATGCTGAAATAGGAAGGCAGTTCGGGGCAGATGTTCCTTTTCTGAGGGATGCGGAACTGGCTGGAGACAAGAGCAGTACCTGGGATGCGTTACGTTATGTGGTACAGGAGTACCGGAAACGAGGAAAAGAATTTGAACTGGTAACTCTGTTACAGCCAACTTCTCCGATGAGAAACGCCCGGAATATCAGGGAAGCATATGAGGTATTTGAACAGAAATCTGCGGATGCGGTCATTAGTATTTGCGAATTAGAACATTCCATTCAGATATGCAACAAATTAGGCGAAAATGACTCAATGTATAATTTTATTGACAGCAATAAAGTTGGAGCCAGACAATTGTCGGATACTTATTATCGATTGAATGGAGCAATTTATATTCAGAAAACAGAGCTGCTGATGAATAAGCAGAATTTTTATAACGAAAAATCTTATGCCTATATTATGGATCAGAGACATTCTGTTGATATTGACAATGAACTTGATTTCTTATTTGTCGAGACGTTAATGAAAGACAATAAAGATTAATTTTTGCAGTCGATCATCCGATATATAGACTGTAACCTATCATGGAGCGATAGGAAAAGAACATGGAGGTTCGTCTATGAAAACAGAACAGTTGATAACATTTCTGATTTCCCCGGAGCAGACAATCGTAGAAGCAATGCAGAAGATAGATGCGAATGCGAAGGGGATTCTTTTTATTACCAATACAGATAGAAAATTAATAGGAGGCAATCACCGATGGAGATATCCGCCGCTGGCTGATTAAGACAGGAAGTCTGCAGGAACAGATAAGCCGCCTTATGAACCGTAATCCTAAGTCCGTGTATCGAAGGGAAGTGGCATCTGCGCAGGATGTGATGAGACGATATTCGATCACGGCATTGCCTGTGCTCAATTCAAAAGGAATCGTGATTGACATTCTTTTTGAACAGGAGCAGAAAACCGAGGTGAGGGAAGGAAGTCTCTCTTTAGATAAAGTGCCGGTAGTCATTATGGCAGGAGGAAAAGGAACCAGGTTATATCCTTATACCAAGATTTTGCCCAAACCGCTGATTCCGATTGGGGATATTCCGATTATGGAACGGATTATTGATAAATTTAGGGATGTTGGCGTGACGGATTTTTATGCGACTGTGAATTACCGCAAGAATATGATCAAATCTTATTTCACTGATACGGCAAAAGATTATGAAATAAAGTATGTAGAAGAAAACCAGCCATTAGGAACAGCAGGAAGCCTGCGGCTGATAGAGGAAGATTTTGAACAGCCTTTTATCGTGACGAATTGTGATATACTGATCCACGCAGATTACGAAGATGTCTACCGGTATCACAGGGAAAGCGGCAATGAACTGACAATCGTTTCTGCACTAAAGAATATTGTAGTACCCTATGGTGTTATCCATTCCAGTGAAAATGGTGCAGTGCAGTCTATGGAGGAAAAACCAAAATTATCATATTTTGTCAATACGGGTATGTACATATTGAATCCTGAATTGAAAAAAGAAATTCCGGAGGACACATTTTATCATATGACAGATCTTACGGATAAATTATTGAAAGAAAACCGCAAGGTCGGCATGTATCCGATTAGTGAGGATTCATTTCTGGATATGGGTGAGTTTGAAGAGATGCACCGTATGGAGAAAAAATTGGATTTGAAGTCAGAGTAGGCAGAGTAAATTACAAGAAATAATAGATTTACATAATAAATTGAAATTGATAATAGTATTATAAGTAATTAGACGAAAGAACGAGGAATATAGAATGAAGAAAGTACTTGTAACGGGAGCAGATGGATTTATTGGAAGCCATCTGACAGAAAGCTTATTAGAAAAAGGTTATGATGTAAAAGCCTTTACCTATTATAATTCTTTTAATACATGGGGATGGTTAGATACATTACCAAAGGAAAAATTGGATCAGATCGAGGTGTTTAGTGGAGATGTCAGAGATCCGAATGGAGTGAGAGAGGCAATGAAAGGTGTCGATCAGGTTTTTCATCTGGCGGCATTGATCGCCATTCCATTTAGTTATCATTCACCGGATTCCTATGTTGATACCAATATTAAGGGGACGTTGAATATCTTGCAGGCGGCGAGGGATTTGGGAACAGAGAAGATTATGGTGACATCTACATCGGAAGTATACGGAACCGCACAGTATGTTCCGATTGATGAGAAGCATCCGTTTCAGGGGCAGTCGCCGTATTCTGCAACAAAAATTGGGGCAGATCGTCTGGCAGAGAGCTTTTACCGCAGCTTTAATCTTCCGGTTGCAATTGTCCGGCCGTTTAATACATTTGGACCAAGACAATCGGCAAGAGCGGTAATCCCGACAATTATTACACAGCTTTGGCTGGCAGGAAGAGATAAAACTGGGTTCATTGACACCAACGAGAGATTTTAATTATGTGAAAGATACAGCAGCAGGATTTATTGCAATTGCAGAGTCTGATAAAACCATCGGACAGGAGATTAATATAGCAACACAGCGTGAGATTTCCATGGAGATCTGGCGAAAGAAATTATTGCCAGATTAACCCGGATGCAAAAATTGTATGTGATGAGCAGCGGCTACGTCCGGAAAAGAGTGAAGTAAATCGTCTGCTTGGAGCGAATGCGAAGATAAAAGAACTGACAGACTGGAAGCAGCAATACACCTTTGAACAGGGGATTGCAGAGACGATCGCATGGATCAGACAGAATATGGCTGCATATAAGACAGATATTTATAATGTGTAGAAGCAAAGATGATGTAAAAACGGAATCTGTGTGCAGATTGACAGAGTTATTGTTTTAACAAAGGAAAGAAGGAAGAAGAA